>Ga0315320_10002221_pt1 | contig 15970 bp, 12 predicted proteins | sample M140m21515metaG_FD_203458 | JGI IMG/M metagenome (GOLD analysis project Ga0315320, IMG submission 203458) | Ammonia-oxidizing marine archaeal communities from Monterey Bay, California, United States - M1 40m 21515 | ecosystem: Environmental > Aquatic > Marine > Coastal | place: USA: California... | reverse complement strand
TGTTTATGTCCTATTTTAGTTATATCAAATTTTTCAGGTAATTTCATGCTAGGGTTTTCTAACATTTCTTTAACAGAATTGTTATGTTTTTCTATGCCTAAATATGAATCCCTAAATAACTCCATTAATGCATTATGCCCTCTTGCAGTAATATTTAATCCAGCAAGTGTGCTATGCATTTGTCTTTTAATTGATACAGGGTCTAAAGCGTGTTTGTCTCCATATACTCCAAAGTTAATTCGTAAATCTTCAAAATTGATTTTTGTTGTTTCAGGTATTGTTTCTTTACCATTTTTATAAAATTTGTATTCATTTTTCTTATTTGGGTATGCAGTATAAGTTTTGCCAGGATTTACTTTAGCAGCAGATGTCATTACTATCATACTACCTTTTGTTGGTAGTACTGAATCAAAACCTTTTTGACTAGGATGTATTCCCCCTTTAAGTAAAAACAACTTGCCATCTATTTCTGTGGCTATAGTAGGCTTTATATGACTCGTAGTAGGGTCTAAACCGACCTCTTTTACTATTTTGTTAAATAGGTCTGTATGAAGAACAATATAGCCATCTACGTCACTTTTATAAAATTTGTCTACTACTTTACCATTTTTATCTAATCCTTTATATGTTTCAGGATTGCCTATCTTTAATGAACTTGCTTCGTCATCAACAAAGATTACATCCAACTTATTGTCTTTCGTAAAATCTTTAAATTTATTAGGATTTAATTCATAGTCTTTACTAGAAAGTAAACTACTACGTTTAACTAAGTCTAATGCACTTTTAAACTGACCTTTGGGGTCATACAAATAGTTGCTTTTAAAACTATCTTCATGCATTTGTTTCCAAATGTCTTGAGTCTTTTTACCCATTTTATTAACACCAGTAAGTTTTAAAAACTCTTTTTGGTCAAACTTAAAATGTTCACGTTCTTTTGGTGTTTTTAATATATCATTTAACTTTGCTTTTTTAGTATCGGGATGATAATGGCGAACTATTAGCTTACCTTTATCTTTTTCAGGAGTCCATATGTATTGACTTTTATTGGTTTTGCCTACTTGTACCATAAGGTCAGCCATTTTTTCTGGTGTAAGTAAAAATTCATACGATAATTCATTTTTTTCATTAAAGCGCATAACTTTAGCTAATGGATCATATGATTTATTACCTTCTATAATCTCATCTATTACATACGTTTTACCACTTTTATATATTTTTTCGTGAGGAAGTACAGGGTGAGATAAAACTTTGCGTACTCCATTAGAGTATTCTTCTATCTTATTTAACTTATTGTTATCTAAATTAAACGAACTATGGTATTGTTTTTTGTTTTGCCTAAAACGCTCATAACTTTGCACTAATGCTCTATCTATGTTATCTGTAGGTTTAACACCTAATTCTTTATATACCTCGTTTTTAAATAATGCATATCTGTCAAATTCTTGCTTAACTGGGTCTGCTTGTTTAGGAGGTTCTATTTCACCTATTAAATCAGATAGTTTTTCAATTTTGCCTTTAAACTTATGATTGCTTTTTAAAACTATTTTTGTATCTGTGCTAAGATTTAATCTTTGCTGAATTGCTTTAGCAGTTGAATACATGTTATCAAATATTTCAGCTTTAGAATACATTTCTAAAGGGTCTAGCATTGACATAGTTATTTTATTATTTGCAACATCAAAATCTATTTTAACAGAAGCATCTTCTTCCATCCTCCATTGAAATCTTTTTTCATCATATTTTTTACGATTTAATTCACTTGCAAATTCATTTAAATGAGTAGCGTTAGCTAAATCGTTTGCTGTAAATAAGTCTACATCTTTATCAAATTTTGTAAATAATCCTTTTTCTTTATTCCAAAAAGCCTTTTCTATTCTATTAATAGTTGGAGATAATTGCGTTTGTCCTCCCCCATCACTTAGATTAACTATTTCTGGTTTTGTATTTTTTAATAATGTATTTAAACCATCTTTAATAGTTGTGTTTTGAGATTCTTTAACTGCGCCTACTTGTTTAGGTAATTTGTTTTTTGGAATATGTCTACTTGTTTCACCTTGTCTCCACACACCAAATGATTCTTTATTATTACCTATTGTTTCCCCATTATTTATTCTGTTTTTAATATATAATAATAATGTATTCATATCTGATACATACATGCCTTCGCTTTTCAATATTTCAGCTACTTTATTTCGCACACTATCTGGGTTTTTGTTTTTTCTTATGCCATCAGTTATTTCTTTTTCTACTAATTTATCAATCAATGGCATTTTTTCAGGTTTTATATTTTGAATACGTTGTTTACTGCCTGTTGTATCTGTATTTAAAAATTCTTCTCGCTTAACTATTTCTTTTTGCAATCTTTGAAGTTCTGGTAAATCTTTTTTACTAATACTTCCGTCTTTTTTTCTCAGTGCAACTACTTTATTTTTTATCTCTAAAAGTTTAGCGTCTTCTTTAGATGTAGTTTTTTCTAAACCTTTGCCTGTTTGCTGACGCTCTTGTTGTTCACCTAGTTTCTTATCTACAGTTTCTTTAGCTTTAACTAATTTACCTGCTACTTCAATATCGGTTAATTCATTGCCTTCTTTAGTTTGTATTTGTGTATTAACATCCCTAAAAAGCTTCTTTAATGTAGTATCACTATCTAATTCAGATTGTATTTCAGCATTTCTATTTTGAGTAATTAAATCTTCTGCTGTAAACTTCTTTTCTATATCATTAAAAAAGTCATTACGCTTTCCAAGTTCATTGTAAATAGAATTGTAATCACCTTCTTTAATTTGTTCTACTTGTTCTTTAGTTAACCCATCATATATACGCTTAGTTTCACCTTCTAGCTTGTCTGATTTAAATGTATTAATCTCGTTACCAATGCGACTACCTTCTTGAAAAATCTCACCTATATCTTCATGAGCAGATACAATGTCTTTTTGTGCTTCAAACTTGTCTTTTTCTGTCATATCCTCACGTGATTTTTTACCACGTGTGCTATACATATCGTATTGCTCATTTGCAAATTGATTTCTTAATTCTTGAGCGCCAGTTGAAACATCAAATCTATCAATGCCTTTAGCTTCACTAGCTATATCATTAAACTTGTTCCCAATATGAGTTTCAAATGTAGTTCTTACTTCTGCTTGTGCATCTTTAGGCAAGGCGCTAAACTCAGGGTCTTCCATCATTTTGTAGTTTTTCTTGCTTGTATCAGCAGAGTATTTATTAAAATACTCTCTACCCATTTTTTGATGTACAGATGGATGTACAGAGCCAAAATAAGCACCAAGCATATATTCATAAATTTGAGTTGCAGTATCAGCGCCATGCATAGTAGCCATACCACCTTGAAATGCACTTCCAGCCATTCCTTTTGCAATACCTTCTCTTAGTTTACTTTCAGCAAACTTTCTTACCATAGGACTAGGTGCGCCTATCGCTTTTTCTATTAATTGCCTATAGTTACCTATTGTTCCAAATGCACCCCCTGCTATAGCACCATGTATAAAACTATCTTTTATAGCATCAGGGCCTTTCCAAAACTCACTAACTGCACTAGCAGTACCAAGATGCATTGCAGATTGTGCAACATTGCCCATAACAGTATTGCCTTTTAAAAAGCTATCTGCTATTCTACCTGCATTACCTACATAATTAGCAAGAACTCCTTCACCTACTTCTTTACCAAGAATTTTATTAGCAGCACGTATAGGAATAGATTCAGTAGCCATTAATGCACTACCAAGATTGTCTAGTTTTCTTGATAATGCAACTTTACCAGCTTTAGCAACAACACTACTACCTGCTTTTATAGGGCCACCTAATAGCCCAGGAACAAAACCAATTAGACTACCAATGCTTCTAGATATTTGTTGTGCAGATGTAACAGGGTCTTTAGTAGAGCCACCAAAAATGTTTAATGGCCCAAGAAACCCTTCGGCTACTCCACCTATAAATTGGCTTACAACACCAGATTGTTTGCTTTCCTCAACATCCATATTTCTATTGAAGTTGATATTAGCTTCTTTAGCGTACTTAGTAAGTTCGTCTACTTCATCGTCATTAAAAAGATGAGGACTAACACGATACGCATTTATGTATTGTGCGAGTTGATTTTGATCCATTGATTAATAAGTTACATTATCTGGAATGTTCATAGGTCTTTCGTTAGGAGTGTCTGTAACCATATTATATAAACCACTACCTATGTTAGAACCTGTATTATATAGAAAGGAAGATGCTCCTAAATCACCTTGGTTTAAACCTTCAAATTGTTCTTTAACTAAAGGTTTAACTCTGTTATTATATCCTAATCTTGTTATTAGCCCTTGAATATCTTGTAATGCTCCTTGAGCTTTGTTGGATTCACCTGCTGCTTGACTACCATAATCATAAAATTCAGGGTCACTAAATCTATCTTGCAATCTAATTAATGTACCTAAAAGTTCTTGTCTTTGAGCATTTCCAGGAGAAGTCTCTAAGGCTTTAGTTACTTCCATGCTTAATGCTCCATAAACTGGAGCTTTAGCACTTTCTCCTTCTCCATAGCCAAAATATTCATCTAAAACATCTGTTTCATTAAATCCACCAAGTTTAGATTCTTCAAAAATGCTTTGATAAGGAGATTTTTGAAAAGAATAAGATTTATCTGCTACTTGTTGTTTTTTTACTGTTTCGTGTGCTTGTTGTAAACTCATTGTCCTAGTTAGCAAATCAATTTGTTGGTTTACTTTTTCTTTTTCAATTTGTATTCTTTGTTGAGTTTCTTGTTCAGACAAATCTTTTTGACTCGCTATTTTAGTTGCAAGATTTGTTGCTTCAGCTTCAATCTGCGATTTAGAAATAGCAAGTCTAGTAGTGTTTTCTATTGCTGATAATTTTTGAGCACTAGAAAGCCTGTCATTGTTCATTATTTTTTGAGCTTCAAGAGTAGTGTTATTTATTTTTTCACTTGATAAAATCTTTTCTCTAAACATATCAAAATCCATTGATTTCATATCTCTAGTTAATTGATTTGCTTCACTAGCTAGATTTTCAGTAGTATTTAATTTTGCTCTCCATTCTGTTTCTGATGCAGCAATTTGCTTGTTAAATAACTCTTCTTTTTGAGTTCTATCTAAACCAGACTCTTTAGCCATAAAATTTTGTTTTAAATCAGTTATATACTTAGTCCATCTACCTTGCGTATTAATTTTTTTAATATCAATGTTTCCTCGCATTGCAGTAAGCTCTTTATCAGCATCTGTTTGCATTGTTTGAAGGTCTTTTTGAATATTACCTCTTTGACTAACTACAGATGTTTCTTGAGTTCTATTTAACTCAGCTTCCTTTTTAGTAAAATCTTGCCCTTCAATGCGTTCAGACTTTGAAAAATCTTGGTCTTGCTTTTTTTGTTCACGAGTAAACTCTCTGTCTTCTGCTCTTTCACGAGCCCTATCTGCTTTGTCTTGACCACGTTGAATACCAGCAAGAAGATTGCCATATCCTAAATCAAACATTTTTGAATCTTTTAATGCCATGATATAAATACTCCTATTATAATTTTATTAACTATATGGGTTAGGTATAATTTTTAATTACTCCGCCATTTGGCGCCATTGGTGCTTGTTTGTTAAACAAACTTCCTAAAATATTACCAGCCATGCCCATTAACCCTGCGCCTTGTTGAGCATTCATATTGTTCAAAGTGTTAGCATTGTTCATATCTTGGTTATAGTTTGATTCAGCTAAAAATTGTTCGTATTGATTTTCACTGCCAGCATTAAATTGATTGTTTTGCAATGCTCTAGCATCTGCTTGACTAGCAAGTCCACCAGCTTGTTGATACGCTCCTAAACCAAGTTGCCCAAATTGCCCTGCTTGTTGTGCAGATTGATTCATAATACCTTGCATACCTTGACTATATGCTTCTCCACCTGCTCTATTTTGGATTGCATCAAAAACGCCTCCCATTCCAGTCATACCTCTTGAAGCCATTGCATTGTTCATTTGATTAACAGTCTGATTTCCTGTGTCTGCTACGTTTTGTCTAAGGTTTTGAAATAATCTATTATTGTACTGTGAGCCAGGATTTAGCATTTGACGATAGCTTTGAGAAAACTCATCTCCTAATCCACCCATTTTACTTATTGAAGCATTCATTTGTTGGTTTTGATCGTATTGGCTTGTTTTATGTCCATAATCAAAATCATGATTTACTAATTTAGCTGCTTTACCAGATTTATGCATTCCAAGTAAACCTAATGCCCCACCTAACATTGCTTTAGGGTTGCCTGATGCTAATCCGTATAATGCTTTACCACCTTGAAATAATCTTCCTGTTATTCCACTATTAAACATATTCCCTACAGGTTGTCCGCCTGCTCTAAAAGGAATTGATGTATTTGCAGTAACTGATTGTGGTACAAATTCTGTTGGCATAATTGCCTCCTACTCTGTATTTAATGTTAATGACGTTTTAGCCCAACCTTCGCTTGTACGTCCTTGAATTTCATATGCAGTGCCATCTTTAGACCTAACTACTCTAATGTCACCTTCTTTGCCTGACGACTCTTCTTTATCCGTAACAGTATCTTTACTATTTACTGCACTAATAAGCTCGTTTAAATCATCATAAATCTTGTCTACAACTCTTTGTAAATTGTTATCGTTTACTTTTTGTGAACGTTTTTTACTTATCACGACATATCCTTTGTTCTTCTAAGTCTTCTAAATACTAAACGCAATGCATCTACTGTTGCAGTTGAATCTCCTGTAACTGCAATTTTTACTTGCGCATGTCGTGCAATCTTTTTATCAGACAATGCTGTATAACTAGAACTATTTTCAATTGTATTAAGAGTTATTGTAGGACTATTATCTTCTGATAATATTTCAGCTTTATATATTTTTTTATCTGCAGTAGAGTCACCCATAGTAAACTTTTTACTATACCATTTAAAATTATCTAATCTTGTAGAATTTGTAGGGTCAAAAGGTTGGATTAATCCATTGTCAGTATCAGATACAAATAATTCATTGTTTTTACCATGCACTGCTCCATACGTATTAAAATCTGTAGTAGTACTACTATTAGTTCTATTCCACACATCCCATCTATTTTTAGGTACAGTATATACTAAGCATTGAGGCACGTAATATGTTGTGTTTGTAGTAAATGTAAGCGTTGAAACAGCTGTAGCTGTTGCATTATTATTTATATCAAATCTTTGGTCATTATCAACACTAGCAACTTTTGTATCTGCAGGAATATGATTTCCTGTCACTACTTGATTTGGAGCAATGTTTGAATTTGCAACGTCACAAGTTATAGTAGTGTCGTTATTGTTTAAATTACAACTATGTGTAAAACTACTAGATGTAAGATATTTATAAGTATACATAAAGCAAAAAGCTTTGCGATAGGAGTCATACGCAATCACAATGTCTCCAGTGTAGTCATTGGCACTATAATTGCACAACTTTTCTAAAGTTGAGTACGAGTTATACGTATCATCTACTTGATGTGCTTTTTTTATTTTAGCACCTATATCATTTATACCCTGTCCATTATGCAGATAGATACTATTTTTATCTATAAAACACATACCTATTTCTGAAGACACTACTCCATTTTGATTTCTACACCCTATGCCTTTTATAGTATCTTCTATATACATACCATCTGGATTAACTACATAGGTTTCATTTTCAGAAAACACATACAGTCTGCCATTAAACGATTCTATTGCAGTAGCTTTATTAGGTAGTAATAAAAAGTCTTTAGCCCAGTTAAACTGATCAAAATTAAATGGTCTAGATTTAAACAGATAATTAGTTGCGTCATCTATGTCTATATGCGAACAATCTGTTATGTATAAAAAATTATTTACTTTAGCACTAAGACCATATTTAGGTATTGTGTTAAGCAGTGCTTCTGATATGCCTGTTCTTGATTCATATGAAGAATAGGAAACACCAGTATCAAGCACAGTTTTAGTATAATAATTCCCCCAATTGGGATTGCTTGTATTTGTATCTGTATGTAACCATCCATATTTTAATGAAACAGTTTTTATTAATCTAAAAAACCCAGTTGGCTGAGTAGAAGTATTTCCAGGGGATGACCTGTATAAATTTATATGACTAATTCTTTTGTTTAACGTAGCAGTATATAAATCTATTTTTACATTTATTGAAACATTTGACCCACTTATTCCAGTTTCTAATTGCCAAGGAGCTAGTGGCGACTCTTGATAGCCATCATATATAAAAGAAGTAGCATAAAAATGACTATGACCTCCATTTATTGTTCCAGCAACATTACTATTTACTGTAAACGATAAATCTACTTCACCTTCTTTTTTAGCTATTACTGTACTTCCATTAGATGTTGCCCATCTTACTGCTCCACTACTAGAAAATAAATTGTAGTTATTTGCTGTAGCATCACCAACCATTCCCTCTAAATCTCTACTTGCCGCTATAGAACTTTTTGTTATATTTGTTCCGTTTGTTTGTGAAAATTGTGGTTTTGTAACAGTAGATAACGTTGAAGTACTACCTGACCCTTTTTGAGATAAAAATAAATTAGTAGAATTATCGCTGCCTTTAGCGCAATACATTTCAGAAGGTACAGTAGTTGTAGAAATTAAAGGTCTTACTTTACCCCCTTCTCCTCCATTTGCTTTGTGGTCGACATGGTCTGCAGTATTATCTTTATGAATCATTTGATAATACCAAGTAGTTGTAGTTCCATAAGCAGGAGTACCAGTATTTGCTTTACAAAACTTTACAGAATTAGTAGTACTTCCATCAGTTGTTACGTGCATCATTATGCCACAATAATGTTGACTATTAGCAGGCTCACTTAATGCTAATTTAGGAATGTTAAAAGTAGGAAGTATTGAAGTACCACTTGTATTTGTCCAACTACCTTCAGATACAGTGCCTCCACTTGCTCCTAAATAAGGAGTTCTATCTGTAAATGATATTGTTGCACCGCTTACAATTCCAGATTTAAGAGTATTATATAAAAATCCAGATACAGAATTATCAGTTTCAATATTGCAACTCAACCATAAATGGTCATCAATATCAATGCAATCTGTTACTGATTGGTCGTTTGTAAAAGCATTAACGCTTGTTATAATCATTGAATCCATATCTGTTGGATCAATTTTTATAATTTTTATATTAGTACTTATTTCATCTAATACCCATAAATGTCCATCACTAGCTAAACACATAGCTCTTGTTTTAGTAAAGTAATAATCAGACCTTTTTATAAGCCTACCTGTACTTACATTAAACTTATAAACATACGTTCCATTTTGGCTAATTCCATACGCATATGTATTTGTAGCATCATTCACAATAGTATGCATAAGTGGAAATGGACTAGGAGCTATTAATTCAGCGTCTTCTGCTTGTAATCCACTTGGAGCAGAACCTCCAAATTGCCCATGCGGTATATTGCCTACCCATTTAGCATCTTTAGTTTGACCTAAACCTATATGCACTTCTTTGTTATTAGTTTGCATTGCAGGAATTGTTCCAGACCCTAAATTACTTTCTACTAAATTAGTAATTGCAGGGCTTCCAGTATATACGTCTGCTATTTGCTTTAAATAACCATCACTATTATCAATATAAGCTAGTTGATGTGTACCATTGTTATTTATCATCGCCATACGTTTTGCATCTACAGCTGATTTAATAGCAGTTGCATCTGCTTGTATAGCCATTAACGAACCTGACTGTGCATAAGGGTCTATGTTTTCACTATATACTGCAGCATCATCTGGAATATCTCTATCGTCTGCGTTGTAAATATTGCCAGTTTCAAATGCTTTTATTTCAAATAGTTCTTTAGGCACTAATTACTTTTCCATTGTATGTTGTAACTCCATCAGTAATATCAAGAACTACTAAGTTAAAATTTCCATTATTTAAAATATCTACAATGCCAACGTTATGACTCCAGTTTGTAGGTCTTCCTTTTAAATAATCTTTAGTCATATCAGTTAAGCATCCCATTGAATATGCCATGTGTGACCCTGAGATGTGAGTAATGGTTGCTTTTTGGGAGTCGTGAGTGTGCCCATAGATGATGTTGCATCCCAACTGTAAGGCGTGAGTTCTTGCATGGGCAATTCCCATATAGTGTCCTCCATGGTAAGCATGTAATTTGCTTCCAAACACTTTAAAGACTTCACCATATTTGTGCCATTCATATCCACGTTCATCGAATTTAAAAGCTCGTCTTGAGCCAAAATGTTCAAGGTATGGGTTTTCTTGTACGAAGTGATCAAACCAGAGTTCGTGGTTTCCTTGCGCAAATTGTTTTTTGGTACAATTAATGCTATCCAAGACTTTATCAATTCTGTCAAGTCCTTTATTACCTTCTTTAATTTCTTTTTTAATAGCTGGAAGTTGGTATTCAAGCGGTGGTCTTTTTTTCTTTGACCACTGCCAATGGGAAACTGATTCGCCATCAATTGTATCGCCTAATAATAAAAATGCTGAAGGTTTTACTTCTTTCAATACTTTTAAAGCACATTTAAAAGCCTTTTCATCGTGATTTGGAAAGTGAGTGTCTGGAAAGACAACAACACGCTCTTTTATGGTCATATTTCATTCCTTTATTTCAAAGTGAACTAAGTCATCAAAATTGTTATCTTTTGTTGTCCTAGCGTTCTTACTTAAACTGGAATCCGACCAATCACCCCCCCATCTTACATCAATGCCCATTCTTGAGGCTACACCTAAAACAAATCCACCTAAATAATGAAAATCATCTCTTGCGTTCCAATCTATAGGGTATGGAGCAATGTCTACTGCTTTACCTTGCACGTGTTTACCAAACTTAGTTTTGCTTTTACCTTCTACTACTAGCTTGTTTTGTCTTTCTTGGCTTCTAAGTCCTTCTATTACTGTTATGTCAAAGTACTTTACAACTTCATTTAAAACATCTATTAAACGGCTATCAACGCCTTTTAATCTTTCTTTTGACCTTTTACCAAAGCGTGGCATTACTTCTTTACTATGCCTTCAACAATATCTGTAACTAAATCAACAATCTTTTCAAAAAACAATTGTTCTTTTTCTTCACTTACAAATGGTATGTCTATCTTCTTGTTAATTTTAGTTGCTACTTTCTCTTTATACTCATCAGACTGTAAATGCTCAATCATGCCATCAGCATACTTGTTTACAATCTCATCCTTGGCTTTATCTATTAAGCCCATTAGCATCACTTTACTCATTTCAATTTCCTTATGTTTGTTATTTTATATCCTAAATAAATGATAGTCATTACGGCTACCACGCATTGCAATAACGTACTTATCTCCGTTAGAGATAGTCCGTAATTCATTAAACTTGCTGATGTCACTTTTAAACTATCCATTAGTGTTTTCCATTTACTCTAGACAAACTGCCTTTTATTTCCGAAACTTGATTGTCCAAATCATTAATTTCCTTCGTAAGTGAATCAAACTTCCTGTCAAGTTTGTCGTCACTTTTATTCCAGCGGTTAATAAGCTTAATAACCATACTTTCCATGTTTTCAAGTGTTTCACTTTGTCCTTTATTTTCTACTTGTAGGTCTTGTAAAGCTTTTGCTTGCTCATTTCCACGCTTGTTCATTGAATAAACCATAAATACAAACATCGCTCCCACAACGCCTATCATTCCTGCTTCTTGATAAACTGCTAAAAAATCCACTACTCTCTAACCCTCCGCAATTCTCGGTTAATAAAATATTTATGATTAAAGTCATCTTCGTTTAAGACTACTTTCTCTTCCTTTTTTTCTTTCCCCAGGATAAGGGATTTAAGTTTAGTTCTGTTTGATACCATTCCAATTGTTCTTGCATTTGTGTTATTTTTACTTCCTCTTCTTCTATATGCTTACTGACAAGTTCTTCAATTCTGGTATTAGCAGATTCCATTCTACGTTCAAGTTCTCCAATGCGATTTTCAATACGTAAGTAGCCAAGCACAATAACAGCAACTCCCACAATAATCTGCCCAAGCCACTTAATGTTAAGACTAATACGAAAGTTGTCATCAATCTTTGCCATGCCATATGATCTATACGTTTTCTCATCACTCATGGTTTGTAATACTTATGAAAGTCTTCGGGATTCTCTGCATCAATAACAACAAAGATAGGAGACACAATAGTATTTCCTGTTCCAGAACCACCAATAATTGCATATAAATATCTGCCTTCTTGATAAGGTGACTTAATTGTGTCATTATCAAAAAGATGTAAAAAGCTAGTGTCGCTAAACACAGGAACATAAACACCATTAAGTATTTCGTCTGTCTCTATTCTACGATTGCCATTATAATCAATAACTTCGCCTACACTAACTGTCCGATGTGGTTGAGATGGAAACTTACCCATACCATATTCTTCAACTTGTTGATTGTACCACATCGTAGACGCTTTAGTAATTTTTTCTAAATTTGCTTTTGTTTGCTTTGCTTTAGCTCCTTCACCGATACGGCTATAAGCAGGAGCTGCGGTAGTAGCCAAAGTAGCCATGATAGCCATGGTAACTGCAAACTCAGCCAAAGAGTTGCCTCTATTTCCCAACCCATTCATCCTTTTTCATTTCAGCTAAACATTCACTATGAGATAGAGCCGTAATACCACTAACTCCCTTGACTTGGTCTAGAGTTCCATCAGCGATAGATAATTCATATTTAACAAGAACCTTTGTATTATCACTGTTCCATCTTGGAGCACCAAGTTTACCTTGTTTGAACGCACACTCTTGCCAACTTGGATTTTGTAATGTGGTTTTATCTACTTTTTGCTCTGTGTATGTGTACTCTTCATCTTTTTTAGGGACAGAATGAGGCTCTAGCATGAGTTTTTCTAATAACTCTGCCTTGGTATCGCTTGAAGAATAATCTACGTCACAATCGTCCATATAAGCCTTTATCTCTGCTTTTGTGTTATCATTTGAAGGATAATAATCATATTTGTCTACAGATCGTGTAGCAGTCTTTTCTACATCTTTATAAGTGTACTCATTCCAAGACAATCTATCCGCAGTTTTGAGTTTGCTTGGTAGCTTACCCTCATATACTGCTTTGGTTAATATTAAATATGTATTAGTCATTTTTATGTTTACCTTTTTGGTGTTTATAGTTTTTAGATATTTCAGTAGTTGATAATGCTCGATTGTAGATTCTAACTTCATCAAGCAAACCATCCCATTCATCAGAAGTGTAATGACCGCTTGAGCCAATTTTAATTGGCTTATCACTATCAAGATTTCCACTTGATGCAACAGTCCCATCTTCTGATTCATTAAGATAAACTTTTAAAGTTCCATTGTTTCTTACTGCTGTAAAATGATACCAAGTATCAACTAATATAGTTGTTGAACCAACTGAATCATCACTTCCCGCTATGTCTCTAAATATAATTTTACCACTATTATTAATTCCCGCTCTCCATACATCTTCATTAGCACTACTATTTTGTCTACCTATTGCCCAATTCCAATCAATATTTTTTACTTTAAACCAATAGGATACACTAAAATCATTTATGTTAAAATCCCAAATTGAAGAATCATTTACTTCCACATACTCATTAACACCATTTAACCTTACCACATTGCTACTTGGATTTGTTAACGGAAATCCTAATCCATCTTTGTTAGAGTTTAATCCCTCACGAATTGTGATTGAGTCTGGTGTACCCGCAACTGTGCCTGTGTTGCCTGTGTTAAGTGTAGCTCCTGTAACTGTACCATTATTAGAATTACTACTTAAATCAGTTACTGTTGTAGCATTGTCTAATTTCCAATACCCTGTAAGACCAGAATTAGACGATTCACTCCCACCTATGCCATTGTTATATATTTCTAATACTTCACTTGCTGATTTAGTTACATTATAAAGACCAACAGAGCTTATAGAGCCTTCAAAATAACTGCCATTTTCAAACGAGGTTGCACCAATTCTTGCATTTGTTAATGTATCTACAGATAATCCCGATACAGAAATAGTTTTTACTTCTACACCATTTGCATACACACGCATAGTAGAACCATCATAAGTACAAACAAAATGCACCCATTGATTTGCGTATGCAGTTGCTACTAAAGCATCACTGCCATTTACTTTATATATAAGCCGATTTCCGTCATCAATAAAAAGTCTTATTCCTTCAGAACCATTCTTTTGTGCAGAAAATAGTACATCATTAATTCCACTATGATTTACCCAGACTGATATAGAATGATTAGTATAAGAAAACGGAACAGGCAGTTGTATAAAATCATTTACTCCATCAAAATTTAAATAACTCCACCCTCGTCTATCAGTCCATGTAGATACACCATCGTTACGCCAGTAACCTAATAAGTTTCCAGACTTGGAGTGATTGGTCGCATCATATGCGACACCATCATTGAATAGTTCTTGTGCTTCTGTGGTAGTTATAGTGTGATTAAAAAATGATACATCATCTATAACCCCATTAAAAAATGAAGAACTACCTGTTTTACATCCGATAAATGTTCCTGTAGAAGACGATAATCCTTTATTTATACTACCAGATTGTGCAACTCCATTTAAATACAATGTAATTGTTTTATTTGAATTTGTATATACAACATGATTCATTGTGCCAACTAAAATTGCAGTAGATGATTTTTGGTAATAATTACTGCCATCCCACATATTTGCTATTACTTGTCCAGATGAATTAATAGAAATTCCAATCCTATTTGATGCATTTACACTTTGTGCTATAATCCATTGGTCTGCTGAAAGACTATTAGCTATAAACCAAGTAGAAATACTCCAATTACCACTAACTAATAAGTCTGGTGCAGATGGATTTAATTTATTATCAACTCCATCAAATAGCATTTTTTCATTGTACTTAACCAATGGGATCTGCGGAATGACTGGTTCATTTTGAGCAGTCTCAAATCCAAATGAGGATATTCCTACTTCACGAACTTTTAAATCATCATATAAATTATGTTGACCGCTATTTGTAGAATTATTTTTAATATGAAGATAAGAAGTTGTTCCTGTTGCAGTAAATATATTGGATGGAATTATTGCACCACTTGAAGAAGATACTTCTAATGTATTCTCATTTAAATCGTCTGACACACTTAAACCACCGCTCATGTTTGCAGTAGTTAATTTTACTTCTGCATTATAGCTCTTACCAACAACAGTAGTAAATGGTAATGCTACATGAGCTTTAGTTGTACCATCATTTGTAAGTTTAAGAGTATTACCATTTATTTCGTCACTTCCAAATAAAGGAAAAAACTTTGTAGTGGTAATTTCTTTAATAGACACACTTGATGCACTCCAATTTGATGCTGTATCATTTAGACTAAAAAACATATATAATGTTTTAGTAGAAGATGCTTTAAAATAATGAGTATTTAACCCAGAAACGACAGTTCCAAAATCACTTGAACCATCTCCAACAGTACCATTTACTGATTCTCTTAATGTAAAACTTGGTACACTACCACTATTTAAAGTAACATTAAATGTTATTTTATAAATTTTACCACTTACTGCTGAAAATGGATTTGTTGCAATATTAACACCACTTGCGTCACTAATAGCAGAAGTTATAGAACTTCCAGATAAATTAAGTGTATCCCAACCATATGATGAATTATTAGTCCAAGTACCAAGTTCTTCACTACCTAATGTTGATTGAGTAACTTGATTACCTGCTGTATCTGAAAAATCAAATTCATAAGTTCCAGAATTAGCGGTTAAAATACTATCCATTGCTAGTATTTGTGCAGATGATAATACATCCTTCATATTTCCAAAGAAATTTGTAGTAGCGTGGTTACCCATGAGGACTTCTTTGACGGAGACATCGTCTATTTCCATAAATGCATTTGCATCTGCATTTTGCATATAAAACCATAAGTGTGAGCCTGTAGGAGCTACATAATAAGTTTCAAATAATTTTGCAT
>Ga0315320_10002218_pt1 | contig 15994 bp, 13 predicted proteins | sample M140m21515metaG_FD_203458 | JGI IMG/M metagenome (GOLD analysis project Ga0315320, IMG submission 203458) | Ammonia-oxidizing marine archaeal communities from Monterey Bay, California, United States - M1 40m 21515 | ecosystem: Environmental > Aquatic > Marine > Coastal | place: USA: California... | reverse complement strand
GCCCCAAAGAATTGAGAATGGCCGCAAGGTCCCCACCACGCTCGATGACGGGGCCCGATGTGGGGCGAATTTCAACACCGAGTTCTTCTGCAATGATGTGCGCCAACGAGGTCTTCCCCAAACCGGGAGGTCCAGCCAAGAGGACGTGGTCCATTGCCTCCCCACGCTCCTTTGCAGCACGGATGTACACCCGAAGATTGTCTACTGCGCGCGATTGACCCACATATTCATCGAGGTTGCGGGGCCGCAACGCAGGATCCCCACCCATTTCGGACTCCATGGGGTCCACAAAACGGGCAAGGTCATCATCAAAGGGTTCGTATTCTGTCACGTCAGGAGCCTATCCAATCCTTACAGGGGGCGCGCCAAAACACGCAAGGCCGCTTGCAAACGTGCCCCAACAGGGGCCTCGTCTAACGCGGGAACATCCGCCGAAGTCATCGCACGATCAATCTCAGATTTACGATAATCCAACTGAGCCAAAGCCAAGGGGAGGGGGTCGTCCTCCACAGCTTTGCCTGCCATGGTGGTCACCGCAAATGTCTGTGGAATCTTATTTTTGAGCTCCAAACACAATCGCTCGGCGGTCTTCTTTCCAAGCCCTTTGAGCTTCGTGAGCACCGCAATCTCTTCGTTGCAGATCGCCCGATGTAAATCGGCCCGATTCATCTGAGATAGGATTCCCAGGGCGGTACGAGGGCCCACACCGTTGACCTCCCGGAGCATCTCAAAAGCCGTTCGATCATCGGGACTGAGAAAACCAAACAGGGTGATGGCATCTTCTCGTACAGCGGTAGAAATATGGAGAAGAACATCAGATCCTTCGTCCAACTCTTGAGCCACGTTGGTCGGAACCTGAACCAGATAGCCCACGCCATTTACGTCTACGATGGCGTGATCTATCCCACGCTGTGCAATCGCACCCCGAAGTAAAGCAATCATCGCTGGACCCTCCGTGCAGCCGGCATGCGCTGAAAAGGCATATGCATCAGGTGCGTAATGGCAATGGCCGCCGCATCCGACGCATCGGATGCCAATTTGTGATCCGCACCCAATAAACGTGCCACAATTCGCGCCACTTCCGGCTTGCCGGCACGACCATGTCCCCCCACTGTTTTCTTGACCGTCATCGCGTTGTACTCAAATACTGGGTGGTCATGCATCGCTGCCGCAAGCAGGGCAACACCGCGCGCCTGGCCCAATCGGATCGCACTCTCAGAAGAGCGATGACGAAAGATGGATTCAATGGCTACACAGTCAACTTCGGCCCCGGAAAGTTGTTCATCCAAGCCTTTATATATCGTCTTCAAGCGGTCTGGAATGGGGTCCTTCGACACCGTTCGGATCACACCTGCGGCCAACAATTGAAATCGCCCACGAGACTTCTGTACAACAGCGTAGCCTGTGGCGGTGGAGCCGGGATCGATTCCGAAAACGCGCATGGTTACCGGGGGAGGGTGAACAGGTGTCCAGTATAGGCGAAACCCATGGATTCGTCCAACCCGAGGAGCTTATTGGCGCTCTTGACCGCATTTTGATTGTCTGAAATGCACATCGTGCGGTACGGTTTCAAACCAAACTGGAACCAAGATGTCCAGTCGGAGTGTCCATGTCTCGCTCAGCAATCATTGTGGCCACCATTTTCGCCGCCCAATTCTTCGGTGTAGCCCATGCGGGGTGCGAGAAAGATACCGATTGCAAGGGCGATCGAATTTGTGAAGCCGGTTCCTGTGTGAACCCCACCGCAGCCGCGCCTGCGGTTCCCGCACCGACCGACAACGCGACACCGGAGGCCTCGGACGAGGCGACACCAGAGGCCACGGACGAGGCGACACCAGAGGCTACGGACGAGGCGACACCAGAGGCCACGGACGAGGCGACACCGGGGGCCACGGAACCCGCACCTGAGCCCACCGCAGAAGTCGAAGCCAAACCGACCGACCCCAAGGATTGGTGGAAAGAAGTCTCCCGTGAGGCTGAAGTGCCGACCCTCCAAGCGATTTTTGACGACATGCCGCGTCCCATTCGAAAGAAGGGAAATGCAAAATTGGTCTACCAACGCGCCGTGCCTGTGGTGGTCTCGGATGTTCACAACACCACCACGCGCTGGGGCGGTAAGAAGCAGATTGGTGTCCATTTTATGGGCATTTCCAAAATTCACACCACGACTACACTCGATCCCATCACAGACGAGACCGCGGGTATTGCATACTGCCCCATCAACTGTGCGCGGATCACCGAAGTTAAAATGAACGGCGAACTCCTGAGCCTGCTGTATGACGGGCCCATCAAAGATTGGGCCGGCAATGTGGGGGACAATGCTGCCGGGTACATTCGGCAGGTTGGAAAACAATACAAGGCCTCTTGCTCACTGCCCGTTTTGTTTAATCACGCCCCGAAAAACAGTTGGCTCGACCCGGAGAAAGTACAAGGCGTCAAGGACCAGGCCGTGGCTGAAATTAAACGCTACTGCGGCATGAACTAGCCAAGCTTCAGGACTTCTCCGCCATCGTAGATAATGGCGGACTCGTGATGACCTTGTGGGACCGTTACCCCGTCCCAAACCACACAGTCCTGCAACGATGTACCCTCTGCAATCACGGCATTGGCACCGATGACACAGTGGTTCACATCCCCATGGATGACAGCACCCGACCCCACCCAAGAGCCACCGGGCCCACGCTCTCCTCTCTTCCAGGGATCAATCGGCGTCGGCACCTCACCATCGAGCACCGCCATATTGGCCGCCAGGTATGCATCCGGCTTGCCAACATCGACCCAAGAGCCTCCATGGAGAATCCGACCGACCAAACCGGCGGGAACGAGCGCTTTGTATGCGGTTCGAATGACACACTGTTCACCCGACTCCGGAATGGAGGCAATCGCTGTACGCGACACCGCATGTACACCGGTGAAATGAGTCCCTGAAATCCCATTTTCACTGGGCACCACCGAGGTAATCCGAACAATCTGTCCACTCGCATCTGCTTCTACAGGGCCGATATCTGCGGCGCACGGATCCATTCTCAACGCCATCGATGCCCCGCCTTCGGGGAGTGCATCCATCAATGCTGTGAGGTCCACATCGCTCAAGATGTCCGCGTTGACGATGACCACAGCTTCACCGAGTTGATCTAGGGCCGCCCGCAATCCACCCCCCGTCCCCAACACGATGGGCAGTTCCACCTGCAACGTGACCTGGTTTTGATCAGCCCAAACCGCCACCTGTTCCCACAGATAGTGCGCATTGACGAGGACCTTCTCGTGCCCATGTGCCCGAACATGGGCCAAGGCATAGTCCAGCATCGGAATGCCACACACCGGCAAAAGAGGTTTGGGTCGCGCGAGTGTGAGCGGGCGAAGACGGGAACCAAACCCAGCGGCAAGAAGAAATGCTGTATGCATTCGTCGGTCTAACTTGGACACCTCCATGTTTCGCGAGATCGGTCAACTTTGATTAGAGTCAGCACGACACAGCGATGGCCTGAAAGCAGACAGAGCACACGAACATGGCGACGATTCCTTCACTGTTCTTAGATCGGGTAACGAGAACTCCCGACACCATCTCGGCCTGGGCCATGACCCCCTCGCCCGAAGACCAATTCTTCCTCACCACCCCCGAAGTCTCGGTGAATGAAGAGGCCAACGGATGGTCCCGTGCAACCTTTGGCGAGGTCCACCACCACGTGGCCGGGCTCGCCCGACGCCTCCACTCTTTTGGGATCGGTCGGGGATCCGTGGTCGCCATTGTGGCCCAAACCTCTGAGCGATGGACCATGGCAGATATGGCGATTCAGTGTCTGGGCGGGATCACTGTGGGTATTTATCCTACACTTCTCCCCGATCAGATTCGCTACCAAGCCGAGCACTCGGAAGCCGTACTCTTGATCGTTGAAGACGAGGCGCAGGCCACACGCTGCCTTCCTTTTACAGATGAGCTTCCCGATCTGCGACACGTACTATCTCTGCACCCCACAGACACCGTGACGCAACTGACGCCCGCAATGCCGGATCTGGAGTGGTTTGCCCAGCAGGTAAACACTGTTCGGTTCGAAGATGTTGCCACATACATCTACACCTCTGGAACCACAGCCCCCCCCAAAGCGGTGGTCCTCAACCATCACAACTTCACAAGCATCATCGAAGCCTCTCGGGAGCGATTGCCGCTGTTGCCGGGCGACCGAACCGTCATCTTCTTGCCGCTCGCACACGTACTACAACGATTCACCCAATACCGGGGCCTGACCGACGAAGCTGTGGGCTGGTTTGTGCCGTCTCTTGAAGCCCTCCCCGAAACCATTCTCGTGGCCCGACCACATGTCATGGCGACGGTTCCCCGAATGCTCGAAAAAATTCGCAGCAAAATCGAATCGCAAGCGGCTCAAAAGAGTCCACATGCACGCACGATCCTCGACTGGGCCATACAGGTTGGAAGAATCGTCAACGATATGCGATGGGGGGGAAACCGAATTGGCTGGCGCTTGCAGGCACAACATCGTCTTGCCGATCGACTGGTGTTTTCCAAAATCCGAGCGGGCCTCGGTGGACATTTACGCCTGTTAATTTCGGGGGGCGCGGCACTGGACCCGACACTGGCAACCTGGTTCGAAGCGATTGGTATCGCGGTACGAGAGGGGTGGGGCTTGTCTGAAACCACAGCCCCTGCAGCCGCCAACGGAATCGATGACTTTCGTTTTGGTTCCGTCGGGCGTGCACTCCGAGGCACTGAAGTCAGATTGGCGGCTGATGGTGAACTCTTGGTTCGGGGGCCTGGAGTCTTCCAAGGCTACCTTAAAGATGAAGAGGCCACAGAGGCGGTCTTCACCGAAGAAGGCTTTTTCAAGACAGGCGATCTGGGCGTCATCCAAGATGGCTTCATTCAGATTGTTGGTCGTAAAAAAGAACTCATTGTCACAGCCGGTGGAAAGAACATCGCCCCCGTTCCCATCGAGCAAGCCATCGAGGGAGGACTGGTCGGTCAGGCGGTCGTAGTGGGCGATAATCGACCCTACCTCATCGCCCTTCTCGCGCCGGATATGGAGGCTCTGGAGGCCCGAGCGCTGGCCGCACAATGGCCCGGTTCTCTCAAGCAATGGATCCAGCGAGCCGACGTTCTTGCAGAAATCGACGCCCAAATGAATCAAGCCAATGGGGATCTCGCAAGCTTTCAAACTGTGAAAAAATGGGTCATACTTGAAGATACATTCACCGAAGAGAATGGACTACTGACCCCCACCTTGAAACGAAAAAGACCGCTGATTCAGCAATATTTTGAACACCAAATTGAGGCGCTGTACACATGAGAAAAAGAGACTTCCTCAAAGGATGGATCAAGCGAGCAGCAGGGATGGATGCCTCCACGGCACACGATGGTACCCACGCATCCAGCCCACCCCAACCCGAGCCGGAACCGGAACCGGAACCCGAACCGGAACTGGAGCCCGAGCCCGAGCCCGAACCCGAACCCGAACCCGAACCCGAACCCGAACCCGAACCCGAACATGATGAGCAAGCAGCCAAAGTGGCCAAACATTTTGAGAAAACCCGACGGGCAATGCTGAAATTTTTGTCTGATCAGGGCGGAAACGCACACCTCAAAGACATGCATGATCTGAGTGAACGACGATACTTCGTCGCACATCGGCGATTCTCAGACCTGATGGAATCATTGGTCGAGGACAAATTAATCGACTTTGATCAGGGAAAAAACGAAGCAACGGTGACAAAAAACGGACTCAAATACATCGAGACATGACCCGCACAGATCTTGTCATCCTTCACGAAACGTAGACAGACGGGTCGGGTCAGTAGCCGGTACAATGGCGAAACCATGGAGGGAGCATGCTCAGTCTCATCTTGATTGGAATCGCAAGCGCAGACGTCAGTGTTGAAGACCGCTGGGTTGGCAATGAAAACCTGGCTGTGGGAATTCACCAGGATGGATCCTTCGTGAATGATGCCATCGACTTGGGGATTCAATGGGACCCGGATGGTCCCGATGGAGACATGCCCATCTCCGGAGACATGCTCCAAGTGGGCTACCACTGGGATGTCTTGATGTGGGAGTGGGAAACCACTTCTGGTGATGATGGGCGGCGTATACAAGGCGGACCCCACACCGACGAGTGGACGGAGGTGGAGTGGACAGGCCGCACGGACAATGATGCCGTAATGGCACTCCGGGGCGTGACCAGCGATGGTCCACTCTCGATTGTCTACCGAATTACCGCACTGAAGCGGGCCGATGTGGTCCTGTACGATCTCGTCTTCGAAAGCGAAGAAGACTTGGAGAGTCTGGCCATTGGGCGAACCTTCGATCCAGACCAGGACCACTGGTTTTACGACACCTATGACACCGAGAACGCATCTGGAGACAACTGGGCCTATGGGGCAAGCGCATACGATGAGCGGGCCATCGGGCTCGCGGGCATTGCGCAAGAGGACAGCACTGTGTCGGGTGGAGTCTGTCAGTGGTGTGACAATGCGAGCGATATGCTCGACTCTGCAGGCAATTCAAACAATCAGGACCGTCACCCGAATGTGGTGGTACAAATTGAAAACATCGAAGCGGGTTCACCCGTTCGCGTTCGATTCGTGTACGGTTTTGCTGTGGGCGGAGACTCCGCCGTAGACCTGGCGATCGAACATCTGACGCTTGACGATATCGACGGTGACGGCCTGTCTCCGACCGACGGAGACTGCAATGACTGGGTACCCGCGGTCTATCCCGGTGCACCCGAGCTACCGGACGGACTCGATAACGACTGTGATGGAGAAATCGACGAAGATTCCTTGGTCACAGATGACGATGGCGATGGCTTCACAGAGGAAGATGGAGACTGTGATGACACCGATGCCAGCGTCTTTCCAGGGGCTGACCCTGTCGATGGAGTCACCAATGCGGACTGCGATGGCGTCTCAGACCGCCCCGACGAAGAAGGCAATGGTACCGGCGACGGGAGTGGAAGCGAAGAGGGAGAGTCCGAAGATGACGGCGGCTCCGAAGATGGTGAGGGAAGCGAGGATGGCACCACGGACGACGGGGACACCGGCCTCAGTGAAGAGGGCAATACCGACGATGAGAACAATGATTCCACAGCGAGCAATATGGAAGATAGCTGGAGCGGTACTGTGATCGCTGGCACCAAACAGGGTTGCTCTTGTGCAACCCGTCAAGGAACGATGCAATGGGCCTGGCTCCTCCCACTTCTTGTGTGGAGTCGTAGACGGAAGGACATCACATGAGCCGCATTATACTGGTGAGTTTTTTAATCTTGAGCTGTACCGAAAACACCAAGAGTGTGGATACGGGAGAGGCGCAGGATGTATGGTCAGAAGATGCCGATGATGGCGATGGCGATGGTTCAGCCGACGGCGATGGCGATGGCGATGGTTCGGCCGACGGTGGCGATGGCGATGGCGATGGCGATGGCGATGGCGATGGCGATGGCGATGGTTCGGCCGACGGTGGTGTGCCAGCAGATGCTGAAGGCACCGTCTCTTTGGATGCAGGGCGGGTCATCGACCCCAAGATGCCCGAAGAACCATTTCTGGCAATCAGCACCAACCTGAATGGAACGGAAGACTGCTCTACTGCTCTCCGCATCGACAACGGCATCGGCCAACTGCGCGTCTTTGATTCACCCGACGCCACCACTGAATGGGATGGGCGAGACAGCCTGGGACGAGCGTTCGATACAGGCGCCGCCCGTATTGTACTTTCCGTAGACTGCGGCGATGGCCCAACCACCCTGGACGAAACCCAAGCCTTCGTTGTTCGGGTGGGTCTCATATTGCTCGATTTTATCACCCCCCCCGACGAAGACGGGCTGGTTGAACTCGCATTCCACAAAGAAAGCCTGTTCAAAACAGGGGTGAGCCCGGTAGGCGACCGTCCGGAATACAAACGAAGTGCGGAAGGAATGCTGCGCACACCCCTGGATCAGGATGATGGAACTCCTCGGCCCTCGGTTCCACTCTGGGCCGATCCCGATGTTCCGCCCTGGGCCGAAAGAGACGTTCCTGCTCACAATGTTCCCGCCGCCTTCATTGGAGGCAGCACCATGCATGCAATGGTTGGATTTGGTGCAACCGGTGTCTCTGAAGCCAGGCACATCGCGATTGATGCATGGGGTCCGGAACCCGATATTATTCCTGAAATTCGACTGACGGATGGGCACGGGACTGTGGCGCCCAACACCCTTTTCCCTCTCTCGCTCGGAACCGCTCCCGACACCATGGGCAAGCACATCAAAACCATTCGTTGGACAATGGAAAGCCAAGACGAGGATGGAAGCTGGCATCCGGTTCCCGGAGCATTCGAGACCCATCATGCGCTGTACATCTTGGCTGGAGCCCCATCCCTGCTCGATGGGAGCGATGTTGGCGCGAGCCCACCGATTCCATGGATTGGGGTCCTTGAAGATACCGCTGGAATCATGGAAGGCGTCCCCGCCACATTGGAAGACACACTCGATGCGCTCCGCGACTACCTGTTTAATCACGAGTACATCATCTATGACCCATCGGCGCCGGCCTACTCGGACTTTGAAGGGGACTACATGTACTGGTCTTCAATGACGGCCCAAATTTCATCCTTCCTGGATCGACGGGCCGGGTTGCGGCTGTATTGTCACTCCATGAGCTGCATGCTCTCCGCTTTGGCCGGAAACCATGGTGTGCGCGCCGAACAAATCGTGCTGGGTGTTGGGTTCGATACCAACTATGCCCGCGCGGCCGGCACAGACTCCTGGGGGCGCTGGAGTTTCAATTCGCACTCTGTGGTTACACCAGATGATGGGACCACGATCTGGGACAGCTCCATTGCACTCGATGGAGATGAAGACCCGAATGATGACAGCAGTATTGAAGAGGTGATGCCCCGCGGTATGGATGGAGAGGAGTACATGTGGCGTCTGACCTACGACGATATCGAAATCATCAACCAAGGTCTCTGCTACATCGAGTAGCATCTCTGTATGCTCCCCATCATTGCCGTCACTGCTGACCGAAGCGAAGCGAAAGCCGCAATGGGCCCCAATGAAGCGGGGAGAATTCGACCCGTACCTGCGCGCGTACATGTGTCAGAATCGGTACTGGCAGCCCTGAAAGAGGCCCGTGTTGAGGTCATGGTCTTGCCTCCCGCTCCTGTGGACACGGAAGCCCTTGTACAGTGGGTCATGTCTACCTGTCAGGGGTTGGTCATCACCGGTGGACACTTTGACATCCACCCGTCCATGTACGGCCAAGAGATCGAAGGCCGAATTGATCGAGTGGACCCGGGCCGCACTCAACTCGAACTCGCGCTGGCACGGGCGGCCATCCAACAAGACCTGCCCACCTTGGGAATCTGCGGGGGAATGCAAGCCCTTGCGGTCGCAGGTGGCGGTTCCTTGATTCAAGACATCAAGACTCAAATTCCTGGCGCCTTGGAGCACGAGCAATCCAGCGACCCAGCCACCCCATGGCATTCCGTCACCATTGAAAGCGGACTGCTTCGAAAAGCGTATGGCTGCACCATTCTACGGGTCAATTCTACCCACCACCAAGCCATCGACGATCCCGGTGGGTTCTTGATCACAGCGCGGGCCCCCGATGGGGTAATCGAAGGAATCGAACATCCAGATTTACGCTGCTGTGTAGGGGTGCAATGGCATCCTGAATCCATTGATTCTGCACCGTTGCGTATGCTTGCCTGGTTTGCAACAAACCCCGCCGGGTAGCCATTCGAACCCTACTTGACGTCTTCTGGGGTCCAGGTACCTATGGGGCCATGATGCCTTACAAAGAGGGCTCGGTGGGTGCTCCGCGGAGTGGTGCCCGCAAGCTTCCCTGTCTGTAGGGTGAGCCCCTGCCACGTCAGTGACATCAAGCTCAAATCCTTCGCGAGGTCGATGACCACACTGCGACGCCCTGGGATGTCGATTTTCACAGGAATACGCTTAAAAGGAACCCACTTCACGGTCACCTCCGTGGGGGTGACACCAATCAATTCCTGCCCCAGCTTAATGCTGGCACCCGGCGGATCACTCTCAATCCGAACCCGGTGAGCACAGCCCACCGAAACCAGAACACCCAACAAGACAATTCGCATCAAGTCCATGGTTGGCATTGTAGCGCGGGCGGGCATCCGATACCTTCTGATTCTATGCGTTATTCGATCTTGGTTTCCGTACTCTCCGCCTTGCTATTGGCTCTCCCCGCCACAGCCGCACCCGATCAATCCAAGAAGATACGGCGCGCAAAACACGTCAAGCAAGAACGAAAAGAGATTGAGCTTCTGCAGCGCAGCACGGAATTGTATTGGGATGGCGTGCGCTGGAACAACGCAGAGAAATCCTCCACATTTGTTGAAGACCCCACAACACGAATGCAATTTCAGCAGTGGTTGGAAGATCGGTTTTCCTCACAGCGCGTAATGAATGCACGGGTACTGCGGGTCGATGTGGGCCCCCCATTGCCCAAAGAGTCCCCTGAGGCGCGTAAAGCGTTGATTTCGGTCTCCGTAGAGGGCTACACATTGCCCGAACAAGTGGTCAAAAATGAAGTGGTACATCAGGTTTGGTATCGCTCTGCCACAGGTTGGTGGCTCGAATGGACTCCACCGGTCAACACCGAAGCGCCTACACCCGCATCCCCGTAGACGTACGCAGCGATCACCATCGGACAGATGCTGTCCGAAGAATGGACAGCGCCATGTCCAGCAACCGACTACAGCGTATTCGATGAACCTCGAAGCCCTCCTCCAGCGACACTTTGGTCACCCCAGCTTTCGTCCAGGTCAACGGGCTGTGGTGGAGCATATCTGCGACGGAGAACATGCCTTGGTGGTCATGCCTACAGGACATGGAAAGTCTCTCTGCTACCAATTGCCTGCGCTCGCCCGAGGCGGGACAACCATTGTCGTCTCTCCACTGATCGCATTGATGAAAGACCAGGTGGATTCGCTCCGGGCCAAAAATATATCCGCTACACTGATCAATTCGAGCTTGTCGTGGGAAGAACGACAGGATCGAACACAGGGCATGATCGACGGCCGCTACCAGTTGGTCTATGTGGCCCCCGAGAGATTCAACGACCGCTTTATGGCCGCCTTGGCACGCACAAAAGTCGGTCTACTCGCCATCGATGAGGCCCATTGTATCAGCCAATGGGGGCACGACTTTCGACCCGATTATCTTCGCTTAGGGGCCGTCAAAGATGCACTCGGCACAGTCCCCGTCATCGCCCTCACGGCCACCGCCACACCCGCGGTTCAAGAAGACATCTTGAATCAACTGAGTCTGCCGAACGCCCGGCGTTTTGTTACCGGTTTTGACCGCGAAAATCTTCGACTCGAAATCGCCCAAGCCCGCTCTCCCAGCGCAAAATTTTCGATGCTTCCAGGGCTCATTTCATCGCAGCCCGCACTCATCTACTGTGCGACCCGAAAACACGTTGAAGCCGTGACCCAGTCGCTCGGTCAACATGGAATTCGGGCACAGGCCTACCATGCGGGTCTCAGTCATGACACTCGTCGGCAAGTCCAAGATGCATTCCTCTCAGGACAGGCTCCCGTGGTTGTGGCGACCAATGCCTTCGGAATGGGTGTAGACAAGGCAGACATCCGCACCATCGTTCACTTTGATGTTCCGGGAACCATCGAAGCCTACTACCAAGAAATTGGCCGGGCAGGCCGCGATGGCAAACCCGCCACCACCATCCTTCTTCTTCGAAGTGCTGACCGTCAACTCCAAGAATTTTTCATCCAAAATGCACATCCACCGGCCAGTGATGTGCACCGCGTCTACCAAGTCCTTCGCAACCAATCCGAAAACCCTGTGTGGTGGGATGCTGCAGCGATTGGTCACCATTCCGACATGGATGAACGGATGGCACAGAGCTGCTTGAGTGTTCTGCGCCGGTTTGGACTCACGGGTCACACCGCCTCCCGAGAGCACGGCCAAGGCAAACCCATCTACGGCATCCAACTCACCGATCCAAAACGGGACCTTCGATTGGATGAAGAAGAGATGACCCGGAGACGACACCACGCGTTTGCACAACTCGACCGAATGATGCAGTACGGAAATGCACCCTGCCAGCGCCATACCCTCTTGCGGTACTTTGGTGAAACCCCAAAATGGGAACGATGCGGCCGATGTACTGGGTGCGATTCAAACCGACCCATGACCGAGGAAGCCCGCACACTGAACGAGGCGGAGCTCGAGACAATTCGGAAGATTCTCGCGTGCATGGCACGGATGCGGCGACCATTCTCCACTTCCCTCATCGCAAAAGTGGTCACCGGTTCGCGAGACAAATCGGTCCGCGCATGGGATTTCGATAAACTCAGCACATGGGGGATTCTACGTGGCACCAGCCAAGCCAATGTCGAATCTACGCTCGGAGCCATGGAGAGCGGCGGTCTCATTCAGGTGGAGCTCACCTCAAAAACAATCCGTGGCACAGCACGAACATGGAAAAATCTCGGTATGACCGACCTTGGGCTCGCCGTCATGCGTGGAGATACCACCGACGTTTCACTCGCTCTGCCAAGCCACAGTAAGGCCACCAAAACACACATCGATCCCTGGGAGGCCAATGATGGTGTGATCGATGAAGACCTCCTCGCACAGCTTCGGCGGGCCCGCTGGGAGATGGCCCAATCCGCGGATGTTCCGGCCTATGTGGTGGCATCCAACCGCACCCTGACGGCCCTCGCAGCTGCACGACCCACCTCGGTGGATGCGCTTTCCGACATTCACGGGATGGGCCCACAGCGAATCGCGCGATATGGCGAATCCTTTATTGATGTCGTTCGAGGGTGGACCGGATGCTGAAGCGTCTCTGGATTGGATTTGCACTCGCCCTGATTTTGGGCATGGCCGTGGAGTTCAACCGCGGCAATCCACCGCGCACAGATGCTCCTGTACAAATAGAAGATGCCTCTGGGCGACGACTCTTGTTGTTGATTGTCGACTCGATGTCGATCCCAAACTTCAAGAAGATGCCCGCCCTAAAGCGATTGGCGAATGAAGGCTTTTATGCCGAAATTGAACCGTGTTTGGAGCGCATCACCTATGTGTGCATCAAAGAGGCCCTGACAGGACGTACAGCGTTCACCCTGTTTGGACTCTTCCAAAACTTTGGGGTCGGAGTCACAGATCCGGGGGCCAACCTACTCCGAGATGCCAAGGCCGCGGGGAAAACCGTGGCCATGGTCTCGGCCGGTGATTTGGCGGCATTCAAGGGCGACCTCAATACGGACGATCGGTTCAAAAAGGGACCCTCAGCACAAGAAGAGAAGAAGGCGAAAGAGCGGGCGGCCAACGCAGATATTTTGGTCTACCACTGGATCTGGCACGACACCAAAGCGCACCACCATCGTGTGGGTTCCAAGAAGTACAAAAAGAGTGTCCGCCGTGCCAATACCCTCATCAAAGATGTCCTCGAATGGCTTCCTGAAGACATGGACATCATTATTGCGGGTGACCATGGACACGCCAAGGATGGCCGACACGTACAAGGCCTCGACATCCCCACGCTTGTGGTCGCGAAGTCTCCCAATATTAAGTCGCTTCATCTCAAGGAGCGCATCCCGATTAGCGCCCTCCGCTACCTCTCGGGCGCCTCCACCGGACTGTATTCAGATCAAATCGACTGGGACCCCGGTTGGGAGTCTTGGCTCGGCGACGATGTGGGGCCAAAGGCCAGAGAACTGGTTCGATCGGGCTCAGCACGGGCACCGCCCGGATTCCCACTATCCGCACTGATTGTGTGTGTGCTGCTCACCATCACAGCCTCCGCAACAGGCCGTAAATGGTGGGCTGCGGTATTGGCCATCATTGCAATTGCGATGGGCGTTTATTTTGAAGCGTGGATGGGCAGGTATCACTTTCCGGGCTCACTTCCGCGCATGCATGAAGTGTTGTGGCGCGTGCCGTTTGCCGCGGGATGCTTGGGGCTGCTCGCGACACGAAGTGTTCGTGGGGCCTACATCGCCACGGCGGCCACCAGCGGCTTTCTGATGCTGACATTGTACCCAGTGGTCCATCACTACGGTGTGCTCAAAAACCTGGGCAACCTGATGTCTCCCCTCTTGCTCGCAACCGCACTCGCGGCCGTCATGAAGCCGGGATGGGTTCGTAGGATTGTCATTGTGTGTGCCGCTTCTGTGGCCGCATGGACCTTTTTTGAATTGGCTGATTTCCGAATCTTCAATTTGGAAATCGTGAAATATCGCGGCGCGGGATGGCTTAAAAAGAATCCAGTTGCCGCAACGGCAACCATCACCGCGATGGCGGCGGCCATCCACTTCGTCATCGAGCGGAGCCGTGGGTGGAGACGACTGGCCTGGGCCGGACTGGCTGGACTGGGTGTCTCGGGTGTCGTGGCACTCCCCGTCTATGGGTATGTCATTCCCACAACGCTCATCTTCGCCAGTTTCTTCTGGCGCCATTCAGCACACGCACGCCTGTTCAGCATCGCATTCGCCTGGGCCGCACCGTTCATGTACGAACAGCATCAGATGTACGGATTGTATGCCACTGTATCGATTGTGATGGTGGGCCTGTGGATGGTCCGTGTGGCTGACCACAAGGCGATCACAAAATGGGCCGCGGCCACCATGATCATGCTGGGCGCATACATGGGCTTGGCGTGGACATACGGTCTCACCACCGGAGGCATCGACTTCACCTTCGCGATCCAGTGGCTACCCGGACGACTGCATGAACAGTTTTGGTGGGTGATCGCCATTGTGATGACCTTCAAGTGCTTGGCTCACGTCCCATTGATGGTGGTTCTCATACAGAGAATCTTTGGTTCTCAGGCGGGGGATGTGGCCAATGCGGCAGCGGGTCTGTCTTTGCTGCGCTACAGCTTCGTCGCCTTTTTTGCCATTGCATGGTTGGTCGCCGCAGATGACCAAGCGGGCGGAATGCGGCTCGCCGCTATGCTTCAAGATGCATTTTATTGGCTAATCCCAGGACTCATGCTGGCTGGAATGGTGCGGCTTGGTCCGCGCAATATCTCCGAGGAGAACGAAGAATGAAGATTCAACACATCGCACAACTCGGAGCACTTGTTGGCCTGTATGAGGCCATTGCCATCGTTCGTTGGGACTGGTTGATGAACGACCCCCGCGGCTGGCGCATTGCGCTCGCATTGGGACATGTTCTGGTGATTATTGCCTTGAATATTGGCCTGTTTGCAGCCCTTGGCAGCCTGTGTCGACGTTCTGCAGCCCTGACGTGTTTGCTCTACACCGCCATGATGTACGGGGCCCGGGTAATCGGCGAAGATCGGTTTGAGTCCAATAGTTACTACGCCGCGGGGGCCATTGTCGTCTTGATGCTGCTTCACCGAATTTGGCCATGGGTTTCCGGCCTGCTGGCCATCGCCTTGGCCACACCGGGACTGTGGGGACGGGTTCCGGTGTACACCACTCCGGTCGATGAACAGCTCGCGTTCTTGCTGCCAGGAGCCCTTGTTACCGCACTGGCCGGCATCATCATTGCGCAGGGCAGTGAACGCCAAAGTCGCCTAATTCCAGCCACAGCAGTGTTTTTGGGCGCCCTTGGGCTGGTCGGAGTGGCCGCAGACAAAACTGGCTTTGGACGAACCAGTGGAGAACAACCCAACGTTCTGTTCATTTTGGTCGATACTCTCCGTCAGGATCATGTTCAGCCCTATGGAGATACGACACCAACACCCGGAATCAAACGGCTCTCCGAGGAAGGCACACGCTATGCGGACGCCATCACGGTCATCCCCAAAACCACTCAATCTGTCGCAGCGTTTCAAACGGGAAAATACCCCGTCACGAACGGTGTCCGTGTGCTCAAAGACTCGTTGGGCGAAGACCAACTGACGTTGGCTGAGGCCCTTGGGAAGGCGGGATACAGCACAGCCGCCTTTGTACACAATGGTTGGGTCATGCGTGGACGAGGCTTCGAGCAAGGGTTCGATCAGTTCTGGTCCTTCTTTGAGTTGGAACGCGCATGGGGGCCCG
>Ga0315320_10002216_pt1 | contig 16017 bp, 6 predicted proteins | sample M140m21515metaG_FD_203458 | JGI IMG/M metagenome (GOLD analysis project Ga0315320, IMG submission 203458) | Ammonia-oxidizing marine archaeal communities from Monterey Bay, California, United States - M1 40m 21515 | ecosystem: Environmental > Aquatic > Marine > Coastal | place: USA: California... | reverse complement strand
TTCACCTGCTTGAATACCGCCCATAAAACGCAACGCAGTAGCACCGCTGTTTTTCTGATGTAATAGAAAACTTGTATTAGTTGAATCCAGTGTTCCTGCAAACTCTTCTTTTAATCTAAAGTCTTGCGTTACAGATACACCATTAGGATATGTTGCAATATCATTAGGTCCTGCAATACCAACAGCAAAGGTAGGTACACCTTGATTGTCAGTAGAAATAGTCTGTGATCCTGCTGCCATTAATGAAGGGTACCCTACGTTCTTAGCATTCTGTGCATAATTATTTGGTGCAACGCCACCTGGGTTACCAGGATTAGGTGAATTACCAAATTGTGATAATCCAACCGATGCACCAGTAGGGCCTTGCGGTCCTGTAAGATTAACCTCTGTCTCTTCCCATAAGCTACCATTATATTCCCAAACTTGTCCATCAAATTGTAGATAGTAATCTGCCTTTAGTGGAAGCAAAGTTGGTGGGAAGGTATTTGGGTCTTTACCTGGTCCGGTTACTGAGTCATCTTCATACCACTCTGTACCACGTTCTCCTCTACCACCAATTGGACCTGCCGGGCCTTGTGGACCTGACGGACCTAAAGGACCACCGCCATTAAGTATCAGTTGATCAAAATTAAAATTAATCTTATCTACAGCCTGTGAAACAGTATCTGATGCAATTAATTCTTGTATGGTTATCGCCATTTTATTATTATTTTTTAACTATAGTAATGCTAAATCCAAATGATTCAGTAAAACCCTTTCTTTTGTTATATATTAGGCTAAGATCAAATGGATTTGTATTTAATATTTTTGATCCTATTGAAGTATTAACAGTTAAACCATTTTCTACTTTATCAGCATTATTTAACTGAGCCGTAGAATAATCCAACGGTGCATCAACTCTGGTACTTTTAACATAAAAGTCAATATTATCTAACTTATATAGCTGTAAAATATTTTGAGTTATGTATCTCTCAACATCATCATCTAATGTATCAATATCGCCAAATCCAAATTCAGGCTTAATGTATTTTTTAAACTGTTCCTTAATAGGTTCGAATAAAAATTGAATTAATCTTTTTTGTATAAACATATAGAATAATACAGAAGTGTCATTCTCCCTGGTCATAAATGTACCTTTTATTAAGCTAGGTTGTTTTATCGCAGCTTTAACTGCAACAGGCTCATGTAAAAATGTTTCTAGTTTAATTTCATGTGGAACCTTTAAATATTTAGAACCTAGGAAGGATTTTTTCTCTGTCATGGATCGTGTGCCTATGATGGATTCAACTTCAGATTTATCTATACTCTTTCTAAAATAAGAAGGTTCCCAGTTAGAAGAAAATATATAGAAGTCTCTTTTTGCTATACCAATTTCATTTATGAGTGGATATAGACTTAAGAATGCATCCTCTGTTGAAAGCTCTAATATAGTGGATGGATCTTCTTCGTTTACTTTATGATAAAACAGATTTCTTAATTGACCAAAATTTTGAGTATCACTAGAATTAAACTGAGTATTTGAATACCTACATAAATCTTTTACCTTTTCTTTATACGCTGCATCATCACCAGTTATAACTAAAAGGTCTATATAAGGATCTCTGAAATAAAATAAGTTCTTGGTAGTAGGTTGATATGTTCCAGCATGTCTTCCGATTGGTGTTATTCTAGGTTTTGTCTGAAGTGATAAATCATAGCCTATAACATCGGTAAGATTAAACTTAGTCGGTTTAGCAGGATCTGGTAACCTCCCTATGTAAACTGATTTTAAAATATCTTCTTGTGCTCTAAGTTCTATAGAGAAGGTTTCAGCAATAGAACCATCAGGTGATAGCACTCTATTTCCATCCTCGTCAATAGTTTCATAAATAATACCAGGTGCACCTTCATTAATAAATCTAAATAATGTTGCAAAACCAGTATCATTTAATCTGGATGAATATGTATTAAAGCCACCACCGATTACCTTATAATCGGCACTCTTCGCATCATTTATAGATGGTGATAATCCACCAGGTACAAAACTGCTACCATTCTTTAATATAGTTTTAGCAAATAATCTATCATCACTTATAACTTTAACAATATCGTTAATCTCATAGACATCTGAACCTATCACCATTTCTATTGAATTAAAGTTACCACTAGAACCTATAGAAACATCACGTAAAAATCTAGTTAAATTTCCATTAGAATCCATAGTACCCTGTATTAAGAATGCATCAGCTGCTCCATTCCAACCAGATGCACTAAAATTAATTGCTCCTTGTAGAGGGCCATCTAAATATTCATAATCCCCTAGTGGATTTATAAACGGTTTACATGATTCACCTATTACAGGACTTCCTACAAAATGACTTTCATATGAATACAGTGTTGTTCGGTCAATACTCTGGTCACCTATACCATTTATACAGTCATTTTCTAATGCTAAGAATACCATCATAACAACAGTTTTCCATTTATCATTTTTTACAAACTTCACCTGAGTTTCAGGTTTATCTGGTGCATTAGGAATTAACATTACTGAAAATCTATAATCATTAAATCTACCGTCACTAACATATTTTTGTGACCTTGCATTAAAATTAGGTTTAGCTAAAACATCCGCTTTAGTTTTTGCAATAATCCTAACACCGCGCAAAAATGATTCTGCAAAATTCTTTTCATCACCACCGCTAAATCTACCATATCTTAATTGTCTGTCAATTAAATTAACAACACCACCGGTTGTAAATTTATCTACTATAAAATAATCATTAAAATAATCTCTATCAACCTTTTGAAAAGTACCTGGTGTGTATACTGCACCAGTTAAAGGATTTGTTTCTATAGTATCAACAGGCGCCTTATCAATATAACTCCATGAACTTTTTATTGCTGGTGAATTATTAAAGTAATCTGGAAATTCACATAAGTAATACCATTCATGAGTAAACCCTTCTGCATTTTGTCCTGTTGTATATTTAGAAGGTGAAAAATTATTTTGGCTAAATGCTTCATTAACATTTAAACTATATGGAAGGTTTCTAACATTCTTACCTTCGTTTACCCAAGACCATTTATTAATATATGGAATAACTCTAGATGCTACTGATTGCTGCCTTAAAAAGTTTTCTTCTAATCTGTCATACTCTGAAGAAATGACTGAATCAAAATCTTTGTCCGGGTCTGCCTCTCTTAGTAACCCTACTAATTTAAAAAATCCACCAGAATCATAAAAATCTCTAACATTAGGATTAGCACTAATATTGTAATATACACCGCCGCTGCCTACGTTATATTGATCATACTCATAATCTAATTCACCCATTTGACTATACATAGTACTAAAGAAGTCATAATCAAAATCCTTCATAGGAAATATTGAAAATCTACCAAACGAAGGTTTATAGTCAGAGTACAGTGCAACTTGTCCACTATTAGTAACTTGTATCTGATTATCATTTAAAGTTATAATAACATACTCATCGATTTCTTTATAGCTTGTAACAGTTCCTGTGTTGTCTTCTACTGGATTTTCTAAGTAAGGAACCCAGTTACCTATTTCAGCGTAACCATTTTTTGACTGAATCCAATTACCTAATACAAATCTATCTTGGTCGCCATTAGCAACTCTTAATAAAGATGAATTTACATCATTACCACCAACAAAGTTTTTATTATCATCTACTATTGTAGCAAGTGGATAGGTTACTAAATTATCTATCTGTAAAGGGTATGCTGAATAATTAATCTTAAAATTAAGTCTATTAAATCTGCTCCCACCAAATCTTGACTGAACATAAACAGTATCATCATTATAAGAAGCGACAAAAAATCTTTTCTCTGGTGATATCCCTTGATTTATTGCATTAGTTATTGCTTTAGCTATTTCTTGATTAGTTCCATTAGGATTAAAGAATTGCTGTTTATTGGATCCTGGTACAGGTGCCTCTATTGAAGTAGCTGCAACTTCTCCTATTAAATCTATTCCATCATAAAACTTAATACTTAACCCGTTTAATAATTCATTTGCAATTTTAAAAGAACATGTAGCTTTACCTTTTCTATTAATAATTTTTGCATCTGCAAAAGTATCAGGGCTTTTAAAACCGGCAAATTTTGATACATCAACAGCCGTATCAAAAATTCTTATTTGATTAGTACCCCATTTAGATCCTTTCTTAACAGTATGAAAATTTTCTTCTTTATCTTTAACATAAAAGATTGACTCAACTTCATTTACTCTACTAGGAGTTGGTACACCTGTAATAGTTTCTGTTTTAGCTGGATCAATATAAAGTAAAACACCTTGACTGTTAGAAATTTCAAACGGTGTATTTAATTGTTCCGATACTTCAGTGATGGTTGTTATTTTAGGTAATTGTGTTTTTTCAATATTTTTATAAAACCCTTCTCCTGATAAATCAAAACGACCTTCCTCTACTTCATTTACATATAAACCAAAGTATCTGTTTACCGAATAATCAGAAGCAGTTTCATCAGTAAATAAAAATTCCATGTTAATTAGATTAGCTAATAAAACATTATTTCTTTCAAACCCTTCAGTAAAAAAGAATTCATTTTGTATAATAGTAGCATCTTCTGTGACTATCCCATCATATGAAAAACTACCAGCCGATGTGAATCCACCTTTACTGTAATTAATTCCTGCCCATTGCATTGCTTCATCCTTTCTCCATGAAATATTTAGCGGTGATTCAGGAAAGGATTCTTGTGATCTATAGTTTCTAATATAAGATCCTAGTAAACTATTTGTTGTTAAATCAAAAGTTTTAACGGCAGTACAATTCTCCAAAACATTTTTAGTAAATGCAGCTGATGTTTGTGCTAAATCAGAATTGGCGTTTTGTACTGTTGCCATTATATTATTAACAGCAGAAGGATTGTCTATTCTAAATATTACAAATTTTTCAGGAATTTGTTCGTTTAACCATAAAGGCGCGAGCATTCCTAACTCTTGAGAATATGAATTGGACGAGACTGATCTAGTACCAGCTGAATAAAACATTTCATACTGGTTTTGATATTGGGATAATACTGATACATCTTGGTATTCTTGGAATACCTCATATGCTAATTGTGCTGGGAACTTTCCACCTTGAAAGAATTTCCAAACATCTCTATCATAAGTATCTTTACCACTTATTTTAAATGCTTTAAATGTAGAAGATGACAGTTCAGTATTAGCACTAAATGATTCTAGATACAAATTACTACCATCACTAACAAGTTTAACATTACCTGTTAACTTAGGATTAGTTCTAGCTATACTATAGGATGCTTTATCAAATAATTTTTCGGCCATTTAATTTTCACTTTTTTTATTTATTCACCAAACGATTAGTGAAAAATTAAATGTTTACAGTACATTGTTACCAGGGCCACTATCCTCAGTAAATAAACCTCTGTTAATTCCACCGCCACGACCGCCTCCTACGCCACCTTCGTTAACTATTCTGTTAACTCTAGTTGAAGTAACTGTTGGGCTTAGTTTCGTTAATACCTTTTCTAAATCATTTAACCCTTTGGTTACTGTTTTAGTTGGGAACACATTTATATTTAATTTGTTTGATCGGTATTTTGCAAATATTTCAACATCATATTGGTAAGGCTCCGAGTTATTAGGATAAATATCAAATCCTATTTTCTTTGCATAAGTTATATTTGTAGTAGCACCAGTAGAATCTCCACCAATGTTACCTATACCACCATCAGCACCTGAACCAGTACCAAAGTAATCAGTCATTCTATATTGAAATACCATAGGTATGTTTATTGAATTTTGTTGACCGAATTGTATTAATTTTGAAGATTGTGCTGAATCTCCACCTGTCTGTAAATTTAAGTGGTCATCAGACGACACAAAGAGATATGATCCACATCCCTGTTGTCCTAGTGTATATTGATCAAAGTTTTCAAATGCACCTTTAACATTTCTACTATAACCTGACCCACCGTCTACTAAATTAGGATCCCCTGCTTGTCCTAATGGACCAATAGCAGTAATAGATGGGCTAGCCTGTAATTGTTGACCATTAGGCCATACGATTCCATTAAAATCTGTACTACTACTTAATGCAGCTAAATCAACAGCATTTTCATTCAAGTAGATGGCTTGAGATTTACCTAATCGTGTATCCGATGTTAAAGTTATAAATCTAGATTGTCTAAATAGAATATTTGCAGTACCATTTCCACCAGTTGTACAATCAATTCCACCAACCGGTATTGTTGACGGTAATGTGGTATTACTAGTATCTCCTGTCATATTTTCATACGCCTTCTTATAAGTAGTGTAGCTAGTTAGATAAGGGTGAGTTATTTGGATTTCTAATATATCATCAGGTGTTGCTGCAACAGGGTAACTTCCTGCAGTGAATGGCGTACCATCTTCATTAAAACCACCACCCCAAATAAACTGACCAGCAGTTGTACCCATTGTTCCATTTTGTCTTCCATAAAAGTTTTCAGCAGTATCTAAATTAAATGTAAATTTACCATCACCAGGTCTGCTATAACTGTAAAAATCATTTTCAGATGAAACATCACTAAACCTACTATTTATAAATTGGTTTTTATTCTGTGTTGATTGAAAAGGTGATAATGATGTAGTTTGCCCATACTTAGTCTGAGCTGTTACATCAGGGTTAGATAATATAATAGGAGTAAGATCATATTTTCTTACCGTATTATAATCTGCATCATCAGATTTAAACGTTGGTTGATTGTTGCTTTGGTTTGCTTGGCTATTATCTAACCATGAATATGTTGCAGGTAATATTGTAGTACCACCTGTAATAGAACTAATATTACCAACATAATTAGGATTTTCTGATTGCTTAACCATTCGGCTTCTATTACCAGATATTCTAGAAATTAACCTTAAACCAGTTTGTTCGTTATTAGCTAAGTTAATAAAGAATGTTTTGGATATAATAGCCCCTCTTGGATCATCAAGATTAGTAACCTCCTGTGCATAGAAACCAGCAAATATTTTTGTTACTGAATTTCTTTTTAGATTTTGTACATTACCTTGATCATCAATTATAGTAACCACCAAATTACCTTGTGCCTGTGCAAGTAACTCTTGGAATAAATCCAATTGAGATTGCATCTGTGATAACTTTGTAAATAAGTCAATAGGCGTTTGGTTTTCCGATAAAAATCCTGATGCAATTACCGGACTAGAATGAGCAAAATAAGTTTCATTAGCAACAAAGGAAGAACTTAAATGTTCCTGTATTCCCATTTCATTTAAATCTTGTTCTAATGCTACTTTTGCTAAATCTTGTTGATTTTGATTTATGATAGCCTCTGTTGCATTATCCGAACTAAGATCTGCTGGGAATGTAAGAATTATAGAATTAGACCAATCGCTTTCTAATGGATTAGATGGCCATCCTGCCTCGGATATAGATTTTACTTGAACCTCTACTTGCTCACCTTTTCTTATTGGGATATCTAATTGATTAATATTAACAGCATCTGCATTATCAGTACTTATATCAACCCACTGGTATACACCAGTTAGAGAACTCTTTGCTCTAGGTCTTAGTGTACTTTCTACAATATTATAATTTGAAAACGCGCCTTGTGTATCACCTGAACCATCTCTAAATGTAAATTGATCAACTGGGTTTGCTGCGCCGTCGCTGGATAAGTATCTATACCTAGTCTTAAATTTAACTATTGACTGTAGGCCAGTTGCCGGTGTAGATTTTTCTTTTGGCATCGCCCAAAAACCACGAGCTCTATATTTAGGTGTAATACTAGATACTGAATTATCTTTTGCCTTAGCATCAATCTCTTTAACAACCGATGCATATAATTCAGCTTGCGAAGATCTCTCGGTAATTAAACCTTGTAATGCATTCTTATCAGCATCTCTTTCTACTTCAGTTTTATAATTAGTGGTTTGAATTTTAGTTCTGCTTTGTGCAATTGCACCATCCAATTCTTTTAATGTAGCTTCTATTGTATTTTTCTGGTTATTAAGATCAGTAAGTTCAACTATCGAAGATGAATCACTCACTTGAGCATTAATTAATTTAACTGAAAAATCACTATCATTTAAAATAGGAGAGTTAGGTTTAACACCTTCTCTAGTTGTTGGTATCTTATCATCAGCAAAAGAAAGTAACATTGATCCAAAATCAATTGCACTCTGTTGGTAATACTCTGCTAATGTTTGTTTAACACCATCAGCATTAATGGTTGTCAATGTATTAGTATAATATCCACTACCTGGTGACCAATTTACTGCAGGTATTTTTGAATCAGGATCAATAGGTTTTACAAAAGTAATACACCTCTCATTGAATCCTACTGTAACATCAACTTGAACATTATCTTCTAATGAAGATGCAATTTTTAACTGATCCGCGCCTATTCTAATTGGATCCGATCCTTCAACTAATTCTACAATAACCGTGTTTGTACTAGAGTCAACATTAGTTACTTTATATCTTGTGCTTATTGGATTAGAAAGAACCTCAAGACTATCTCCTACTGAAAGCTGTACTGTGTCATCAAAGTCAGCCTCTACATCAGTATAAAAAATCTTATTTAATTTATATTGTTTGCGTTGTGTTGTTACACTAGCTCCATTTACTACATCAGTAGAAGTAACATCTGATATTCTAAGTACACTAAAGTTTCCAGTATATCTTTTAACTCTTGGTGGTAAATCTACAACATCCTCATCTAATACATATGAAATATTTCGTTCAACTATTTGTTGTAAAAATTCATCATAACTTAAATCTGCTCTACCGTTATAAGTATTATTAAAAAAGTTAATCTTACTCTGGGTATTTGTATTTAATATGTATCTTTGGATTATTGCTCTTTCTGTGTCTATAGGAACCTGCCCAGTTAAATCAAATGATACGTAAAGAAGAGGATTAATTAATTCTTCAAAAAACCAATTAGGTTTAATATTAAAATTCTCAATTGAATTAATCGAAGTTAAGTCTATTGCTTCTGTTGGTAGTTTAGCCAATACTAATTTTCTAAAGGTACCATCAGATAATCTAATAGAACTGTTTTGACCACCAACATTTGTAATAGTATCAATATTATTCTGTAGCCTATCTACTGAATTTTTTAGAAAACCAAAACTAGGAATAGTTACTCTTGAATTTGTTCCGTCATTGTTTTGAATATTAATAGTTACCGACTCATTACTAGAAGTTATGGCCTGATTAACTTTCTCAAAACTTTCTAAAGAATTATTAAAAAGTCTAAGAAGCTCCGGAAGCATTGTTGATATTGAATTATTTTCAGCCATTTATTTTTCTTCTTTCTTTTATTATTTATTTAATGATATCAAACACGAAATTTAAAATACCTTGCTCTGTACATATAAATTCTATTATAGGTTTTGTGGAAATTTCAGAATTTGGAATCACTCCCATTGAAATACCAAACGAACCAGTATTAAGTCTACTAGGTGCATCGGTCCATAGTCTTATATTTCTTGATCCTATATTTAAATTATTATTAAATGCTAATCTAAAAGTTTGACCAGTTTTCCATTGTATCATAGTATCATCTATGTAAATATTTAAATCACCACCTGCTTCATTAACCGTATCCAACCTTAACATATTTGTATAGGTTACCAATTCAGTAAACACTTGTGGTAATGCGGTGTTTAGATTTAATGGATTTAATGTATCTATAACAGTTTCACTTGAATTAAAAGGAATCACAAACGAGTATTCCTGTGTAGCTAATGATACAGTTATTAAATTAGGTGTATTAGTATCTACACTTATACCAGTACCCTGTCTTACCACGTCTGTATTATATTGTAAAGATACCGGTACATTTCCATTTGCTAAACCTTGTATCTCATCAGAATTTTTAGCAATAAGATCTAATAAAACAGTATCGTTGGCAAATGCCAAGTTAGCATTATCTAATTGATTTTGTACACTTGTGATCTGTGCTTGTAGAGAAGTGACATCTGCTACGTTAGTTATTTGATTTTCTAAAGTTTGAACCTTTTGATCTAATTCAGATATTTCTAATTGTTGAGATTGGAATATTTTAGCTGATTCTTGTAGCTGTGCAGTCGCTTCACTGAAGAGCTGCATTGAAAATGTATTATAGTCATTAACGATTGTGTCGATACCGGCCGTTCCTGGTGAAGCATCAAATCGTAAATTAATTTTAAATCCATAACTGTTTCCGTTTTGTCCTGTTACTTTATTAGGTTTATATTTAGGGTATCTTTGAATATAGCCACCATCTGTTGTTGGTGTAATATTATCCACTAATAAAATACCATAAAGATTAGTAACAGTATTTGCAGTGTTACTAGTATCTACCATGTCATAATAAACTAACACGGCATTAAATTCAAATGTACTTGCTAAATCAGTTCCATTAAATTGAGGTATTGTTGCAATTGTTGGATCTGTTATAATCTGCTCATAATCATTAGGTGTAAAATCTACAGAAATTCCATCTAGTTGATTCCTAACATAAGCAGAACCGTTAAACCCTGGAGGATTACCATAATCAGCAGGATATTTTCTTATATTAATATTAGCAGTATTAGTAAATGTATTAGGTTCAGTAAAATAAGATTCTTTAGATGTAGGTGGATTAGGTTCTAACATCCAGTTAGCATTAGGATCTGTATAACCTCCGTTTGCAGGATCACCCTGTAGTGGATCATCATAATCATAAAATGCATTAATACTTAAACCTTGTGGTTGTACTGTGCTTGGTCCACGACCTAAAATAAATTCATCTTTACCTTGTATTCTTAAACTAGGTTGATAGTTTGCATCTGAAATAGAATCAAATAAAATAGTTGGAGTACCACCTACTTCAGTCGGTACATTAATATAAAGTTCAGTATAAGCCTCACCTGCTTTATCTACATTATTTACAATATCTATATCACCTACATATTTTACAACTCTCCTGTACTGATAATCACCAGTCTCCATTGTATCTTCTTCTACAAATAGAGGTCGTGTTACTCCAGGATTTTTCTCTAAATTAGTAGCAGGTCTAAATCTCATTGCACCTGTTTCTTTCATCCATTTAAAGAATACTCTTTCAGCTACAGATCTCTGTGTTGTATTATCATATGATGAATCACTAATGATTAACTCCTCTAAGTTCAGCGCGTAATTCTGAAGACTTTCGGTAAAGTTAACATTAGGATCACCCTTTAAACCACCACTTGCAATCATACCATCTATAGTATCAAATTGCATATAGTTTTCATAACTATCAAAACTTACTGGATTTAGTCTATCAAAATCCGGTATATTTAAAAGCACAAACTTAGAAAAGACCAACTTAAGCTCATCATTGTTAAGGGTCTTTGAGAGATCTCGTGCAGATGAAGAGAAGGTATAAAATGTACCCCCATCAGCCTGCGGCGTTTTAATTAAAGGCGTCGTTGCCATGTATCGTTTTTCTTTTTATTAACTTATTGTATAACCAGTTCCACCTACTAAGAACCAAACTCCATTTCCTGTACCATCGTCTACACAAAGTAGGTGAGCAGTTTTACCTTGCGCATCTAAATCAATTTTAGTACCACCTGGTAGTACTAATGGAGTAGATGCACCTTGGATAGTGATCAATCCTGTTTGTGCTTCGGAGTATACAAAAAATAATTCTTGACCAATTGCACCATCATTAAGCTGTATAGTTACTACAGTACCGGTACTATTTCCAACTCTCTCCACTGTATATGGTGGTATTGCTGTACTTGTACCAACAGTAATTACACCAGGTAACCCTGTTGCAAAACCATCGTTTAATGTTTGTGGATCTACATCATTTCTAAATAATCCTCCACCATTAAGGTTAAGATTACCTGTCATATTAACATTTGTTAATACATCAAATGTAGAAGCATTAATGTCTAATAGAACAGTACTTAAACCTACTCTTAGTGCTTCTGTTTGCACGTTTTGTAGATTACTGAGTGTTCCTGCGGTAGGATTAAAATAAACCTCCATTGCATTAATTTCACTGGTCAAGATATTGAAGTTATCATTCAATACCAGTCTGGATCCGGATAACGAATCTGTTCCAAGAATTTCTGTTACGCTAATTGCCATTTCTTTTCTTTATTTAATTACTAGAATATTTCTATTCTTTTTATATTTATTCCCATTCGTATCAGTAAGTTCAAGGGTGATTTCATATTTCCCTGAATTCTTAAACAAATAAGTTAAGTATTTACTCTCAAAATATATATCAGCCATGCTGGAGTTAGTTGTATTCTTAATTATCCATCTAGGCTTACCTTTACCAGGTATCTTACATTTATCATAAACAAACATAAGCCAAGTCATTTTTGGTAAAGTCTTTCCATTATTTATAAACTTGGCAGTGTTCCATGTCGGGTTGCTTGCTACACTTTGTCCTTTTCTATAAATTAAACTAGGGCAATTGTCATCTCCAGTTGGCCACGGTGAACCTGTTCCAGTAGATGGGCAAACATTATCACCGTCTGCATATACTATATCCACATTTTTAAAATCTCCATGTAACCCAAAATATCTACAAACTGCTTGTACAAACATCTGATTATTAGATGCGTCATATACAACATTATATACATACTTATTAATAATAGTATTAGTACTTACATTTAAATCAGCGGCTGCTTCAGCTAATGTAGTTATAGAAGAGTCAAAATAATGTTCTGCTGTATCTCCGTTTAATGCTGTAATTTTTAAATATGTTTCTGGTTGAACTTCTTTAAACTGAAAGAATGCAGGAGTATCACCAGATGTACTAGTCATATCCCACCATAAATGATAAGTATCGTTCCAACCACCCGTTGTTAAATTATCCCATCTGTATGGGCCACTAAAACTAGCTTTACCATCATCTTGGTAATTTAATAATTGAAAGTCTGGTGAAGCACCTAAACCAAAGTTATTAAGAATAGCATTAACCCTATCAAGTGATTCATATAAGCTAGGACTTTCTTCATCCCATGTAACACTAGGTGTAATAGGTAAATTCCATAATGAGCCATAATTATTCCAAACTTCTTTAGCCTCGCTGTTCCAGCTATAGTTAGCTTCCCTTGCTTGGTACCAACCTGAATATTCAACCTCTCTATTTTCTACACAAATAAAATCAGTCTTTACATTAGATGATATATTGTTATACAGATCAAATAGCTTCATCTCTACACTATATGTTCCAACATACGGTAATATTATTGGCAATTTATTATACTGTGATAGAGGTCCTCTAAATACCTTGTAGTATGATGGAGAAATATCAGTCTCTTCCTTATAAATTGTCCATTCTATTTCTTCAAAATTTCCACGTTCAATGCCATCCCAAGTAAATAATGTTTCACCTGGTAATTGGTTAAATAGCAAAGCAGACCCAAATGATGATTGGCATGTTACTTTTAATCTATCTACATTTTGACCAAATAATCTAAGAACATCTCCGGTTACACCAGTCTCTTTTGTAATATCCCACCATATCCACGGTTGGTTAAATAAATTACTCAATGCTATAAGTTGATTATATAAAGCATTTCTTACATCAGTATCAGTATCACCAAGAACAGCAGTATATGTAGCTCCTGTGTTAGTGTCTGGGTCATTAATTGTAAATACATCGCCTGCAGCAACACCCTGTGGATCTATATCAAATGTAAAGAATTTATTGGCATCATTTAACTGGTCCCAAGTAGAATCAACATTATCCCAAGTTATATTATTAAAAGAATCGTTTTCTAAAATTGTCATTGCACCAACTGGTATACCTGGTTTATCTGGAAGATAATATGAAGACTCCCCATCAGGCCACGCTCCAACCTTATTTAAATCTGGTGCATATCTAGTAAAGTATGCTAAAAATGCATCAGCTAATCCTGCTATCGTAACATTACTTCCATCATATGGGATTCCCATAGGTCCATTAAAATCCGGTCCTATTGGTGATGGTGGGTAAACCTGTCCTGGTGTAGTTGGACCTAACAATAAATTTCTACCTATTGCATTAACCGGTGAGAGTGGTGCAATATAAGCATTACAAAAATTAACAATAGCTTCATCAACTATCCCTTCTGATGCTAGACAGAATGAACTAAATGATCTTAGGTCCTCCATGTATATACAATCTTCAGTTGACAATTTAAAGTTGGTATCTATACCTGCTACAATTTCTCTTTTATCATTTCTACTTAATGTATTAACAACTTCAAGTAATCCGAAAAAATCAGCCTCACCTGTTATATCTTTAATTCTAGCATTAAGTGGTAAAAATTCATTTTCTAATTTTTTCTTTAATCCAAATAACTTAATTAAAATTTCTTCAATAGTAAAATCATAATTCTCTTCAGTTATAGGTAATGACTCTTCATCAAATCTATTAGGCACAATGTTATTAATTCTATAAACTAAACTAAACAAACTAGTTTTTCTAAACCTTTTATTAGGTAAAGTTATTTTTTTATCATTTAGTTGAACCGTTGGATCAAAAACATCAATATCATTACTCATAATGTATTTACCAAACATCGGTGAATTAGCATCAACGTTTTTCCAGAACTCTCTAACTTTTAAAGTATCATATCCAAAAAACTTTATTGCATTTATTAAACCTTTATAAGAACCGATGAATGGATAGATATTATAACCTTCCATCATAATTTCCTTTCTCTTCAAATTAACCTCATCAAAGTCAGGCAGCAGTTCTTTTATATTTGTATTTCTAAATATTTCACTATCTGACTCTAAAATATTATAACCCATATTCTGAGTCATAACTCTTAATCTTTCGTCTTCACCAGTAGTCTCGCCATATATTAATATTTCTGCAATAATTTTATCTGTGCAGCTATCCTTTATAAGTAATGTTCTTTGAAATGTATTTTCTTTTTCTGACCTTATTGCAACATTGAGTTGTAATGCCTCAGGGTTAATTACATCAGTAACGGTATATCCTTGAGGATCAATAGTTTCAGTAGGATCCGAATTTAATGATATTTCTAATTCTGTTATAATTTCTAAAGGTGGACCATCAGCTTCCATCTCTAAAGAGGTCTGTGTACCTGTATTAAAATCCATGTCAAATTGAAATAAGAATATTTCATTAGGATCTGTTGTTTCCCATTCAGCGGTCCATTCACAAACTCCACCAGTAGACCCAGTAGTACCTGTTGCAACCTCAACACCATGAGGAAAGCCAAACTCCTTTAGATTAGTATTTCTATTTACAAACTCTTCTAATATAAAAATTTGACCAACTTCAAATAAACCTATAGACACTTCAGGTAAGTACATAGTACCTGACCATCTATCTTCTGATGGGTCATAATCAAAATTAAGATACTTACCACCTTTATCAAAGAAATTTAAATGTTTCCAGTTATTAACCATCTTAATTTATTTTTTGGTAATCTTTAGGCACGCCAAAGTTATAATAGATTCTAAGGTATTTTACTTTATTAATCCAAAATGTCATAATAGGCTTTAAGTAAGAATCTAAAAAGGTTGAAAGTCTTTCATTCCTAAACATATAATTTGAAAATGAATTCCTCATTAAATTTTCATTATAGTCATTACCTAGGTTTTTTAACTCCCAGCCTTCTTCATAGGTAGCTTTGTAGACACTAGGCATACCGATTCTTTTCTTTGTGGCTATATTCATATTATTTTCCTCTTATTGCTTTTAATGTAGGATTATCTTGTAATCTTCCAGTGTTAGTGCTTCTTGAGTTACCTCCTGTTGCAATCGTAGTTCCCCTACTTCTCTTAAGATCATTAAACTTAGCTTGCTGAGTTTTATTATAAAGGTTATTAGGTATGGTACCTTTAAAGAATATGTTAAGTGAACTTAGTGCATTCTTGTTAGGTGTTGCTTCATAGTATGATCCATTCCTATCATCCCAACCACCTCTTATGATTGCTAAATCCTCAGGTCCAATAACAACATCACCAAACTCATCTAATCCTAACTGTGGATCTTCATCAGCTCTAATGGTAATTTTATTAGTTT
>Ga0315320_10002214_pt1 | contig 16024 bp, 16 predicted proteins | sample M140m21515metaG_FD_203458 | JGI IMG/M metagenome (GOLD analysis project Ga0315320, IMG submission 203458) | Ammonia-oxidizing marine archaeal communities from Monterey Bay, California, United States - M1 40m 21515 | ecosystem: Environmental > Aquatic > Marine > Coastal | place: USA: California... | reverse complement strand
GCGCGCCTTGACCCCGAGCTTCTAGAAACAATATCCAACAGGATTATGAACGAAATAGCCGATGTTTCTCGTGTTGCTTACGACATCTCCAGCAAGCCGCCGGCTACTATTGAGTGGGAATGATTCCACGTCTGGCAACGTCAAGCATCTACAAGCAGTAAACCTACTATAACCCATTGTTCTCAATGGGTTTTTTATTTATGGGCTTAGTAATTTCAAGCACCTTCTAGCACCGCCAAGCAAACTTTGTTCATGGCATTTTCCATGGTATCGTCTTTTTCAATGTTGATGACCAAAGACAATACCATGCAGTGATTTTTAAGGCCTTCATGGTATTGGATTCCGGTAAGTGTTTGTTATTTAAAAGAAAAACACCCTAAAAATCGCTAATTTTCATCATGGTATTAGGGGCGTTTTGAGAGGGTGCCTTTATGTTGACTGATACCAAGCTTCGAAACCTGAAACCTCAAGACAAAATGTACAAAGTTGTCGACCGCGACGGGCTTTACGTCGCGGTATCCAAGACCGGTGTCGTTTCATTCAGGTACAACTATTCATTAAATGGTCGCCAGGAAACGCTGACCATCGGGCGCTATGGCGTTGGTGGTATTACCTTGGCTGAGGCCAGGGAGCGTCTTAACGAAGCGAAGAAAATGATTGCTACGGGTAAGTCTCCTGCGAAAGAAAAGGCGCGTGATAGGGCGCGTGTGAAAGGTGCCGAAACATTTGGTGCATGGGCAGATAAATGGTTGCGTGGATATCAGATGGCGGATTCAACCCGCGACATGCGCAAGTCTGTTTATAACCGAGAATTAAAGAAGGCTTTTGGTAATCAGAAGTTGGCTGAGGTTACCCATGAAGATCTACGATCTTTGACTGACGCTATTGTTGAACGTGGAGCCCCGGCAACGGCTGTTCATGCACGCGAGGTAGTTTTAAACGTCTACCGGTGGGCAATTGAGCGAGGGCAGAATGTAGAGAATCCTGCCGACATGGTACGTCCAGCCACTATTGCTCGATTCGTACCGCGTGATAGAACGTTAACGCCGGTTGAAATTGATTTGATGTACAAGTATATGAATCGAATCGGGACATCTCCTCAATACCGCGCTGCGATTAAATTACTACTACTCACCTTAGTGAGAAAGTCAGAGTTGTCCAATGCAACCTGGGACGAAATTAATTTTAGCGAAGCCCTTTGGACGATTCCGAAAGAGCGTATGAAAAGGCGTAACCCGCATATAGTTTTTTTATCTCAGCAAGCGATGGATATCTTTATTGCATTGAAGACATTTGCTGCTGGTTCAAAGTATGTGCTCCCGTCGCGGTACGATTCGGATACACCGATGAGCAATGCAACACTTAATCGAGTTCTAACGTATACGTACAAAGCGGCTCAGAAAGATGGGAGATCGCTTGCTAAATTTGGTCCACACGATTTACGCAGAACAGCTAGTACGCTGTTGCATGAGGCTGGTTACAACACGGATTGGATAGAGAAAAGTCTTGCCCATGAACAGAAAGGCGTAAGGGCTATTTACAATAAAGCGGAATACCGAGAACAGCGGACAGAAATGCTGCAAGACTGGGCAAATATGATTGATGAATGGACTAACGTGAACCGAGAATTAGAGGCATACCCGGCCTGATGGCCTTGGTGTCCGATTGTTTACGTTCTTCAATCCAATGTTCTACTTCCGCTAGATCCCATGCTACATTGCGACTTGTTAATACGATGCGGCGAGGAAACTCGCCGCGTTTTTCCAGATTGTAGATGGTGCGATCCGAGAGGGGAATCATCGTTAGTAATGTTCTGCGGTTGATCAGCGTTTTCCCTGAATTGACGGTGCTCCCATTATCCCTGTGCTTGGCTTCTCTGGTATTACCCACGGCTATTATTCCATCTACTCGGTTTACGGATATATCGAGCGAGAACACTAACAACTCTTCTATCGCCTTTCTGCCATAAATCTTTCAATGCGCTAAAAAAATTACTCTGATACGAAATGCTGTTGTGCAATTAGATTATTCAGCCACTGCCGTAAAAACGCATTCAGTTCCGTACGCAGGTGAGGGTATAACTTTCTTGGCTCTGGAAAGACTTGCTGGTAGATCGGCGGTATCGACATTTCAAAGGTAAAGGCTTCCACCATCCGCTGCGACGGGTAGATAAGCACCACCATTTCAGGATCTTTGCACATATCGCCGTTCTGCTCAAAGTAATGCGCTAACGACACTGCAATGCCTTCATCATTGCCGGAAGCACCGTCGAGATGTGGTAATCGCTCGATCACCCAGTCCATCAGCCCCGCTACCTGGCTGCGGCGACGTTGGTCGGGTACAGTCCCCTCATTAGTAATAACGCCCAGCTTAATCAGCCGGTCATAGTTGGTTTCATAAATTGTCTTTCTCATGATTTTTCTCGCTTGTTGTTTAATGAGCGCAGCACCCGTCTGCGCTCCTGCACCGCTGGCGAAGCGTGGGGGTAGCAAATTGCAGGTGGCTCACCGGAAGCCGCAGCTAAGTGGAGGAGCAAAGCGGGGGAATCTGAACGGGTGAGGAAGCGCGAAGCCTTGCACTTGCAATACGCGTGGGGCAAAGCCCCTAGCGGGGTTGGATCAGCGTGGGGTTATTACTGAATTTAAGCAGCCCGAAGGGCTGAAGCGTTAGGGATTGGAAGGGCGTCAGTTCCCCCAATGGGGAATGAGCGTATAGCGAACCCGGTAAAGCCCGCTAAAACGCCTGGCACCTAGGGTAAATGAGCCCAATAATGAAACTTAGCGGAAACGTGATGGCTGGCATAATAAGAGTACGGTAAGCTGGTTATCACGCTATATATGCATTAATGGCTAATCAGTAATGTGTGTAAATAGGTTAGAAGTAGGGGCGAGCTAAACAGCCACAAAATAGTTGAATTGCATTTTATTTTAGTGAGGGGCGTTAATTGAGTAAGGTATTTGTAAGTTCTGTGGTCGGAGGAATGGAGGTTTTTCGAGAGGCTGCTAAACAGGCTGTCACGCTAATGGACTATACACCGGTCATGTGCGAAGCATTTGCCGCAAGACCGTATTCGTCAGAGAAAGCATGTATTCACGAGGTTGAGCAATGTGATGTGTATTTGCTCATATTGGGATCAGCCTATGGCTATGAGACGCCCGAGGGTATATCCGTTACACAAGCTGAATTCGAAACCGCTAAGGCAACCGGAAAATCGATATTGGCCTTTATCCAACAAACCCCGGTTGATGATGAACGCCAGCAGGCCTTTATTGGCGAAGTAGAAGCGTATCAGGGAGGGGTATTTCGAGCCAGTTTCAGCACAGAATTGGAACTGAATAATGAAATCGTCAAAGCTTTGCGACAAATCGATACAATGAGTCAAGCGATCTCGGAAGACGCCTTCAAAATGCTTATCGAGCAAGTGATAAACGAGAGGGGTGGTTATCGGGATGCCCCTCAATTAATGCTCGCGTTTCTGGCGCAGCCGGAGCGAGTGGCTGACATCATTGCTTTAGAGCAGCAGATGGATGACTACTTTGCGCGCCTTTGCCAGGGCGGTGTTACCCAATTTCGAGATGGGTATGAATTGATTGATCATGCGCATTGGACGGGTTTGAACAGCGGGAAGTGCACTATCTATTTTTGCGCAAATGGTTTGACGGTACTCACGGCTAATCCGACACAAGCCAATGACGGGTTCTTCTCGGGACATTTTGCGCCGCCACAAACCATTGTTAACCTGGCGAAAGGCTTTAGACATGTGATCACCGCTAACTCAGGATTCGCGCATATTGCTTTGCATAATATGGAAAACACCTATGTCGCTAATTCACCAGGCGGTTCATCCATGACCATGCGGATGTTCTCGAAAGATGAAGAGGTAGATTTCAGTCGGCTCTTTCTGCCCCTGACGGAAGGCAGCTACAACGAATGGGTTGAGCAATGTGTTAATCGAATGGCGAGAATATTCCGTTACAACTCAAACAATGAATAATTATGCAAAGATGCTATCCCACGTCACTGCAAAATAAATGCAGTGACGTGGGGTGCAAATCATCGCTAATCCCCATGAATACTGATCTCTATAAATATTCCTAACATGACGAAAGCATTATCAGGGTTCTTCTAACCATACTAACTGATAATACGGATTCCATATGTGGCTATTGCATCCTCAATAGCAAACCGGCTCGAAAGGGCTTTTCAAGTTGACTCATGCAACCGCATTGAGTGGCTTATCACTTAGCTTTATACGTAAATAAGGAGAAATGCCTGGCAAAAGAAAAAACGAAAGTAGTAGTACTGTCTAAAGCGTGAAAACGAAACAGTGTTGTACCCATCCGGGGATTGGCACTGTTGGTTATGCCGCTATTCAGGTTTGTGGGAGTGGTGTCCCGTGACGTTAGCAATCAGTATTAAGATTGCTTCTCCATCCACTGCGGTGGCTGGACAGTCATAAACACTGACCGAAACTTTAACACCGCACTGTTCCAGCTTGAAGACGACTGTTCTGAACGGTCGCACGTCTGTTCCACAGGGCAACTTGTCCGTTCAGAACAGTCGTCCAAGGTAAGGAACGGACAACAAACCTGACTGGAACGATTAGACACAAACGAAGCTATCTGTAGCGCATGACCTATAAACCCTTCGCAGAGTTTCATTGATTCAATAATTATTCTGCTTGGGTGTCGGCTACTGGCATCAGATAGATGCATTAATAAATCCTTGAAGATTATTTCCTTCAGCCTTGAAAGGTTAACTAACGACTCAGCACGTCTTCTTTACCGAGAATGAAAACACGCTTTATTTCTCGACGAGGAGTTGTCTGTGAAAGATCTCAATTACCAATTAAAGGATTTATGTCAACGCAATCAGGATGGAAGCCGTAGTACTCAAGCTGAACGTTTCCAGTTGTTACAAACGATGGCCAATCATCTTAATGAATTGGGCTATCGGAGAATGGAGTCGAAATCTCTCAAGCCTAAGCATGTCGATGCTATGGTCGCCAAATATCTCGAAGAAGGGCTAACCCCCGGTACGATCAAAAATCGTCTTGCCGCATTGCGTTGGTGGGCTGAAAAAATAGGTAAGAAAAATGTCGTGGCTAAGGACAATGCCTATTACGGCATTGACTCTCGGGTTTTTGTTACTAACGTGTCGAAAGCGCGTGACCTGGATCAGGAGCTGTTTGAAAAAATTAGCGATCCGCATTTAAGAATCAGTCTGGAACTGCAAAAAGCCTTTGGCCTACGGCGTGAAGAAGCGATTAAGTTCAGTCCGGATTACGCAGACCGAAATACCTACATTCGTTTGAAATCTACCTGGTGTAAAGGAGGACGGGCACGGGAAATTCCTATTCGAACCGACGAGCAGCGAGATGTTCTCAGGCGCGCGCGATTGGTAGCCGGGAAAGGCTCATTGATTCCATCCCACCTGATGTATGTTCAGCAAATGCGCCTCTATGAACGTGAGACGCAAAAGGCAGGGCTATCCAAGTTGCATGGGCTGCGTCACCGCTATGCGCAAGAGCGATATTACGAACTCACTGGAAAGCAGGCACCCGCCTGCGGCGGCCCATCCAGCAATGAACTCACTGAAGAGGAGCGCGCGAATGATCAGGTGGCTCGCTGGGCGATTTCTCAGGAGCTCGGTCATGAGCGTGAGCAAATCACGGCGGTGTATCTCGGACGCTAAGGCAAGTGTTAGGCGATCATGCTCAACGGGCGCTGCCCTGGCCGCTGGGCCTTCCCGCCCTCGCCGGTAGCAGGGGTTGCAGCCTCACTGCAACCCCTTCGAAAGGGTGAGAATGATCAACCGCATCAAGGACTACTCGGCTAACGCCTGCGTTCCTCCTTGACGCTGATGCCTCATGACGAATCACACTGTGGCTATTGCAGTCTCAATAGCACCCGGCAGTTACGCTGCCAATCAATCGGTATGGCTCGAAAACGTTGCAAGCAACCGCTGATACGTTAGCCAGTTATACCACCCCTACGGGAGAAATGATTTCCCGTAGGGACATCTTTCTCTTGTTCATTCAACAATGAGGAGAAAGATGATGGAGTACCTGGAAATGCGAGGTGCAGTGAAACTCAAAGCAGATGCCGATAAAGCCGTTGTGCGATCCGTTCTCAGCAAGTTGCGAGAAACCGAGTTTGTCGATGCAGGCTATATCGATATAGGCATTGAGGAAAATACCCTGAGTATCAGTGCCGAAGGCACAATCTCAGAAAGTTACAGTACCCGTGCGTTGTTAACACAGCTGCAAGGTCAGTTGACAGAAACGTCGATGATAGGTGTCTCAAGTGTACGGTGGGAAACCCTCGTAGTACTGAAGAACTGGCAGCCAACACCGGCTATGCGACTAGAAGTTAATGATCAACTGGCCTTTGCCCAGTAACCCACGATAAAGGTCTGACTTCCGTCAGGCCTTTATCATTTTTATTTCCTCCTCACTCTTTGAAAATAGATCAATCCTATTCTTTCTTTTGTCCATGAAAGCTTTTTGCTGCCACTAGCAAGCTGCCATCACTAATCTGGTGACCGTTTTCAATAAGTGGATGAATGGCGGTTTTCATGCGAGAGACAGCGATTGGTAAGTTGGTAGTGACACTGACAGCAGTATTGATTCTTCCATTAACGGCGCAGGCAGATACTACGGGCGTAGCAGATAGTCGTATTTTTGAGAGTCGCTATCTTTCTGTTCAGGTGGGTCCTGAGGATGCGCAAATCGATTTGCTGCAAAGCATCGTCGATCTCCGAGTACCTGAGCAAATTACCACGGTAGGAGAGGCGCTGGACTACCTGTTGAGACCCTATGGATTTCAATTAGACGACTCTCATGAGGTAGATGAACAGACAGAAGCAGATGAACAATACCTTTTATTGGTTTTGACGCTTCCCGAACCACACCGAAATTTGGGATCAATGACGTTAATGGACGCTTTGACCATCCTGGGTGGGAAAAGCTTTCGACCTCTAATCAATCCAGTCAAGCGCTCAGTGCGCTATCAGTTGCGTGAGGGGCTTGGCCAATTCGCTACGGCTGAAGATAGGGAGGTCGCCAAAAAAGAGTGGCTTGATCAGAAGGAAATAACCTCGTTGCCACCGAAAAAGCCAGGGGCAATTTCGGTGGCGCAGCAAGAACGTCTAACCTACGGGCCGGTGCAGCGGGGCGACAGTTTAAGTCATATCGTCAGTCAGCTCGATCTCTCGGGCATGACAATAGACCAGGTGCTGGTTTACCTCTTTCGTGAAAATCCCCATGCGTTTGCCAATGACAATATGAACCATCTATTAGCTGGTGTGATGCTGAAACTCCCATCTGTTAATCCAGAAACATTGCCAACTGAATATAAAGCCAGCCAGTTCGTTGATGAACACCATCGTGTATGGATTCAGCGTGAGGTGATAAAGTGAATAGTCAAAGGACTTTTGCTATAGGGCTGATTTTACTTTCGTCTATGTCCTGCGCAGTGATTGCGGACACGAATGAGGTTTTAGCAAACGCATCACAAACCCCCGCTACTGAAACGCCGATCAGCCAGACTATTGAGCTACGAACTTTGGCGAAACGATGGGGACTGGATAAAGAGGAATATCAACGTTATCTCGATTTAATGCATGGCCCATTAGGAAAATGGAATCCTGACCTAGATCCACTGTTAGCCCTGGGTATGTTCGCAGAATCTCCGCAACAGGAGCAGCGATATGCCGAACTGTATGCGCAACAGGAATTTGATTTAACCGAACGCGCGCTGCAGTTTCAACAAGCATATCGATCTGCCTTCGTGCGATTGTATCCCAATACGGCGATGTTAGATCAGCGCCTGCTGGCACCGTACTTTGCACACCAACAACAGAAATCTGCAATGCGGGACGTTAATCGATCAGCCCAAAAGCATTTTGTTGATGGTGATCGTCTACTGTTCTTTGTATCTTCGGACTGCCGTGAGTGTCTATCGGTGATCAATCAGTTAATGGGTTTGTTGTCGAATACGCAACAAAGCAGTGTCGATGTATATATTCGTGATGCTCAGGGTGACGAGTCTGTCAGAGCCTGGGCGAATGCCCATCATATAAAAACGGCCTGGCTCAATAATCAACATCTCACCTTGAACCGTGACGAGGGGCTACTACAGCGATTAGTGAGCCAATCCACTGTTTCATCAGTAGATGCTATGCCGATCTTCTTAAAACGTAATGGGCGTTTCTTTCAATTAAGCAGGGAGGCTTTGGGACTATGAGACAGTGTTTGGTTAAACCGTGGATTGCCGGGGTGACATTGATGCAATCAGTGGCGGCGATCGCATTGGAAGATGTGCCAGTGGCCTATTGGATAGTTGCCAAGAGCCATCAAGTACCTGCGGACATTCTTTATGCGATAGCGTTGACAGAAAGTGGCACGCATTATCGTGGTGAGCGGTTACCGTGGCCCTGGGCGTTGAATATTGAAGGCCAAAGCGTCTTTTGCGAATCCCAGCAAGATGCGACTCACCGAGTTTCTCAGGCTATCCGAGAACAGCAGTCAGTCGATATCGGGTTGATGCAGGTTAACTGGCGTTGGCACGGGCAGCGGTTTGCCACGATTGATGAATCGCTGGTACCTGTTAGAAATCTCAGCGCAGGGGCCGCGATTCTGTACGAGCAGTTTGAACAGACTAATGATTGGTGGGAGGCGGTAGGTCGTTACCACGACCCCGGCCAGGATTCGGAATCGCTCGATAGCGCCCAACGTTATCGCGAGCGCGTAAGGCAGAACTGGCGGGAGTGGTTCTAATGCGAGGATTATTCGGCTTACTGTGCCTGTTGTTGTGTTTAGGTGCTCATGCCAGAGAGCCTCTGGCAGTAATTTATGACTCAGGCGATACCTTGCCGCTTGAGTCCTATCTGCCGAAACGAGCGACACAAGAAAAGATCACTGCTCAGGACGCGAATCGCCAATTGCCGTTCAAGCTGCCGATCACCACACCCTCAATGCAGCCGGGTAAGGTTATCGTCACCCCAAAAGCATTGCGTTATCTGCAGCGGCCCTTATTTTTGGTGGGATCTGATCAGGTGTCGCGAAACTGGTTGGTCGAAAAGCGCGAACAGCTTATCCGTATCGGAGCTGTTGGCCTATTGGTTGAGGCGAAGGATCGTCAGGAGATTGAGGCGGTTTTAGCCATAGCAGAAGGACTTCGTTTGGTACCCGCTTCAGCTGAGGGTTTCGCCATTAAGTTGGGTCTGAGTCGTTATCCGATCTTGTTGTCACAAGAGGGTTGGGAGCAGTGACAGACCGGTATGAAGTCGAGGTGTTATTACGTCCTCCCGTGGAGCTGTCTTCCGCGATAGTGGCGTTCAGTTGTGCAGGGATTGTGCTAGTGGCACCGCATGCCTTGATGATGACACCATCGGTCGCGGTGTTCAGCGCCGGGTGTCTAGGTGGAGTGGGTGTGTGGCGCGGTCGCCAAGCCTGGCGAGTGATTCAATACCAGCGTCATCTCAAACGAAGCCCGCGTTATGTTATGTCATCATCCCAAGTGCCAGTGAGCCAGTCGGTGTTGTTCTTGGGGCGAGGCTTTCGCTGGAACCAGACACACACCGAGCGACTCTATGCGGCGCGCGATAAACGCGCTGAGCGTTATCTGCAGCCCAGCGCCATCAAACAATGGGTTCGTCGCAAAGAGATCGAGTGGGAGCATACGCCCCTATTGCGAACGATCATGCGATGGACCGCACTAGATTCCCCTCTGAATCCCGTCCGTCCCCCGCCAGCCATCGGGGGCGATGCCGTCATTCACGGCGTCGGGATCAGAGGGGAAACCAATGCCACCATGCCTCTCAACGACCGAGTCGGGCATATGGTGGTAATCGCCCGAACTCGCCATGGTAAGACCCGGCTGGCCGAAGTGCTGACGACCCAGGATATTCGACGCGGCAACAACTGTGTCATTGTGTTAGACCCGAAAGGAGACGCCGATTATCTAAAGCGCATCTATGTCGAAGCCCAGAAAGCAGAGCGTCAGCTCATTATCTTTCATCTGGGCTATCCCGAGCTGAGCGCCCGTTACAATGCCATTGGCTCTTTCTCGCGGATTACAGAAGTTGCGACGCGAATCGCCAGCCAGCTACCGGGCGAAGGTGAGGCCAGTGCGTTTAAAGAATTTGCCTGGCAATTTATTAACGTCATTGCAGTAGCGCTGGTGGCAATGGGTGAAACTCCGGATTACCTCAAGATTCGTCGCTATATCACCGATATCGATGCGCTGTTGATTCTGTATGGTCGACATTGGCTGGCTGAAAATGGCCCCGAAGATTGGCAGGATGAGCTAGGCGAATTACAAGACAGCATTAACCCGAAATCTCTACCGCGTATCGATCAGGGTAAAGACCCTGAAGCACTAGCGATGGTGCGCTATCTCAATACCCATGCGACTTTCGATCAGGTGTTGGAAGGGCTAATGTCCGCTTTTCGGTATGACCGAGAGTATTTCTTGAAAATCACGGTGTCCATCAAGCCCTTCCTGGAAAAGTTAACCACGGGCAATATCGCCTCTATCCTCGCACCCGATAAGGCGAACACCGACGATCAACGTCCGGTGTTGGAATGGGCGCAAGCGATAAGATCCAACGCTGTGGTTTATGTGGGGCTGGATGCACTCACCGACCCGGAAGTAGCCAGCGCTGTGGGTGCATCTATGTTCAGTGACCTGACCAGTCTGGCAGGCCATATCTATAAGCATGGTATAGCATCCAGCCATTCGAACAAGCACGCCAGGAAACCACCGGATATTGTGATCCACGGAGACGAATTCTCTGACCTGATCGGACCGCAGTTCAAGACGCTGATTAATAAAAGTGGCGGTGCTGGCTACCAGCTTAACCTGTATACACAAACCTGGAGCGACCCGATTGCCGAGCTGGGCAGCGAAGCGAAAGCCGGGCAGTTAGCAGGCAATATCGGCACTATGCTGATCATGGGTGTGAAGGAGGTAGCTACCTGTGAAATGTTCACCAAGCAGCTGCCAGAAGTGAGTGTCAGCGAAATCATGGCGGTTTCCGGTGTTACCGACAATGTCGATACCTCTGCTGGCTTTACCTCTAATAACCAGGATCGGGTGAGTATCAGCCGTGTCCCTATGATCTCACCTGCCGATATTGTGGCTCTTCCCAAAGGTCAGGCATTCGTCCTGCTTAGAGGCAGTGAACTGTGGAAAATTCGCATTCCTATGCCGTCCAAAATGGATGATCAGGAGCTGCCCGACGATTTGGGCGATATGCTCCAGCATATGCGGCGCAGCTATACGTCAGTGGTGGACTGGCCCAGCTACTATGGCCGATAGGCAAGGGTGATAAACCCATGGCCAAACCACAGCAGTATCAGCCTCCCAGAAGAAAAGAGCCCGGCCTGATCGGCCAACTGTTTTCCGCGCTGGTTCAGCTGATGGTCTGGCTGGTGATCAGTTTGATGCTGTCCATCATCATTGAATGGTTGGGTATGATCTGGTTCTGGCCAGAGCAAGGGGCAGACCACGCAAAAGCCGTTCTGGCTGCTGACCAGGTTTACCTCAACCAGCAACTCTATGATCAATCGTTAGTCATCAGGAACGATATTATTGCGTTAACGGGCGAAGCCGTAGGATGGGTATCCCGTCAATCATGGCTTAGTACGCTTCTACATAACGCACCTAGTGTTCCTGACGGCAGCTTTTTTTCATCGTTGCAGAGATGGGGGTATGAACTATACCAGCGTTTCGATGACTACCTTCAAGCATCGACCTACGTCACGCAAACCTTCATTATCCGGTTAGCGCTCATCCTGTTTTCACTGCCGATCTTCCTGGTAGCGGCGCTCGTGGGAGGCGTTGACGGTTTGGTCGAACGTGACCTCAGGCGTTGGGGAGGGGGGCGTGAAAGCAGTAATGTCTTCAATCTGGCCAGGCGATCTGTTGTACCTTCGTTTGTAGCTGCTTGTGTGGTCTATATCAGCCTTCCGTTCAGCATCAATCCGGTGATCGTCATTCTGCCCTTTGCAATTCTACTAGGCCTCGCTGTTCGTATTGGGTTTGAACGGCTGAAGAAGTATTTCTGAATTCTTGCCTCTGAATTAAGAAAGCTCTGAAGACTCAACTTGATATCAAGGTAAGACCATTCCTTTCTTGTAGTCTCCTCAGTATTTCCTTATTTTTTTAGGCTTAATTTCGTTAGGTAGGTAATCTTAGGTTAAAAATACCGCTACTGGACTAAGGTGTCTGACGAACTTCCAATTTGGGGCTCTATATTGGCTAAAAGCAAGATAATTAAAGGTTGATTTTATTGGTTATGGTTATCATAATGATACGAATATTGAGTCATTATAATGAAAACACTGTGTTGTTTTGATTCTAACTAAAGGCGATATATGACCCAGACAACCGCGACGGTCAATCACATTACAGATCACCCTTCATTTGAGGGTGTCAGCCAAACCCAGCAAGAGCGTCTGTTCTATATAGAATTTCGTCTCCTATTCTTGGGTTGTGTGAATCGTACAGACCTTGTAGGTAGATTTGGCATCAAAGAAGCTGCGGCATCACGAGACCTGTCGCTTTATCGGCAGCTCGCACCTGATAACTTGGAGTATGACCCTAAAGGTAAAAAGTATTTGCTAGGTGATGCCTTTAGCCCAATTTTTGATCATAAGACCTTCCAGGCTCTCTCTGCTCTCCAGCACGGTTTTGGTGATGATTTTGTAGGTGTGCCAAGCTCTCTGGTAACTACTGAGGCCCCTCCGCAGCTAAATTGCCCCAATCTGGATGCCCTTTCGAAAATTACCAAAGCTATCTATCTCAAGAAAATTTTGAAAATTGAGTATCGATCATTAAGTAGCGGAAAAACACAAAGAGAAATAGCCCCATTTGCGTTGATAAACAACGGCCTGAGATGGCATGTAAGGGCTTTTGATAGACGGTCTGGTCAATTTAGAGATTTCGTTATAAATCGTTTTGCCTCTCTTGTACTAACTGATGAGTCTGCACCAATGGGTGAGGGGAAAGATTTGGACAATCAGTGGAACCGGATCGTAGAGATGCATATTGTCCCGCATCCATCGCTTAAGCACCCAAAGACAATAGAGTCTGAGTATGCGATGAAGGGCGGGTTGTTAAAAATTGATGTGCGAGCAGCTATTGCCGGATACGTTCTTCGACACTGGAATGTTGATTGCTCTGAGGATCATTCGCTGAGAGGGGCTGAAATTCATCTTTGGTTGAAAAATAGGCAAACGCTATATGGGGTGGATAATTTGATGATCGCTCCAGGGTACAGTAATGAGAGTGATTTACCCGAATGAAATATGGTCGGTTGCTTGTAGTATATCATTATGTGTCGATAGCTTCTGTGAGAGAGTTTGTTGGTCGGCAGAATGTAGAATTTTTTTATACGGTGAAGACAACACTTAAAAATACAGAGGGAGATAAATGAAATTTCAATCAGATAATGTGGCATTTGGGCGGCATGAAACCTTTGCGCTTCGATATGCATGGCTGCCAAAAGGGTTTCAGGCGGTCATCAATGATTGTGGTGTTTTTGAGTCAGAAAATGCCACAGTTTCATTAGGTGTTGGTAAAAATATGGTGACTGCAATCAGGTATTGGTTGCAGGCATGCCAAATGATTGAAAAGGTAAACTCAGTCTGGGCTCCAACTGAAATTGGCACGGCAATTCTTGATCCTAAAAAAGGGTTTGATCCCTACTTAGAAGATGAGGCAACGATTTGGCTTATCCACTGGTTGTTGGCATCGAATAGTACGGTTGCTACCTCGTGGTACTGGTTTTTCAATAAATTTCACAGACCGGAATTCACCGGCTCTGAACTGCAGTCAGCATTATCTGATTTTACAAAAGAATCAGTTCTAAATTCTAAGCGTCCTAAAAAAACAACTACTGATAAAGATGCGCTTTTAATTCCTCGAATGTATACACAGTCGAAAGGAAACGGTCGGACTCCTTTGGAAGAAGCTTTGGACTCACCACTGTCATCACTGAGATTAATGACTCAGTCTGCGGGAGGGAGAAGCTATCAATCAAGGCCTGAGGCTCGGCCAGCATTGCCAATAGGTATTCTAGGGTATGCAGTAAGTAAATTAATCGGCGAAAAAGGATCCAAGTCGATACCTATTGAGGACCTTATGTACTCTCGGGATGAATATCCTGCTTTGGGGTCAATTTTTAGGCTGACGGAGATGGATTTACTTGCAAAACTGGAAAAGCTGGTGAGCTATATCCCCGATGTTTTTGCAATAAATGAAACAGCTGGAATTCATCAGCTTTACAAACTCTCGGATCATATCAATCCAATGATTTACATTGAAAGAACATACGCTGACAGCGACAAGGGAGTGGCAGCATGAGTATACAACCTCTTATTTCTGTAAATGCTCATTACACTCGTTCAGTAAATCTAGAGCGAGATGCTGAATCCCTGAGTGTTGTTAGTGCGTATATTCCAACCTCAAGAGCTCTGAGGACGTTAGATCGTGTGTCTGCTTCATTTCATAGTAAGCAGGCGCCTAGGGCTTGGTCTCTAGTTGGCCCTTATGGTTCGGGTAAGTCTTCTTTTTCCGTGTTCCTTTCACAGTTACTATCGAATAAGTCTGACCCGGCAACAAAAGAAGCGCTGAGAATTTTAAAGGATAGTGACGTAGAGCTTTCAAAACGCTTTACCAAAGAGTCCAGAAAATCAGATGGACATTTAAAGATATTAATCACGGGCTCTCCAGAGCCAATGGGGAAGCGTATAGTTGCAGGGATGGCTGGCGCAGCTGTTAGTTATTGGAAAAACTTAAAAGGTGTCCGTAAACCAAGCATTGTAACCAAGCTTGAGAAAAGTGCAGCTAAAGATAAGGTCGAAACATCTGAAGTAATTTTGTTGTTGAAGGAACTGCAGGAAAAGCTTGGCGAAGTGGGCTGCGGTGGTATTGTTCTAATTATTGATGAGCTTGGAAAGTTTCTTGAGTACGAGGCTAGGCACTACGGAGCAAATGATATTTATTTGTTGCAAACCCTAGCCGAGCAGGCATGTAAAGGAATGGATGTAAATTTATATCTATTCGTGCTTTTGCATCAGTCGTTCGAGCAGTATGCAAAAGGGCTTGGTGAGAATCTCAAAAATGAGTGGTCGAAGGTACAGGGGCGTTTTGAGGAGGTTCCATTCCTTGAGTCTGCCGAGCAAGTTTTGCGTGTCGTTTCAGCTGCGTTTGAGCAAAGTTTAAATGGTAGTCAACAAAAAAACCTGAGAACAATGATTACAGGGCATGTGAGGACTCTCATGGCGAGTGATGCCCTTCCTGGATCGCTTAAACAGAAAGAGGCTATTGATCTATTTACCCAGTGCTACCCTCTGCACCCTGTAAGCGCTGTCTTGCTGCCGCTTTTATGTCAGAAAGTTGCCCAAAACGAACGGACATTATTTAGCTACCTAGGAAGCCACGAAGATCATGGTATGCAAGACATGCTTGGTCGTATTGAGAGTCTTGGCGAGTTTATTCAACCGCATGACATTTTTGATTATTTTATTTCCAATCAACCCGCAGTAATGGGCGACTATCTAACGCATAGAAGATGGGCGGAGGTAGTAACTGCGATAGAGCGTTTGGGTGATGCTAAGGAGAGTGAAGTAAATCTTCTTAAAACAATTGGCATACTCAATATTATAGGTGGTAAGGGTGGCTTCAAAGCCTCCAAGCCTCTTTTGGAGAGTTGCTTTTCAACAAAGTCAGCCTGTAAGGCAGCGGTTAAGCAGCTTGTTGATAAGTCGATCATCAATTACAGGCGCTACAACAGTGAGTACAGGGTTTGGCAGGGAAGTGACTTTGACTTAGAGAGCGCTCTTCAAGAAGAGCTTAATAATGTCGGAAATTTCTCATTGGCGCGTGAATTAAACACAGATAAGCACATGCTTCCGACCGTTGCTAGACGGTATACAATTGAAACAGGTTCCCTGCGTTACTTTGTTCCAATGTTTGTTGATGCACAGTCATTTCGAGCAGAAGAAAGACAGTCT
>Ga0315320_10002209_pt1 | contig 16045 bp, 9 predicted proteins | sample M140m21515metaG_FD_203458 | JGI IMG/M metagenome (GOLD analysis project Ga0315320, IMG submission 203458) | Ammonia-oxidizing marine archaeal communities from Monterey Bay, California, United States - M1 40m 21515 | ecosystem: Environmental > Aquatic > Marine > Coastal | place: USA: California... | reverse complement strand
AGGAGGTCTGGGCGGTGGTAACACCCAACAGGTAGCCTCTGAACCCGCAACTGAACCAACATCCTTTGATTTTGCATCAGAAGATTCATATGGTCAGTTTTTCCAGTCATTGCCAGAAAACCTTCAGGCGCATGACACCTTAAAGAATACTAAATCGATTCACGCTCTAGCCGATCAACTTGTAAATGCTCAAAGTGCATTAGGCACTAAGCGTCTGCAAGCGCCTCAAGAAGACTGGGGTGCTGAACAGTGGGATGATTTTTACAGCAACCTGCGACCTGCCGATAACGAGTACAGCGTTCCTGATGCAGAAGAGCTTTCATTTGAAGGAGCTCCTGAACTTGCAGAAGAGACTCTTCAGGAACTTGTGGATTTTTCCGCTGAGATGGGGCTAAATCAACAACAGTTTGATCAGCTATACGAGCGTTACATGGGTATGGCAGTTGAAGGCACTGAGATCACAGCTCAACAAACTGAGCAAGCCGTCACAGAGCACCGTCAGGCAGTCCAGCTTGAGTGGGGTGAGAAGTATGACGCTAATCTGGCAGAAGCAAATCAGGCGTACGAGGCACTATCCTCTGAGATTCCTGAGCTAAAGGAGCTGATTGAGTCAGACCCTGTGATTGCAAACCACCCTGCCGTTCTCAAGGTATTCCACCGTATTGCTGAAGTATCTGGTGATGCGCTACCGTTGGCACAGAATAACCCGACATCGGGCTTTGCTTCTGAGAATATACATGGGATTAAGTCTGCAATTCAGGAGTTAGACACCGTAAATGCAAGCTTAATTATGTCAGATCCATCCTCACTGAGCATGGCGGATCGTACAAAACGTCAGCAAGTTCTAGATCAACGGGCTAAGTTGTACTCTAATATGTACCCTTCGGGCTAAAATAGCTTGACAACCCTTTTAAACAAGGCTATCCCACTAGTATTGGGGTAGCCTTTTTTAGGTCCTAATATCAGCTTTAGAAAGCCGTTGGTTCCGTATAACTAGAAGAGTCCGAAAGGGTAGCTCATCGAAAAGCAAACTTCTACTTAACTTAACTTAAATTATTATATATCATGGCTTATTCAGACCCATCATACATGTCAGACAACGGTTCGGGTGCTGCTGCAATCAGCAACGCCGCCGCTCTGAACACCGCATACGTTGAATCATTCAAGGCTGGCTTCGAGCAAGCATTCCAGCAAACTGAATCTAAACTTCAGCCGTATTTCGAGCAAGAGTCCCAAAACGAAGAGTTCCAGTATTTCGATCGCATCGGTGTTGCCGAAGCAATGACCGAAGACGCTACTCGTTATGGCGACAATCCTAACAGCGATATCTCTCACGATCGCCGCCGCATCGGTCTTAAAGACTACGAGCTTGGCAAGTACATCGACGAGAAAGATCTCAAGCGCGTACTTACAGATCCAATGAATGCTTACACACAAGCACTTCTTGCATCGGGTAAGCGTAAGATCGACGATATCATCATCGACAAACTCTTCGGAGAAGCATACACAGGTCGTAGCGGTGGAACAACTGTTACATTCTCTCGTCCAGCATCTACTGCTCGTGACACCAACATCACACTTGGTAACTTGAGTAAGAATGAAGCTAACCCAGTCATCGACACCTATGACGCATCTACTGCGAAAAATGGTATCGACATCGTTGCTGGTAACACTGAAGGTTTCTCCATCGGTGCTAACTACGACGGTACTCCAACTGGTGGAGCTGCTCCTCTTGGTCTTACTCTTGAGAAGCTGAAAGCTGCTCGTCGCACAATGCTGCGCCTTGAAGCTATCGGTCAGGATGACGTTGTTAACTGCTTCCTTACTTCGACTCAGTTCAACGACCTCCTTGGTATTGACGAGATCATCAACTCTGACTACGCCGTACGCAAGTCTCTTGCAGAAGGTTCGGTCACTACGTTCATGGGCTTCCGTTTCATCCAAACTGAGCGTCTTGGTCTTAACTCCGACGGTGCTAATAACGACGAGCGTCGTGTTATCGTTGCAACTCCTAAAGCACTTAAGATGTCTGTTGGTACAGCTCTTAAGGGTGATGTATGGCGCGTTCCTTCCAAGAAGAACATCCCTTACGTATACTTCAAGCTTTGCGCTGAAGCATCTCGTATGTGGGGTGAGGTCACTGGTGAGATCCGCTGCCTAGAGTCCTAATCTAGTCTGTAGCCTCCCCTGTGATTCGGGGGAGGCTACTTTTCTTTTTATGCCTACAGAAGCAAACAAGTTGGATATCCTTAACTCTGCCCTACGCATGGTAGGCAGTTTTCATATTGACGCTACCGACGAGTCGAGCACCACATATGAGATATCCACACGTGCCTATTCACAGGCGGTCACTGAGTTATTCGGGGACAACATTTTTAATTACAACACAAAGCGGGCGACCTTAACAGGCGTTGTGTCTACAGAGTTTAAAAACTTTGGATATGAGTACACACTTCCTGCCGACTTTAATTTATTTTTATACGTAGAGAGTGCAGAAGACATTCTTGTTTCCGATTTCCGATTTGCAAATGGTAAGTTGTATTCAGACGAAACATCTCTTAAGATTACGTACACATATGTTCCCGATTTGGAAACATCTGCAGCTGGGCTACCAGCGTTTATTACACGACTGCTTACACTGCATATGGCGCAGAACATGAGCATCGAGCTTTCTGGTTCTGAGAATCGACATGAGATTCTACACAAGCAGTACGTTCTTGCTCTTCGTAGAGCACGTACACTAGAGGGTCGCCAAGGACCTGCTCAGACATACATCAATGACGGAAACTCTCAGTTTATAAGCGCACATCAACGGTATGGCTCGATATAGTAATGTTCAGACAGACTTCTCAGGCGGTTTAATAAGTGATTACGTTCTCGGACGTACCGACATTAAGCGTGTGGCTAACTCTGGACGTACGTTCAGAAACTTCTTTCCGTCACTACAAGGACCTGCTATTTTCCGCACAGGGTTTAAGCATTACAACTCTACCGCGTACCCCACAGATGATGTTGTATCCGTAGATATTATTTTAGCAACAGATACGCCGTACAGGGCTGTATTCTCACCGTCCCAGATTGAGATCTTCGATTCTGAAGGGCTATCAAAAGACATAGTACCTACCTCGTACTCGGCTGCTGACATTGAGGAGCTTCGATTTAGTTCTGAGACAGGGGAGTTGTACGTAGCGCATGGAAGGCACAGACCCAAGAAGTTAAAAGCAGACCTTTCGTTTATATCGTCATCCCTAGTTTCTAGTGATAGCTACACATTGCTGTCTCAAGACGGACTTGAAATACATGCTAATGTTGAAGTGCAGGGAGATGACCAGTGGAGCTTAACTGACTTAGAATTCGACGTAGAGCCTTTCTTGGACAAAGAGCCTAGCTCTAATAAGTTTAATATTTCTCAAAATGAGAGATACGTAAAACTAGAAAGCGATCAAGCCCCGTTCAGCGTCATAGCTACAGACTTCACTAACAACTCAAATGCATACAGCAAGGACTGGTATGTGGAGTACGCAGTTGACGGAACTAAGTTTTTAGGAAAAGCCGTTCATGCAGGCACTACTGCAAACTACACACTAGCTGATCCAACAAGCAGCGTTTTATACATTGAACCTGTAGTTTCTGTGTTGGACATTGAGGATGACGCAGCTCAGCTATATCTATTAGATAGCGATGAAGTAGACGAAGTAGCATCTCCATCAGTAAGTCAGGCTTTAGAACTGGACGGAGTCGATGAGGATGAAATACACCTACGCTCTGACACTGTTATCTTTAACTCAGGATTTACTGATTCGTGGGTTCGTGTGTCGGATGACAGACGAAACAATAATGTCGTTGTCGGTGAGACCCGAAGCCTTACTCGTTGGGTTAAGATCAAAGAACACCTTGGCACAGAAGACCACCCAGTAGAGTTCTTCAGAGGCACATATGATAATATTGTTTATAAGAATGGCTCTGTGTACAGAATATACGATGGATTCACCAGTGGCACATTGTATATGGCTGGTCCTGACACACAGGGTGCTCTTAAGATATGTACCGCTGTGTTAAAGCACAATGGAAACAGAACCTACACCTTTGTTAACACATTATCGACAGCTAACCCTCACAACAGCACAAACCCATCTCCCACTACAGGGGCGTATACGATCGGTAATTTATCCACCCAGAAACAGTTTGATGTTGTAAGCTGTTACAACTCGGCAGACGGAGTACCTAAAGTAGAGGAGTACAATGCAAGCACCAACACAGGTGGCAGTCTAGTCATACCAACTACCGTAGACGCTGTTACTGCTACGGAGGTTGCAAATGATGCACTGATGAATGCGACTAGTTCTGTGTTCCAACCTACTGACATAGGTCGCCACATACTCGGACGTATGGAGTCTGGTAACACCTATATGGAGATTGTTCGGTTTAACAGTGTAACTCAAGTTATAGTTAAGCTGTTAAACGCAGTTCCTCGTGATAAAAGAACGCTTGCCTTTGAGAATGGAGGATCGTTTGAAGATGTTAAGCTAGGCGCTTGGTATTTTGATAACTACCCTCGAACAGTGGCTAAGTTTGAACAGCGTCGTATCTTTGGTGGCACGTATGAAAGTCCAAATTTTATTTACTATAGCCGAGCTAACGACGAAACGAGCTTTCAGCCAACACAGGATGACGGAGAAGTTTTAGACACAGATGCTATTACATACGCTCTTTCTAATCGAAACGCAGCTATCCGTTGGATTAACGCAGCTAAAGATTTAGTTGTTGGTACAACAGGTGGTATCTACCGCATTGTTCCTAATCAGTATCAGTACGGTATTAGTCCTAAGACAATCCGTATGGAGCTTACTGAAGAAGAACCTTGTGAACAACAAGGAGAAACGGTAGCAAGTTCTGTATTCTATCCTGACCAGTCAGGTACTCGCCTAATGGAGTACAAGTACGATCAGTCACTGAACAGTTCATCTTCTAATGATGTTTCCAAGCTGATATACCCAATATTCCTTCAAGACGCCATTGCACAGATTTCCTACCAGCATACACCACAGCCCCGAATCTGGGCTCGTACTGTATCTGGTAAACTCTACTGCCTGTCTTACCACAGACAAGAGGAGTTTTATGCGTGGTCTGAGCAAGACCTCGGTCCTGATGCAAAGGTCTTAGATATATCAGTACTTCACAGAGGCACAGGAACAAGACTAGATCAGGTGTGGATTATTGTTAAACGTGACGGAGCTACGTACACAGAAGCGTTAGCAGAAACAGACCCTGTACAGCTTACTAGCTATCCAATGTTGGACAGCCACATTGTAATTGACAACACATCTATTACTTATACACCATTTACAGGGTCTTGGTCTGGTAGTGGTTTATCAACAATCAATGAAGATACAGCGACGTACGGTAACGGCGTTGAACTTGAAAATAGTGCTGGAACGTATGGCACAGCAACTATAAACCTAAGCACACCCATACCGTCAGGGACAGTTGTAAATATTACATCAACAGTCATTGAAAAAACAGGTACGGTGAAATGGGAATTTTTAACATCAGGTGGACTAGCCGCAAGCCCTACTTATGCTCAAGCCGTTAATGTTACTGGAGACGATACCGTCACAACAACTGCCGAAGCTACTCAAATTCGCATAAGAATTATAAACGACGGAACTTTAGAGATCTCCAACATAGCGGTAACAACGCCTATTTCAAACACTGTAGACGTTAGCTCAAGATTTGGAGCAGGTGATACTGTTGCAGTTATTGAAGACGGTGTGTACACAGGCGACCAGACACTCACGGATGGTACAGTCACACTGCAGTCTGCAAATGCAACTAAGTTAATCGTAGGACTTCGCTACAGCGGAGAGCTGCAGATGATGTTCCCGACGTGGGATGCACAGAATAAACCAGCCTACGCCGCAGACACAGCACGTATTGTGTCTATACGTCCTTTCTTAATTAACACATGGAACTACATGGTTGGTGTTGGAGACAGATTTGAAACTGTCCGTGTATCCACAACATACGGCAACGGCGGAGGCTTTACAGGCTTTGACAAAGAACGTCCTGTAACTGGATCTACTTTCGGCGTTGACAATGTGCCAACTATCAAGCACGAAGAGCCTTATCCCTTGACGGTTGCGTCCTTAACCACTAAAACAGATTTGAACTAAAATGGAAGTTGCAATTATAGCTACACTTTTAAGTACTGCCGTATCGTATCGTGCTGCAGAGCAAAACGCTGCTGCACAGGACATGGCAGCAGATGCTGCTGAAGCGCAGGGGCAGTACAACGCACAGATCAATGTTAACAACGCAGTCGATGCTGTTGCTCAGGAAAACTTCAAAGCATCTGCTGCCGAAGCAAACAAGTTTCGTGATCTTGAAGCTAATCAGCGTAAGCGAGAGGCTCTTGCTAAGAAGCTTGATGCTGACTTGGCTACAAAAGAGATATCAATGGCGTCTACGTACGGAACTTTTGAGGATACATTTAAAGCGTATGATATGGATGCAAGTAACCAACTTGCCAGCTTTGACTTCGATGCTTCTGAATCTAGTTATCAGTACAATTTACAAGCAGGAGAAGCTGGACGTAAACGCAACTTAGCGTGGAGCCAAGGTCTTGCTCAAAGAGACTTAACACTGCACTCTGCAGCTAATAAAGCTACTCAGTTCAGGAATCAAGCAGATAACACTCGCCTATCGGCAGTAGGTACGTTAGTGGGCGGGCTTGGCAGTGCCGCTAATATTCACGCAACTCATTCATAATGGCTATTCAATTAAACACCCAGACCGCACAGCAAAAGCAAGCACCCTTTTCAGCATTTGACACGACATCCTCTTATCGTAGTGGGTTGTCTGGTGTAGCACAGGGTCTGAGTACGGTGGCAAGTGCTGCTTCTCGAATGCATGCTCTTAAAACAAGGCAGAAGGAGCAAGCTCAAAACTTACTTGCTGGTGAAGCGTTCTCAGCTTACGAAGTAGAGCTAGACCGCGTATCTAATGAACTTGATGCAGCTTACAAGGCAGGCAATACTGCTGTAATAGAAGCAAAGAAAGCTGAGTTTGCGGCGCTTGAAACACCAGAGTTTAACAATTACTTAGGTGAGAATGCCGGTGGTACGATTGATAGCCCAGAAGCAATCGCTCCGTATCAGCAACGTGGTTCTGTAGCGTGGGGTCGGATGAACAACTCGTTTGAGGTAAAGGAGCAATCCAGCTTAATCTCTCGCAAGTCTAGTGACTATTTATCAGAATCAAGAGGCTTGGTTACAAAAGCAATCACAGGCAACCCCGCAGGACTTGACCAAGAAGGGTACACGACTGCGTTAGCCAGCCTAGACCCCACATCTGTTGCTTTTCAGAACCTAGTTAAGGCACAACCTAATGATGAAACACGGGATGCGTTTAAGAGGGATGCAGCCAGTAATGCGCTGGGTGTTATCAAGCATCAGTTAAAAACAGCAACCAGTGTTGAAACCTTAAATGAGCGTAAAGAACAAGGCGACGAGTTTTTAACCGCAAGTGGATCTGAATACGGGTTTACCCCAGAGCAGGTGTTACAACTTGAGGATCTGTATAGCAGAACGTATAAAGCTGTAAGCGAGCCTGAACATTTAGTTGCACAGGCTGAGAAAGAATACACTGCATTTGAGTCTTCTTATGACAACTTCTGGAGCTTAACCAAAGCTACCGATAGTGTAGACGCTGCTGTAAAACTGGAACAGATGGTAATTCTTGCAAAAGACAACCCTCTTATTACAAAAAAATACAAAGAAGAACTTGCAGAGGCTGAAGAGGTCTTAAGTATGTTTTTGCCAACAGTCGATGCTAATGGAGATCCAATAAGTGACTCCTCTACAGTAGATCTTCTTGCACGGCAATTTATTCGTAAAAAACCAGACCAACGTCCATCGTTTGCTGACTTCCGCCAGCTTGTTGACGAGAACAAAAGTCTAAGTGATTCGGCAGTTAGTAAAATACAAAAACATATTAATGATCGTATAGCCATAGCGGAGCGTGGTGTGGTTAGTGGTGATGTTAGCCAATTAGGTGCATTGTACCCTGAACTTGAAAAGTTTCTTACGTTAAAAGACAAGAACAGTGCTCGGCTGTATTACCAAGAAGTTATTGTACCAGAGCAAAAAGGTGGCGACAGTATTAGCCTTCCGCCTCAGTTGTGGTTTGGCACAGACAAGTCAGCGTACCCCGTACGTGACGTGGCTACGTCATCAGCAGTTTTACTAGAAGTATTTAGCGACAATGTTGACGGACTGGGAGCGGCAATCACTGGCGCAATGAGCGCAATGAGCAGTCCAGACGCATCTTCCAATATGTCTAAGACGTATCAAACACTGGTGATGGGGCTTCAAGCTGCTAAGCGTGGAGATGACCCACAGAGTGTTTTTGAAGAGATACTTACCTATGAAAAAGCAGCAGAGGCTAATAAAGGCAACAAAGAGGTCGAAGAGCTTTACGACGCTTTAATCCTTGAAGAAGACACAGGGATGAGTACTGGTCTTCAGATACTGGACACGGTTCAGAAGATTAAGCAATTAGAGAAAACCCCTCGTGCGGAAGAAGCATCGTTTTACAAAACTCAGCTAAAAGGTTTGATTGCTTCTGGTTTAACAGAAGGTAAATCTTTAGATGACATACGTAGTTCTATACAAGAACACGAAGATCAATACATTCGTCCGTATTCAGGATCTTTAAGACAAGTTCGGGAAAAACAAGTAGTTTACATACACCCTGAAGTGTACAACGAAAGTGTAAACCCTGAGTATGAGCGAGAATCACGTGGGTTTTTCAGCGAATCAGCAGAATCTTTATTGTTTGGAAGCTACTTACTTAAACCCGCAATGGGGCTTGAAGCCACAATACGCTCTGCACGTCGTGCTGTCGAGGAGCTTCCAGTGTTTGGTGGGCGCACCAGCCCGAAGCGTGTCGCAGAGTTTACACTGGCAGGTGTTACTGCTTGGGCTGCTAAAAATTATGAGTTCTCTGAAGATGTTTTACAAGACATGGGATTCAAGTTTCGGGGTCTAGAAGCTGGAGAAAAAGCTGGAGACTTTCCTGCTCTCGGAGCTCGTGGCACAGGTGCTGCAATCCCCAAAGAACAGAGAGTAGATCGTATGCGACGCAAGGCTGCAAGGGCTACGTTCTTAGGTTTGAATAATAATAATTTCTATAGTGAAACTGGGATACTTGGTGGTCCGAAAGGCGAGGGTATCCCGATCCTACAGGTTCGCGGTACTACGTTCAGAACAGAAGCAGATCAGTACGGCAGAGCTGTTGAAAAAGAATATTATGTGTTAGAATTGTACAGCAAACGATTCAGGCAGTACAAGCCTTTTGCTGATGTTAATGGAAAGGAAGTTCTAGTCCCAGTGGACGAGGTCAATCCAAAGATTCGTGAAGGTGTCCTAAAGGATGTTAACTTGATTCCGTTTGACATGGAGACGGGTGATGTGTTTGGTTCAGCTACTAGTATTCAAAATACTATGTGGAAAAAGTTTAATTAAATGATTACTCCCCAAAGAGACCCTAACTCCTTAGTCCGAACAAAAACACTGGCTGAGATAGCTGGACAGGACTACAGCGCAACAGATTATGGAGTAGTTGAAGGCTTAAAAGCTACTTCACTTGCAACCATAGAGCGTAACTTCACGGTTACGGCTGCCGACTGGGTCAAGCAGTACGACGAACGGAGGGATATGAAGATGGGGATGTATGCCCCAGTTACTCAAGAAGAGTACGATAAGTCACCTGCGGCAAAGTATGGGCTGGAGTTTCGTGCAAACGAGAACCCATTTTCATTTGAACGGCGTATACAAAAAGCTGCTAAACTGCGGCATTATAACGATGTTTCTCAGGGGCAAGATCGTCAGGTATCGCAATTTGTAGCCAGCTTGGGTGTTGGACTTGTATCTGACCCTGTTAACTTTATTGGTCTTGGGACAGGAGCAAGCGTTGCTAAGGGTGCTCTCTACGCAAACGCTGGTAAGAAAGCTGCTGCTGCGTATCACACAGGTAAGGGTACATTTAAAAATGTACTAGCATATGGAGCTGCTTTTGAAGTACCTTATGCTTTTATGTCCAACGATCTTGGTGTGGAAAAGTACACATATGACCACCTAAAGATGGCAGCAGCAATGAACACTGTATTTGCAGGGTTGCTTTCAGGTGTATCCGCAGGAGCGTCGTATCGCAACGCATCTAAAGTAGCTAAAGCCAAGAGTGACTACGCTACTTACACTCAGTTTATGGAGGGTGATGTCCCAATGAACGATGCGTTTTCTAACATATACGATGCAGGTAGTAAGGGTATTGTTGAGGCAATTAAGCAGAATAAACGGCTAGTTGACATTGCAGAAGGACGTGTGTTAGCCGATGAGTTAACACTAGACGATATGTTCAACATGTCTGCGCTAATGAGGGCGCACGAGACAAGTACTAAAACTACAACAATGGTTGCTTCGTTGGCTGATAAGTTTTTAGCTAAGCTTGAAAAAGGAGACACTAGCATATACAAAGCTCAAAGAGAGTACAAAGGACAGGTTAAGCGATTAACGGAAGCAGTTTTATTTGGAAAATTCGACGAGCTTTCATACAATGATATACAGTTTCTTAAAGACAATGACTTTGAACTTCGCAAACAAGGCGAAGACGTTGAGGACAACAGGGGCGGGAATCAATTACACGCATCGTACACAGTAACTGAAAACTACGGAATGGTTACTAAAGCAGAGGCTTCAGCCAATCAACTCGTCATAGATGCCTCAATAGAAGCTCGTGTCCTTGAAAAAGAATACTTTGAGCTTATCGAAGACGGCAGACGGGGAGAGGCTATGGACATGAAGCCAAGGCTTGATGAGGCTAAGAAAGTAGTTGATGATCTTTTTGGTGAAACATATGCTCGAATGGTTGAGGATATTAACGGCATGGTGAATGAGGTCTTACTTGGTGATAAGAAGATTATACCAGTTCGCATTGAAAAACAAATGAGTTCTTCAGGTGTCCAAGGTTGGAAGTATCCAAGCGAATTGAGAAACTATATTGCCGAGCCGCATATGGTTTTTGCATCGAGCGAAGTTACTACAAGACTGACCAATATCCCTGTAACTGAGGTTTTGTACACACGAGTCCTTTCTACATTGTTTCATGAATCTTGGCACAATGTAAAAGAGATAAACATTACGTCTTACAATCAACTGTTGAATGTTGCTAGTTCGCCTGAAGTTAAAAAAGCAATGAACGCTGCTTTAAAAACAAGAGGTTATTACAGCAAATCAAAGACAAAGGCTCAGAAACAGGAAATGTTTGACGAGGAGGCTCCGCCGCATTTGCTGGAGTTTGCATTAACTCGTCCAGAGTTTTGGAGTATACTTAAAGATGATAATCCATCTTTGTTTACCAAGTACAAGGATTTGGTGGGTAATCTTCTTTCTCACGCAGCAGCAGTCCTTAAGGTCGAAGGCTTTAAAAAGGTTCTTAAGATCAAAAAGCCTGACCTTGTTGCTGAGCAGATTGGTTTTATTGTTAAGGCGTTGCGAGATAATGTAGATGAAACAAGGCGAGTAAAGAAACTCTATTTAGAGTCGCCAAAAGGCAGACGCACCGCCAATATGCGCAAGAAGGCTGCCTATGAGAATCCAAACTTTAAGTCTCGTGCAGAAGAGATGCGGAAATATTCGGCAGATCCAGTTAAGTACCTAGAAGATACAATTGAGGCTACAGTTGGACATGATGAGGCTCTTCCTCAGTTGATGCCATCTCGACTTCCAGAGACAGCAAAAGAACTTACTGAGTTTGTTGTTGAGATCAACGAGACTTTTAACAAGCTGGGCTTAGATCACTTAACGCCTTACGTAAAAGACATTCTTGTTAACCAGATGGGCACTGAGCGCCGTCGTAAAGCTATTCTTAAAGTTATACGAAAAGGTACGCCAGACGAAGATCAGATTAACAATCTTCTTATACACCTAAAGGAGAAGAAAGCGCCACTAGACACTGCTCAGCGAGTTGGTTACATCTTAAAAGATGACAGCATCTCTATGGCAGAAAAGCTTGGTAAGATTAATCAGTACTTCTACGAGGAGAACTTAGCAATGGTTTTGCGTAACGTACATGACGCATCTGTTGCTAAAAACCTCGAAGACATTGTAAAATCAAAAGCAACTCCAGCTCAAAAAGTGGCGCAGCTTAAGACCATACTGGACGGAAGTCTGCGTAAGGGTGTTGAGCGTAACACATCCATACAACGATTGATTGATGGTCAGATTATTAAAGATCAGTCACCCTTGGTAGAGTTCTTGGTAAACAACGATCTGCTGGAGGTTTTCTTAGGAGAAGACCCAACAAAGTATATGTCGTCATATAGGGAGCTTACTACTAAAAACCCAGAAATTGCTCGGATTTACGGAGAGAATCTTAAAGAAGGTTCGTTACAACTACACCTTGACCTTATGGATGCTATCTCTAGCGGAGAGCTTCCGAAGAAGTGGAAGGGTGTTGATGAGTTTGAAGAACTAGTAGATATCATCAAAACAATTAATCTTGGACAGATGGCTGAGATTAACCACCTTGGCGTTAACATGCGCCAGCGTAAAGGCTTTACTGGTTACAGCATGAAGTATGACAAGCAGGTTGTGTCTTCTATGTCAGAAGCAGAGTTTGTTACATTTATGCTTAGAGTGGTAGATTCTGAGCAGACAGAAAGACTTCACGGCGGTGTTATGGAAGGCTCTGTTGACACTAAGGATGGTAAACCTTTAGACATATACGCTAAACCTGATTGGCGCAGGACAACTAGGAAAGAAGATGTTACGGAGTTTGATCGTTTTGAGATTAATGAATTTCTTCGCAGATTCTATCACGAGATTGTTTCTGGTAAGTTTGAAGAAGACTCTGCAGACGCTAAGTCAATTGTGGGTTCTATGCGTAAAGCAGCTAAGGTTGCTTTTAAGGATGACCACCGCAATGAAGCTATGCTTACACTTAGCAACTTTGAAAACCTCGGTCGTTTATTACTTGAGCAAATACGTAATCGCTCAGAAAAGATCGCACTGGTTAAAAACTTGGGACACGATCCATATTCCATGGTTATGGGTACTGCCCGTAAAAGTGGTCTAGATAAGGTCAAAGGGTTTAGTATTTTAGATGCAACAGCGAAACAGGTTACTGGGATGTTGGATAACCCAGTAGATGTAGATCTTGCTCAAAACTTCCAGAAGGTACGACAGTTTTCTAATGTTGTATTCTTAGCAGGCTCTGGTATGTCAGCTCTGTCTGATATACCTCTAATGCTTACTACTATGCAGTACCTTGGTGGCGAGGTCACATTTAAAGACTTTGTTGCTTCTTATCGAGAAGCTGCTGGGGCGCATTTTAGAGGTAAGGATAAAGAGATGTCCGCTTGGTTTCGATCGCAGGGCGCTGGCTTTGATGTTATCACTCGTCAAACAGCTCAGCGTGTTGTAACGGGAGAGTCCTATGCAGGTGGTCTTTTAGGTGTAGCTAATCAGCTGATGTTTGAGCTGAACGGTTTGAATCGTATCACAGCTACACACCAGCAGGTGTTTATGGATTTGATGACTAACAGCCTTGGTGAGCAGTTTCGCTCAGGCAAGTTAAATCCTACACTTGAGGCACGTATGCGTGAGTTTGGTTTTAATGACAAAGAGCTCAAGACATTAGCAAAGTTCGTAGAAAAAACACCCGATGGTAAGTACCGTTTGGGGTCTGCTGGTATTAGCAATGCACCTCTTCAGCGTAAGTTTAGCGGGTTCTTGACTACATATATGAAAGAGGGAGTCCTTGAGCCAGATGCAGGTGCTATGGCAATTTCACGATTAGGCTTAGAATCTGGTACAATTACTGGTGAAACAGCTCGTGTAGCATTACAGTACAGCAGCTTTATGCTCGGTATGTCTCGTGTTGTCTATCGTCGATTCTTACACGGGTACGAGGGAGAAGGTAAGCACAATGCAATGAAGATGGCTCACCTAGTCACCTATGTTGGGGCTGCTCTTGGATTTGCATACATGACAACTGTCATGAAAGACCTGTCCAAGTTCAAAGAGCCCATCGACCCGTTGGATATGACGTTCTTTGACTTTACTCGAATTCTCCGCCAGTCGGGGGTTCTGGGTGTCACTGAGCTTGGGTTGAATGCAGCCCAGTTTGGACCATCAGCAACCCTGTCCCCTGTTGCTGGAATGGCTACAGATGTTCTTTCTGGTGATGTGGCTAAGGGTCTTAAACCCCTTACAGGTCAGCAGTACCCAGTAATTGGACCTGTTATCCAGAAAGCAATTGGCTTTGTAATGGCGGAGACCGTGCAAAACGCACAAAATGACTTGGTCACAAGTCTTCCTAATACTCGTCAAAACACTGAAGACTAGCTTGACACTAATTCCCTAGTTAATTATATCACAATGTATGAGCACTCAATACCCATCACCCTCTTATAACACCGTAGATCCTGAATCCGTAGGTTCGATTATCGTTGACAGTTCGTCTGGCTCAGTTACGGGTCGTTTTGGCGCTGTTCAAGTTTTAACCGACTGCACTATCACTAGCATTGCTGGTACAACCGTTTTTAACGTTGCTAAGTTACAAGCAACATTTACTGCTGGAACAGTCCTCTATGGCGTGTTTACTGAGATTACTATTTCTGGCGGTCTTGTAGCCCTACATAACGTTTAGTATGCACTTGTCGCTAAAGATAGCATTATGGAAAGGGTTAGGTGCTTCAGCTCCACCGTCCCCCGTATTGTCTTTATATTTAAGACCTGACGGTACTTTCTTTTATCTACGCACTGACGCTACGTCCAAATATATTAGACCCTAACACTAATGGCAAATCTTACAGTATCCTCTTCGGTTGACTCAATGATGCAAGCATCGAGTGCCTCTGGCATTCGTGATGCTATCGGAGCAGTCAACTACCCTTACACAACGGACTTTCAATCTGGCACAGAACAGACACGTAACCTTACGAGCATCACAAATTCAGACGGGTATGCGTACAACTCCAATCTTACTTCTGTTTACGTTGGCAGCAACGTGACCAGCATCGATGCTAACGTATTTCAAAGCTGCACTAGCCTGACTAGCGTCACCATCGGCAACAACGTCACCAGCATCGGGTCTACTGCATTCATTTACTGCATCAGCCTGATAAGCATCAACATTCCCGATAGCGTCATTACCCTTGGGTCTGCTGTTTTCTATGGCTGCACTAGCCTGACGAGCGTCATCATCGGCAACAGCGTCACCAGCATCGGTAGTGGCGCATTCAGTGGCTGCAGTAGCCTGACGAGCATCACCATTCCCGACAGCGTCACCAGCATCGGGAATGGCGCATTCGCTCTCTGTGGCAGCCTGACGAGCGCAACCATCGGCAACAGCGTCACCAGCATCGGGAATGACGCATTCTATAACTGCAGTAGCCTTTCCACAATTAACTGCCTTGCTACAACTGCTCCCACATTAGGCACAAACGCATTCCTTAATGTTTCCGCCACAACAATCCAAGTTCCAGTCGGAGCAGCAGGATACGACACTACATACGGCGGCTTAACAGTAAGCTACGTGTTATAATTATTCATTTAATCAGAGATAAATAACTTATGAAATACGCATTAACTGATACGAATGGGCGAGTCCTGCAAATATCCGACGAGGAAGTAGAATTCACTTCAGAAGGAAGTAAAGTCGCTGAAATCACTGATGAGCAAGCTCTAGAAGTGGAGACTTCAAGTGAGCCTTTCTTTCTTATCGAAGGAGAGCTACTCACAATCAAAGCGAAGCTGTGGAGGGAACAACCTGAGACTGTAAAAGAATTATTACGTCCAGAGCGTGACCGTCTACTAGCTGAATCTGACTGGACTCAGCTAAATGACACTAACATCCCTGAAGACAAGCTCGCAGCTTGGGCGGCTTATCGCCAAGAGCTTCGTGACCTTACGGACAGCATTGACGAGAACGGTGAAGTCGAGTTCCCAACGGCTCCATAGTACAATGGAAGATATCATCTACA
>Ga0315320_10002208_pt1 | contig 16047 bp, 11 predicted proteins | sample M140m21515metaG_FD_203458 | JGI IMG/M metagenome (GOLD analysis project Ga0315320, IMG submission 203458) | Ammonia-oxidizing marine archaeal communities from Monterey Bay, California, United States - M1 40m 21515 | ecosystem: Environmental > Aquatic > Marine > Coastal | place: USA: California... | reverse complement strand
ATCCAGTCTGAAATCGCATTGAGGGATTGTTCGACGGTTTGGTCAAAAACTTGCTGCCTCAACTCAAGGGCATTGCTCAGCCATTTTACCTGTAAAAAGCTCACACCTATTACCGCCACAGCAATGATTCCCACCAACCATGATATTTTAATGCCTCTCATTGCATGCAAAATACATCTGATCCCACAATTCAACCCTCGTTTCTTCAAACTAGCGTCAATTTTAAAAAGGTTTAACAACTCACCTTCTTACCTTCGCTTCTGTGATACCAAAAGAGACCGTCGAATTAATTCATCAAACTGCCGTTATTGAAGACGTCATAGGTGATTATGTGGATCTGAAAAAGCAGGGGAGCAGCTTCAGGGGGATGAGCCCGTTTACAAATGAGAAGACCCCTTCTTTCTACGTCGTTCCAAGCAAAGGCATTTTCAAATGTTTTAGCTCAGGAAAAGGTGGGTCTCTGGCGACGTTTTTAATGGAACAGGAAAAAGTAAGCTACCCTGAAGCCCTTAAAATTCTTGCCAGACGTTACAATATTGAGATCGAGGAGAGGGCGCAAACCCCTGAGGAAATCGTCGCTTCAACTGAGCGAGAAAGCCTTGGCGCAATTACGTCATGGGCACAGAAATGGTTGACGGACAATCTCCTCAACACAGACGTGGGGAAAGCAGTAGGTCTGAGCTATTTTAAAAAAAGAGGCTTTCGGGATGAGATTATCGAGAAATTCCAAGTCGGATTTTCTCCCGATGGATGGGATGTATTTACAAATGCGGCTTTGAGCGCAGGGTATGCTGAGGATAGACTTGTCGCTACAGGATTAAGCTCAAAGAGTCACAAAAACGGAAAGTTATTTGACTTTTTCAGAGGTCGTGTCATGTTTCCAATCAGGGATGTGACGGGCAGAGTGATTGGGTTTGGTGGGAGAACACTGAAGACAGAGAAAAAAATTGCCAAGTATTTTAACAGTCCTGAGAGTCCACTTTACGACAAATCAAGGGCGTTGTATGGCATTCATTTGGCGAAACCGCTGATCAGTAAAGAGGACATGTGTTTTCTTGTTGAGGGTTATACCGATGTGATGGCGATGCATCAAAGCGGTGTGGAGAATGTTGTTTCTTCAAGCGGTACTGCACTTACAATACCCCAAACTCACCTTATACGCCGCTTCACAAAAAACGTCACCGTCCTGTTTGATGGAGATAGGGCGGGGGTAACAGCTGCTTTAAGAGGAATAGATATTCTACTCAAAGAAGGGATGAACGTCAAGGTTGTCACCTTCCCCGATGGCGACGATCCTGACAGCTATTCAAAGAAAGTGAGCTCGAGTGAATTCCAGAAGTTCATCAAAGAAGATGCACGAGATTTTCTCGCATTTAAGTCTGACTTTCTGAGTGAAGAAGCAGGTGAAAATCCACAAAAACGTTCGGAACTCGTTCACAGCATCGTGGAATCTATCGCATGCGTTCCCGACGCAATTCAACGTTCAGTATACATCCAAGCGACAGCTGCACGTATTAAATTGCCTGAAGATTTGCTTCAAGCTGAAGTTGCCAAGGAGATTCAAAAGCGACTGTTAAAAGCGGCAAAAAGATCTGCGCAGCCACGCACGACTCCGTCAGGGGCTCTTTCAAGTGGTCCTGCGCCCTCTGCCCCCCTTCCTGGAACAGAATATCCCACACATGATGTTTCAGAAGATTTGGCTCCGGGGATTCCTGCAAGAGTTCGCACAAAGCGTGACTTGTTAGAGGACACCATTATTAAACTCTTACTGGAGCATGGAGAGGTTTTAGTGAATGTCGAGATCGAATCTGACCAGCCAGAAGATGGTGCAACCGACGCAGAGGCTACAGAGGGCTCAACACCGACCTCTTTTACAGAAGTCCCATTCGCCGAGCTTTTGGTCCACCGCATTGAGACCCACAATCTTGAAATGGAGAACGATTCTACAAATTATATTTTATCAAGATATAAGCAGAGTTTAGATGCCGGTACACTGCCTTCCTCCCAGTCTTTTTTCACAGACACGTCTCCTGAAATTCAATCCAGAGCAGCAAATATGCTCGTGAATAAATACAGTCTAAGTGAAAACTGGGCAAACAAGCATCATATTTTCTCGATTCTAGAAGAAGACGTACTTGAACAGGCCCTTTCATCAGCAACGACGCGCTTGCTGTTGTTTGATGTACAAAGAAATATTGACACTGTCATCACAGCGCTCTCTTTGAAAGGCATTTCAGATGCAGAGGTGAATAGATTGCTGAGAGAAAAAATAAAACTCGACAGAATTGTCAAAGATTTAAATTTAGCTTTAGGTGTTGTAATCTTACCCAAGTAATCGTGACCGAAATGATAAACGAATTTTTGTCGAAAAGTATTCAATTAGGCAGCTATGTTCTCTCGATGGAACGTGGCTTGGCAGTTCTCCTAACACTGGTTCTAGGGCACATTACGTTTATGCTATTTAAGTGGGGACTGCGGCGCGCTTTAAAACTAAAGCACATTGATGAAGGGCGTAGGTTTTTGATTGTCCGCTTAATGCGCACCCTGATTTATATCGTCACGTTTTTCATCGTAATCGAAGTTTTGGGCTTTAATTTAACCGTCATATGGGCGGGTTCTGCAGCGCTCTTAGTGGGCGTTGGGATAGGCCTTCAGGACTTCTTCAATGACGTGATATCTGGCTTCGTTTTGTTATTTGAAGGCGGAGTAAGAGTGGGGGATGAGCTCGAGATTGATGGTAATCTTGTCAAAGTAAAGGGCATTGCGCTTAGAGCTACAAGAGTGGAAACGGTAGAAGGGGACCTCGTGGTGATACCCAATTCAAAAATTGCAGGTAACTCGGTGTTGAATTTCTCGCAGGGTCTCACATCTACGCGCATTAACGTCTCTGTAGGTGTTGCCTATGGCAGTGATGTTGAACTTGTTCGACAGTTGCTTTTAGACGCAATCACTGCCCAACCCCAAATCGTCAAATCACCATCACCTCAAGTTATTTTCTCTGAATTTGGAGATTCTGCGCTCAATTTTGAAGTCAGAGGATGGGTCCATTCACCGTGGAACAGAATAATTATTAAAAGTGACATTCGGTTTAGGATAGACACCCTTTTTCGCACGAATAAAATTAAAATCCCTTTCCCACAACGCGAGCTTTACATCACTAACACTGCAAAATCGGATCCGTCATAAGTGAATGTTTTTCCTCACCGAATGGTTGGAGCGTCTGTTGGATAAAACCTAAATAAGACCGAGAAAATAAAATATGTTGTCCCCCTATTTCACAATTTACTTACTTTTAGCTCCCTTGAGTTCTCAAGCCACGCTTGACGATAGGTCTTGGAAAGTAGGGGGTTATTTTCTGGATTCAAGGTCGATGGGTGGCACGTTTTCAAGAAATAAGATTGTGATTAGGTAGCAGAAAGAAATGATGATTCACGGAACACACAACGCAGATGTCGACGACAGGAATAAGGATGTTCTTATTTATGTGAATGGAAAATTGTACCCTCGGGATAAGGCAAAAATAAGTGTCTTTGACAGTGGATACCTTGTGGGTGATGGTGTCTGGGAAGCCATGCGGTTGTATGAAGGGAAGTTGGCCTTTCTTGATTTGCACCTGAACCGTTTGTGGGATGGGTCAAAGGCTGTCGGAATGGACTTGGGGTTTGACAGAAAGTGGCTGGTAGATCAAATCGAGATGGTGCTGGAGGCAAATCAAATGAAAACGGGTGTGCACCTACGAGTGATGGTGACTCGTGGGGTCAAGAAGACGCCATCTCAGGACCCGAGATTAACACTTACAGGACCCAACTTGGTGATTATCGCAGAGTACAAGAACGCAAGTGAGGAAACCAGGAATAAGGGGATAACGTTGTTTACGAGTACTGTGAGACGCGGCTCGCCAGATACGTTAGACCCAAGGTTGAATTGCCACAGTAAGCTACACGAAGTACAAGCGCTGGTTCAGGCGATAGAGGCAGGCGCTGATGAAGCATTGATGCTTGATGTTCGCGGGTTTGTCTCAACGTGTAACTCCACCAATTTTTTCATTGTAAAAGATGGTGAGGTTTGGACCTCAACAGGTGCTTACTGTATGAATGGGATTACGAGGCACAACGTGATCAGAATATGCAAAGAGAATGGCATTGTCTGTAAGCAGAAAGACTTCTCGTTGTATGATGTATATGCAGCTGACGAGGCCTTTGTCACGGGGAGTTTTGGAGGATTAACCCCAGTTAATGTAGTCGATGGCAGGAAAATCGAGGGTCGAGAACTCATCAATAAATTAACAAGTCTATATCAGAAATTGAGATGAAGAACGTCAGGATATGTCTTTGGTCTGGACCTAGGAATATTTCGACGGCATTGATGTATTCCTTTGCCCAAAGAGAAGATACAGTGGTTTTAGATGAGCCGCTTTATGCGCATTACCTCGCTTCAAGTGAAAAAAAACTCGTTGACAGACATCCTCTCGCGCAAGTCGTTCTTGATACGATGGAGAATGATGGGGCAAAAGTTGTTGAAATGATGATGGGAGATTTTCCATCGGATGTTGTGTTCTTCAAAAACATGACTCATCATCTTTTAGATCTTGACAGATCTTTTATGGAGGGTGTTGTAAATGTTATTTTAACGAGGGACCCTGTCGATATGCTCCCTTCTTTTGCGAAGGTGATTAAAGACCCCACGATGGCTGATGTTGGATATGAAGCACATATTGAGCTTCTAGACTCCCTTCTTAAACGAGGGATAGAACCCATTATTATCGATTCTAAGAACCTTCTTTTAAACCCCAGAGTTGCCTTAACCAAGTTGTGTAATGAGGCTGGGATTGCATTTGATGAAAGTATGCTCAAATGGGATGCGGGACCAAGGCCAGAAGATGGCGTATGGGCAGAGTTCTGGTATTCAGGCACACATCAATCCACAGGGTTCCAAAAGTATCTCCAAAAAACAGAACCATTTCCGAACAAGCTACGTCCTCTTTTGCAGGCTTGCCAGCCATGTTACGACACCTTGATCAATCGGATGAACTAACCTTATGCACCTGGATATCTATCAGGTGGAGGTTTAATGTTGATTTGCCCCTATAGGAGTTTATCGCAAGTGTAAATACGATGTCGAATGAGCGCCAAGCGCGCACCTCATCAATGCGTTCTCCCATTCCAAATCCAATCGCCTCATATCTTTTTGCAGGATACGCTCCATCTTGAACAACGAGCTTGAGATGTCTTCCACCATGCCCCACTGTTCTGGGAGGGATTGATGTAACAACCCCTTGTGCCATAAATACGGGAACTTCGTTGCCAGGGCCAAACGGTCCTAAACGTTCAAACTCCTTATACATTGAGGGGTTTAACTCATGGAGGTTGATCGGCATGTGATACGCCACCGAGTGTTTAGGTTTGGCGCCTAACGTTTGTGTATTAATGGCATTGTTCAGACACGTCGTAAACTCCGCCATATTTTCACGTCGGATTGTAAGTCCAGCAGCCATCGGATGTCCCCCGAATTGATCAATTAAGTGCTTACAGTCTTCAAACGCTGCAAGAATATCAATACCGGGAACGCTTCGTGCACTCCCTGTGAGTACTTCACTTTCTTCAGAGAGAACAATTGCTGGACAATACCGCTGTTCAATAAGCCGACTTGCCACAATACCCAACACTCCTCTATGCCATCCTTCACCAGTCACCAATGTACATGATCTGCCAGGAGGCTGTTCAACCATTTGAGAAATGGCCTCTTCAGTAAGGTCTTCATCTAAATCTCTTCTCGCTTGATTCATTGTTTCAAGATGATTTGCGAGCTCTAAAGCTCCACCCTCATCGTTTGCCATTAATAGCTTTACTGCATCTAAGGCATGTCCAACTCTGCCAGCGGCGTTAATTCGGGGCCCCAAACTGAAACTCATGTCTCTTACAGTTTTTGGAGCCTCTTCTATTCCGGCAACCTGAAGCATCGCTCTAATCCCTGGGCGCATAGATTCGCTGAGGTTTCGCATGCCATGAAAGGCAAGAACCCGGTTTTCGCCTGTAATGTCAACCAAATCAGCGCCTATGCTTAATGCAAGAAGGTCAAGATGATCGTATACAGAATCCATTGTCAAACCGATATGAGGGACAAGAGCAGACAGCATTTTAAATGCGACACCTGCCCCAGAAAGTTCTTTAAATGGGTAGAGACAGTTTGGTTGTTTTGGATTAAGTAGCGCGAAACAACTTGGAAGCTCCACCCCAGGAAGGTGGTGATCACACACAATGGTGTCGATCCCAAAACTAGCCGCGTAGTTTAATGCCTCAAAATCCTTTGTTCCACAATCCAGTGTAATTAGAACAGTACATCCAGATTTGCGTGCCCTGTCCACACCTTCTTTAGACACCCCATGGCCTTCTTGATACCTCATCGGAATGTATGGGACAATTTGGACATCCAATCCTTCAAGGAAGGATGACACCATCGCGACAGAAGTGATGCCATCAACGTCGTAATCGCCGTAAACCATAATCCGTTCATGACCTAAAATGGCTCTATTTAATCTCGCAACAGCCTTTTCCATGTTCAACATGGTCTCCGGATCATGCAGATCTTCCAATTTAGGAGAAAGAAATGTTTCGGTGCGTTCTGCCGTCTCAAACCCTCGCTGCACAAGGATTTTCGTGACCATTTCGGAGAGCCCAATCTCCTTGCAAAGTGAACTAACTGCCCCTTTTTCAGGTTGGTTTGCGGGTTTCCATTTCAGTTTATCCATCTATATACGACTCTGTTATATCTTTGAGCACGTCGAAAATACGCACAGATATCACCTACAATGAAACAGCACCTCTCTTCTTTCAACACTTTTGTGGCATTTCTTTCAGTTGTCACCCTATTCGCTTCTTGTAGTGGATGTCTAAATGATGACAACTTAATTGGAGAAAATTGTTATGACGGAATCCTCAATAACGGGGAAGAGCTGATTGATTGTGGAGGAACAATTTGTGATCCATGTGACCCATGTGAGAACGACCTTTGGGATGCCCTTTTGGGAGAGCAGTGGGTGGATTGTGGTGGAGAGTGTGGACCATGTGACCCTTCTTTTAATGGGCAACTTGATCCAGGAGAATTAGGAATCGATTGTGGATGTGATGGTTGCCCCGCTTGCCCTGAACTTTGTGGAGATGGACTTCCAAATGGATTTGAAGAAGGCACAGATTGCGGTGGGCCGAACTGTGACCCTTGCCCTACATGCACTGACGGAGAGATGAATGGGTCGGAGATAGGTGTCGATTGTGGCGGTACAGAATGTGATCCATGTCCGACGACAGGAGATTGTACAAATGGGCTTCAAGATGGTGATGAGCTTTATATTGATTGTGGCGGGTCATCATGTCCAGTTTGTGAAGGTGCAATTAGCTGGAAAGCAAATGGTCAACAATTTATGGGAGATGCCTCTGCGACTGCGACTATGAATGGAACAAGCATTGTGATAGCGGGTGTTTCAGTTACGACAGCACAAATTGGATTCATCATGGCCGAGCCCGCTACTGGATGGCAAAATGGCGTCGTTATACCTATGAATCTTGCCACTGCGCCTGGCACAGCCGGAGCGTATGAAGCAGTTGGAGGTGCTGAGACGTATTCAACTTCCAATGGTGGAAATATCACGATGGAACTCACCTATGTGGTTTCTGGAGCTGGAGGGTACGTCACAGGATCATTCAGCGGAAATATGCAAAGTGCCGCTGGAGCCGGAGTAACGATCTCTCAAGGAACATTCGCGATTCCTATTGACTAAACACAATAGACTCGGGCATTGACATTTGAGTGTGAACAATACGTGTGATAACGTGTGAAAAGGTCAACCTATGTGATGAACTTGCGTTGTTATGCAAGGCTCTATAATTTCCCAACCCACAAGCAGAGGCTCCCGCGCGGGCATGTCCTCTTCTTTCCCAACATTACTTTTAACGATATTTATCTTGTCAGGCTGTGTCACAGCCAAGCAATTTGAAGAACTTCAGGGAAGGTGTGATCAAATAGACAAAGAAAACACAACGCTTCTTCTCAATAGCCAAGACGTAGAGATTGAAGTGGTAGAATTGCGAGGACAGGTCGCTACACTCACAGAAGTACGGACAGAATTGGCGGCTGATACGTCACGTATGGGACGGTTTGTAGCAGATTCTAAAGATGAAATTCGTCGTTTAAGAGACTTAAATGATGCCCTTACAGACCAAAGCGGCGGCCGTCTATCTACCCTAAACGCAGAAAACAGAGCGCTTTTAGAAGATGTACAAAAAATAAGAAAAGAACTTCAAGATCGTGAGGATGCGCTTATCGCTTTGGAAAAAGACCTTATAAAGCGCAGTGCAGATTTGGAATCACGGAGTGCTAGAGTTGAAGAATTAGAAGATTTATTAGCTTCCAGGGAACGTGCAGCAGAAGCACTTCGCAAGCGTTTGGAGCGTGCGCTGTTAGGTTTTGAAGGACGTGGTCTTAAGGTGGAGCAACGCAATGGCAAAGTATATGTGAGTCTCGAGGCAGAATTACTTTTCCCATCGGGATCCGCAGAAGTCGATAACAAAGGGCGGGAGCTTTTGGCACAACTGGGCGCAGTTATAGCAGAACAACACGGACTTGAAATTATTATAGAAGGCCACACAGATTCAGACAATCTTGTCTCTCCCAATTTCCCTCATAACAATTGGGAGTTGTCAGTACTTCGTGCAACTTCGGTACTTGCCATCATACGTGACCAACCTGGCGTCGACCCCGCAATTTTAACGGCGTCTGGCAGAAGCGAATACCATCCTGTAGATCCAAAGGACAAGTCTAGAAACCGTCGAATCGAAGTCGTTCTCGCGCCCAAGCTCGATGCTCTGTTTGATCTTTTAGATGAGTAACAGGCTGTTTGTTAAAGTTTAATACACACGTTTTGGGATTCTGTAAAGAAGCGCAATGCCTCAAATCCCCCCTCTCTTCCCACACCCGAATTTTTCACGCCTCCGAAAGGAGTACGTAGGTCTCGCAGCAACCAACAGTTGACCCAACAGATCCCTGTTTCTAGTTCCGCCGCGACCCTGTGCGCTCTTTTGAGGTCATTTGTCCAAACCGTAGCAGCCAAACCGTATTCAGTACTGTTTGCAATTGACACAGCCTCTTCTTCAGTTTCGAAGGGCTGTATTGTAACCACGGGGCCGAAGATTTCTTTCTGATTGACCTCACAGTCGTATTTCAGTCCTTCGATAATTGTAGGTTCAACATAGTATCCACCCACAAGTCCGGGCTGGTTTTCTGGTGTGGTTTTGTTTCCCCCACAAAGAACAGTCCCTCCTTCCTCGCGTGCCAGGGTGATATAGTCTATAATTTTATCTCGATGTTCTTTTGAAACGACCGCGCCTGTCTTTGTTTTGGGATCCATCGGGTCACCGACTTTCATTTTCTTTGCTTTTGAAACCAAAGCATCTCTGAAGCGTGTATAGATCGATTTCTCTACCAGGATTCGAGATCCGCACAAACAGATTTGGCCTTGATTTGCAAAAGAAGATCGCATGGTTGTTGCAAGTGCATTCTCGAAATCACAGTCATCAAAGATGATGGCCGCATTCTTTCCGCCCAACTCCAGGCTCAATTTTTTAAACCGTGGCGCTGTAACAGATGCGATATGCGCACCGGTTGCTGTGCCACCTGTAAAGCTAACTGCTGCTATTTTGGGGTGACGCACCAACGCATCGCCCACCTCTGCACCCAACCCGTGTATGATGTTCAAAACGCCGTCGGGGAACCCCGCTTCTTTCACCCACGTGCTTAATAAATATGCGGTAACAGGCGTTATTTCGGAGGGCTTGGCAACGACGCAGTTCCCCGAAGCTAAGGCGGGGGCGATCTTCCAAGTAAACAGGTAAAGCGGGAGGTTCCATGGTGAAATACAAGCGACGACACCGAGGGGTTTTCTGAGGGTGTAATTAATCGCTTCCCCCTCCATAGCGTGTGATTCAGAAGCGAAATGTTGAATTGCAGAAGCGTAAAATCGAAGGTTCTTTTCCGCCCTGGGGATATCAACTGCAGCAGCCAACGAGATTGGTTTTCCATTGTCTGTTGACTCTGAACGAGAGAGCAGTTGTGCGTTTTTTGACACCAAATCGGCAAGTCGATTCAGGCACGCAGCGCGTTCGCCAGGAGGAGTAGCTGACCAACTTTTAAATGCTTTGTTCGCAGATTCTACCGCGAGATTGACATCTTCCGTGCCTGATCTAGGCAGACGCCCATAGACCTTGCCTTTGCTGGGATCAGTCAGGTCGATCCATTCACCACTTGTGGCAGAAAGGAGCTTGCCTTGAATGAGATTTAATACTTCCATATATGGCTGCAATTTACTTAAAACATAAGTCTGACTTTACTATCTTTGTACACGATTTTGCCCTATGGTGTAATGGCAACACATCTGCTTTTGGTGCAGACGTTTCAGGTTCGAGTCCTGGTGGGGCAACCACTCAATTTTATAAAACCTTGTTATCGTGATGATAGCAAGGTTTTTTTGTGTGGCAAACTTGCCTTTGTGTGGCCTTTTATTTAGGTTTTGCAAATACCTGCAAAAAGATTCTCGGACCTTGAGTAAACGAATAAAATTCCGATATTTGAGGGTATGAAAAACCTATATCTATCCCTTTTGATTTTTGCCCCTCTTTTGATTGCTTCATGTGGACCAAACGATGCTGGCGACGAAGCTGCAGATTTGAACGTCAACGCTTTAGAAGGAGCGGTTGAAACACCCAAAATTGCAACAGCTCCTTGGGAAGGTACATACCTCGGTGAACAAAGTGGCTATTTTTTAACCAAGCCCACAGGAGAGCCCGTGGTTATAAACGGAAATAAAATCCCCGTACCTGGATCAGCATATACGATTACGATGAAAGGACTTGGAATAGAAGTTGTTCAAATTGCGCAAGATGGGTCCACGGCCCCGATATTGTACATCGGTAATTGTTTGGTTGGTGAACAATCTGATACGATGGCCCAGTTGAATTGTGTTTGCAAAGAGCAATCTTCAAGCAAATACCCAGCTGAACCCGAACTCTCGATGGCCATTAATTTATCAGACCAAACGGTGGTGATCAATGGAAATTTCGGACCTGAATTTTTGGCGGTCAAACAGTAGGTCGCTTCAGGTTTGAGACCCACCTTATTTCCCAGTAAATGCAACAAACGGCTTAAAATTGCTCTAAAATCGATTAAATCAACCTAAAATGAGGTAAAGTGCATAAAATCGAATTAAGGAGTGAGGGAGTCAATTTGTGTTTGCAGTTGAGCAACGATTGTTTGCAGATTTTGAATTTCAAGGATTAAAATCTGTATGTCAACCTGGTTAGTGACAATTTCAGTTTCGAGATTGACCCCGTTAGCGGAAATCATGCCGGTGACATTTAAGTCACCCTTTAATTGCGCATCGGTACTGGTGACCTCTAATATGTTCGATCTGCTAGATTCATGAACCCCGTTTCCAACGACAAACAAAGCACCAGCTATGTTTTCTTTATTATACTCTCCTACTACTGTAGAGTATTGTTGGTCGGCGATAATACTGTTTCCCATTGCTGTTGCACCTGTCGCTGAAGCCAAAGAAGACCTTCCTCCAGCGTGGCTGTAGTTGCCAGAAGAGGTGGTTTGATACCCTTGTGCGTGTGAGGCAAAGCCATCTGCAGTTGTTTCATATCCTTCAGAGTGAGCAGCAGCAGCTAAAGCACTTGTCCCTTCACCTTCCGCATGGGCACATGTAGCATTTGCGACAGTATATCTGTTTTCGGCATGAGAATAAAGTCCGCTCGCAACTGATCCATATCCTTCCGCGTGAGCAGAAATGTTTAGCGCCTGGGTTTGGAAACCCTCACTATGTGTGTAGTTAAATTGGGCAAGTGTTTGCATGCCTTCAGCATGTGAGCCTATACCAGAAGAATACGTTAACATTCCCTCAGAATGAGACCCAAGGGCTGTAGCTACAGTTGATTCGCCTTGCGCGACAGAACAATCTCCAGAGGCGACACTTCGATTTAACCCCACGGAAAAGGAACCGGTTGCTTCAGAATTTTCACCTTGCGTAAGTGCGCCCTCGATGTTTAAAGAACCAGAAACTTGACCTCCTGATGAAAGACCCTCCACTTGAGGTAGGTCAGAAAAAACTGAAAGTGCAAGGCCAAGTCGTGCCGCTTCTGATGTTGAAGCACCTGTGCCTCCAAATTCTATAGGCAGTGTCCCTTCAACGACATAGGCCATTCCAAAATAGGACAGGAATCCCAATAAATCATTGGCTTCGATTGACCCATTTCCATCAACATCTGGGTTGTATGGCAGAAGATTGGTGTTGGGAGTTTGCGCATGGCATTTGAACGTTGCCATTGCGAGTAAAAGACCCAAAATGAAAGTTTCTTTAAAGTGATACATTTTAATTGGTTGTTTTCTGTATAACAAATATAATAATAAGCTATACAGAAAGCAAATATTACATTACATAATAAAAGCCGCCCTATTTTAAAAGGGCGGCTTTTTTTTGGTTTAGGTTAACAGATTATTGAATGATAAGTAATTTTTTAGATGTCATGAAGCCTCGTGATGTCAGACGAATCTGATACATTCCAGCTTCTAAACCATTCGTACCAATCAACACAGTTTGAGGCCAATTCGCAATAACGACTTGTTCAAATGGTTGAAGAACTATAGACCCCTCCATCGTCGTTACCTCAACTTTAACTGAGGCGACCTCCTGAATTGTAAAGGTCAAAGAAGTCATTGAGTTTGTCGGATTGGGAGACAATGCATCGATTGTGATGTAGTCCTTGGCCATCGTGTTTGCAGAACTAGACCCATCGCTTTCTTCCTGTAGTCCTCCCTCGTCGGTGATGCAAGACTCGCTTGATATGTCTACTGTGTATCCGAATGTTTCAGAATTTCCAGAGCAATCAGTCAGCATGTAATCACGTGTTATTTCGTAAGGTAGGCAACAGTTAAGATCTCCGAATAAGTCACCAGATCCCATGATGTTTTCACCTTGGAACTCCCCGCTGTAGTAGAACCATCCACTAAATCCGAATTCCGAATTTTTGTTGTTGGCCCCCTCACCGAGTTGGAATCCGAAGTACTGGTTACTTGGTTGATGGCTCATGCTAAGGGTGTTTCCTTCATAGTCCCCCCATCCAATTAATTGGCTAGAGTTTTGAAGAATAGCGTAATGCCATAGCGTGTGCTCTCCAAGTCCACAATCAGATTTAAAACTGTGGTACCCTTCTTGTCCACTCCACTCATCCCATGTCATATCAGCAGAGAAGTCTGCAACGACAGTCCAGCCTGCATTAGGGTTAGCGCTAGACACAGCAGTAAGCTCAATATGACGTGTTCCATCAGAGTAAGTCGTTACAAGACCCTCTAGTGTGGTGTAGAATTCATCTCCAGGAAAGTTGAACATGCGAATACTGTGTGCATCATAATTGTCGCAAGTTTCACCATCTTCCAGTGCTTGAGGCGTGGTGATCGTACAGTATCCAGTGACGTCACCAGATGGTGCAAACTCTCCACTTGTTTCTTCGGTAAACTCGAGGTCTACGTCATTGTCACAGTTGTCAACGTAAGTGATATCAACAGCAGCCGGAATCGTTACGTTGCCCCAGGCATCATCCCAACATACTTCAATGATATCACCATTATTTAGACCATTAGAGTCTGTGATTTGTGGCGCTTCTGTATCCTGAACAATGATTGTAAATGAATCAGTTGTTAAATTTCCACACGCGTCAGTCGCAGTCACTGAGACCAAATGTGTGTAGTTTCCACATCCGTCTGTCTCAAGCGTATCACGCGTTTCTTCGATAGAAACAGCCGAACAATTGTCAGCAGCCTCAATTGAATATGGCGCTTCTTCACATTGCGTAGTTAAATCTTCAGGGAAAGAAGTGAAGACAGGAGCTGTCGTGTCCACGACTGTTATTGTTTGCGTCGCACTGGTTGTGTTTCCACAAAGGTCAGTTGCTGTAAACACACGTGTTAGAACATATGCTTGTGGGCAATCCGTATTGTTGTCTGAAGACGATTCTATAGAAATGTCTACAGCACCACAATTGTCAGCAGCCGTTGCATCTTCTAAAGAGAGTTCGTCAGAACACTCTGCAGTGAAATCTGCAGGGAGGAAAGTAAACTCAGGCGCTGTTGTATCTACGATCGTGATCACTTGAGTTGATGAACTCGCATTTCCACACTCGTCTGTTGCAGTGAATGTACGTGTAAGCGTATACTCATTTGGACAGTCCCCATCTGAAGAGACCTCTTCAATGGTGACAGTTGTTTCAGTACATAGGTCTGAAGCTATTGCCAAATCAAGGACCAGTTCATCCGAACATTCAGCCGTGTAATCTTCAGGCACAGATGTGAACTCTGGCGCTGTCGTATCGATAAATGTGATACTCTGCTGCGCTGAAGTCTCATTTCCACAATTGTCCGTCGCTGTAAATGTTCTTATCCAAGAATAAGCGCCGTTACAATCTCCAAGCAAGACTTCTACTTCTACTGTTACCTCAGGATCAGAGCAGTTATCTGTAGCTGTCGCGTCCTCAAGTATCAGCGGTTCACTGCACTCTATTGTGAAGTCAGCAGGCACAGATGTGAACTCTGGAGCTGTTTCATCAAATAAAATGATGATTTGTTCTAATGTAGAACTGTTGCCACAATCGTCCGTCGCAGTATACACTCTAATGAACGTTCCTACTGGCATGACACATCCACCGCTTACTGGCGTTTCCTCGTAAGTAATCGTGACTTCGCCACAGTTGTCAGTTGCATCCACAGTAATGACATCATATGCATCACATGGTAGAGATACTTCGAGATCTTCCAAACCGAAGTCGGGAGCTGTTGTATCCTGAACTGTAATCGTCTGTGTTGCACTTGTCGTGTTTCCACAAAGGTCAGTTGCTGTATACACACGTGTAAGAACATATGCTTGTGGGCAATCCGTATTGTTTTCAGAAGACTCTTCCATAGAAATTTCTACTGAACCACAGTTATCTGTTGCCGTCGCCTCTTCTGAAGCGAGCTCGTCAGAGCATTCTGCAGTGTAATCTGCAGGAACAAACGTAAACTCAGGAGCAGTTGTATCCACAACAGTGATTACTTGCGTTGCAGAACTAGAATTACCACACGCGTCTGTTGCAGTGAACGTACGTGTCAATGTGTATTCATTTGGACACGCGCCGTCTGTAAAGACCTCTTCAATGGTCACCGTAGTTTCAGCACATAGGTCTGAAGCTGTCGCCAAATCAAGGGTCAGTTCATTCGAACATTCAGTCGTGTAATCTTCAGGTACATATGTGAACTCTGGCGCTGTCGTATCGATGAATGTAATCACCTGCTGCGCCGAAGTCGCATTTCCACAATTGTCAGTCGCTGTAAACGTTCTTATCCAAGAGTAAGCGCCGTTACAATCTCCAATCAAGACTTCTACTTCTACTGTTATTTCAGGAGACGAACAGTTGTCGGTCGCGATCGCATCCTCAAGAGCAGGTTCGTCACTACACTCTACCGTAATATCAGCAGGTACAGATGTAAATTCCGGAGCTGTTTCGTCAAGTAGGAGGATGATTTGTTCGAATGAAGCGCTGTTGCCACAATCATCCGTAGCAGTATATGTTCTGAGTAAAGTTCCAACTGGAGCGACACATCCACCGCTTACGGGCGTTTCCTCGTAAGTAATCGTGACTTCGCCACAGTTGTCTGTAGCGTCTACAGTAATGACATCATATGCATCACAAGGCAAAGTGACTTGATTTTCTTCCAAACCGAAGTCAGGTGCTGTCGTATCCACAACTGTAATCGTCTGCGTCGCACTTGTCGCGTTTCCACAAAGGTCAGTTGCTGTATACACACGTGTTAGAATATAAGCCTGTGGGCAATCCGAATCGTTTGCAGAAGACTCTTCCACAGAAATTTCTACTGAACCACAGTTATCTGTAGCCATCGCCTCTTCTGAAGCGATTACGTCAGAGCACTCTGCAGTGTAATCTGCAGGGAGGAATGTGAATTCCGGAG
>Ga0315320_10002206_pt1 | contig 16052 bp, 8 predicted proteins | sample M140m21515metaG_FD_203458 | JGI IMG/M metagenome (GOLD analysis project Ga0315320, IMG submission 203458) | Ammonia-oxidizing marine archaeal communities from Monterey Bay, California, United States - M1 40m 21515 | ecosystem: Environmental > Aquatic > Marine > Coastal | place: USA: California... | reverse complement strand
GAGTTTCCTCTGCCCTGTGAGCGTGTCGCTCGGCGTGTAAAGGGATCCACCGACACCCTTACTCACTGGGATGCGGAAGGGGTGCTTCAAGTGCTTGAGGCTGTTCAATAACGGCACAGAATGATGCGACCCGCTACCCACGAAATCGGTTGTTTTGGTGGAAATTGCCCGTGTCATCCCCTGCCGTTTTTTTTGGATGCGATGTTGAGGCCTCCCAATGGGGGCTCAACTGCGTGTGCGAGAGGAAATGCCGTGATGCGGTGGGCTTAGGTTGATTAATCGACTCATTAGTAGAATAATGATAGTGGTTCTTTAGACATGCTGTTTTGGAGCATTTCTTGGAGGCCTAATGCCCGGTTTGAGTTTCTTGTCTTTGTTTGTTTTGTTGGGTTGTTCGGCCCGTGGTGGTGCCGAAGGGTTGGAGGTTGGGGATACAGCCTCGCTCCCGGATTCTGACGAGGGATTCGAGACCTCACCGGAGAGTGAGGGTGGGGATGTTCGGGACGGGGAACATGGCAATGAGTCGACAAACGGGGACGAGTCGGGTGTGGATGAGGCGTGTCCACCTTCATGGGTACTGACCTATGCGCTGAGTGGTCAGGTCGACATTACACACACGCCATTGAACATTGGAAATGCAACGGCGGCGGTCGGTGGTCTTGCGAGTGATGAGCTTGTGATTCGGGTTGCAGACGACGGCGGAGTGCCCGCGGATGGTCGCGTTGTGATCACCGATTTTAATCTGCTCCAAGACTTTCGGGTTTCGGTCAACCTCTTGGGTGAGATCGCCATCGTGACGCATTTGCTATCCACTGCTGCAGAGGAGTGTGGTGTGGCTACGGGTGAACGGATCGGAACCGTGATGGACTGGGATGAATGCAACGAGGGACTGGAGCATGGAACCAATGAGTGGAGTCCGGACGAGGGCGCTTCTGGCGCGGGTTGCGTCAACGATTATCGCGTGGAAGGAGAGGTCGATTGTGTGGACGACTCGGCACTCGCCTCCTGCGAAGATGGATGGCTGAATGATGGGATGAACACCCTCGACTATGTGTACAATCAGCCGATGCTATCCCTGAAGTTCGATTCCAATGAGTGGGAGCGATTTACGATGCAAGGCCGAGAGTATGGTGCTGAACTGCCGACGTACACCAACAACCGCACATGGCTGAGCCTGCAGGGCGAGCTCAAGAGTATGGTGTTGGAGCCCACTCCGGTGTGCTTGTGTGAGCAATAGGTTCAGGCTTCAGATTCGTGGATACTTTGAATCGTTTTGGTGTACCCAGACTACAGGCTGGTCCGTGCCAAACGAAACCCCATTCCGTAGGAAAAATAGGTGGAAGAGGCGTAGTTTCGCATGGAGGTGCGCAACGTGGGACCGAGGCCACAGCAGCTACTGTAGATGGACCAGGTAAAGTTGCCCCCACGGTTGCTTCGATCCCCGTCTTCGAGTTCTGTGCCGAACGGATCGATTTCGTCACCGTCCTCATAGGAGTCCCAACTGTACAGGTCCCAGTTCCACTCTTGAATGTTTCCGGTCATATCGTACAGGCCGCAGGAATTCGGGTTTTTCGTGCCGACATCCTGAGGCATCTCCATGGCATTCTCTACAGTCCACGCCACATCCAGTGCGTCCAGTTCTGTTGATGCGCTGGCAAAGGGAAGGTCTCCACCGCATCGTCCGGCGGCTTCCCATTCAGCCTCCGTTGAGAGTCGGTATCCAGAACAGCTGTACGGGTTCATTCGATCAGTGCAATACGTGTCTCCATCTTCGCCCGTGCATTCAAAACACGTTTCCAAACCTTCCATTTCACTCACTGCGTTGGCAAATGCCGCAGCCATATGCCACGTGATCATCTCGACCGGACAGTTCGGTCCGCAGTGAGAGAAGTACGAAGGGTTTGTACCCATGATCTCCGTATATTGACCTTGGGTGACTTCTGTTTGACCGATGTAGAAATCATTGGTCAGCGTCACCGTGTGCGCGGGTGATTCGTCTGGGTAGCAGGTTCCCAAGCTGGCCATACTTTCGGTACAGCCCATCTCAAAGGTTTGGGCCGGAATCTTGACCATCACGCCTTCGTGGGGTGCGGTGTACCCATCCACTTCGATCTCTTCGTCGTCATCGCCGGTGGCATCATCCACCCAGGCGTCATCACAGTACAGAAGCCGGAACTTGTCGTAGCCCGAGTACGGTCCATTCCAATCGCCGCTTCCCCCCAACAGGGACCACATGTGGGTGCCGCTCTCTCCAGCTCCAGCCCACGATGGCAGGCCAGAGTGTGTGTGCCATGTCACCCAGATGTGTTCACCTGCACTCAGATCGACAGGTGCATCGAGTCGTGTGCCTTGCCATCCAATGGCTTCAACAGAGAGGAAGTCCCCGCCTGTGAGTTCAAAGTCGGGTGTGTCGAAGGAGTCGGTCCAGATGGCCGCGCGAGAGCCCCGGGTTCGTTCTCCAGTATGGACTTGGATGGCATTGAAAGAGAGGTCGGCGTCGACCACATGTTTGAAGGCCATGATGTGACCGTCTGTGCCCATTCCTGGGGTGTATCCCCCGTCGGTGTTTTTCCCGTCCACGATGGTGCATCCTCCGGTAAGTCCGTAGATGGAGGTTCCATCTTCTGAGCCGGGGTCTCCGTCATCGCCGGTTCCGTCATCGCCGGTTCCGTCATCGCCCTCAAAATCGGTCGCATCTGGATCCAGACAATCAAAGCCACCGGCAGCTCCACATGGCTCATCCGCATCGGGTGAACAGGTGGATTCGCAACAGTCACCGTCGTAGTAGCTACATGCTTCAACGTTGTTGCTTGCGTCGCAATCACCATCGCCCAGCCATTCAGGCGTGCTTCCTGCTTCCGTACAGGGGTCAAACGGCATGTCGCAGTCACCGCCGTCCCAATCGAAGTAGTCGCACGCGAATGAGGGTCCGAGTGCTTCGTCATCACAGAAGGCGTCCCCGATATATACAGTTGGCCCACAGCCTCCAAGACAATCAATCATCCAGCCTGGAGCACATGTATCTCCTGTGGTGGGGTCTCCAACGGGCTCTGTCGCGTCGTCCGCGGCTCCGTCGTCCGTGGCTCCGTCGTCCGTGGCTCCGCCATCTACATCGTCCGAGGAGGACCCTCCTCCGTCTGTTGCAGTGTCACCGGTATCGTTTGAACTGCTGGTTTCGGTCGATCCATCGGCATCGGTTGTCGAGGTGTCGCCACTGTCACTGGGGGGGCGTATCCGGTGATGAGGCCGAGTCACCCAAGGAGGCTGTGTCTCCAGGCGTAGCTGTATCGTCATCGTTGCCATCGTCATCGGTGCCATCGTCATCGTTGCCATCGTCATCGGTTCCGCCGTCCAAACCTACGTCTGACAGTTCAGATAATACGGATGTATCTCCGGCATTCTTACTCGGTGAGCAACTGGTCAGTGTGAGAAAAGCGGCGAATCAAAGTGGAATTAATCGCATGTTCAATAGACTCCTGTGACTGGACTCAGAGTGCCACATTTTGGGCGCTCGGCATAGAGGTCCAAGAACACGCATCCGAGGGGCTCTACTCTTCGTGGAGCTCGTTCCGCCTCGGGTCAACTATGACCAGGGTTTCTCCGAGTAATGTGAGCCGTACCGTGTCTCCTTCTGTCAGCTCGGTACCCGTTCCAAAGAGTGCTGTGATGCCCTGTTGGCTACAGACCAGTGCCGCATGGGAGTATGCACTGCCGTAGCGACACACAATGGCGTCAAAGCCCGGGCGCATCAATGCGGGTTTGGGTGTCTCCAGGTAGAGAATGTGGCCTGGGCCTGGTTGGCTCGACACCTTCCCCGTGATGTCTGCGGGTGCACAGGTCCAGAAGCTCTGGCCTCGCCACTGGATGGATTGGTCTTCCAGGTCGTCCACGCTGAGGGTTCCGTGTGGAGGATGACCGGTGGCTGGTTGTGTCAGCCATTCCGGAGAGTCAGATTGGCGTATGGCGATGTGCCGACACATGCAGTCGTGGACCCAATCGCGCAGATAGGCAGCGGTGCGCTGGCTGAGCTCTTGGGGTACCGGCCCCAGCGGCTGAACCGGGCCCACTCCGGTGCCAAGCCGCGGGATCCCCAGATCGAGATCATGCGTGCTGCGGTGTGGAAATGGTTCAGGATCACGCTGAAATAGGGTGGATGGTGCCGTTGGCATCTCCGGACCGTCTATGGGCAAATAGGGCTGGAGCATTCGCAGTGCGATGCTGTCTCGAATGAGAGAATCGAGGGAGTCGGGGTTTACCGACTTCCAAATAGAAGCGAGCCGCCGGTGTGCGTTCCAGCCCGGGAGCTGGCTGCGTAGCCACAGGAGTTTCTCTACGATCTGCCAGTGGCCACCATGGGCATACAGCCCACCACCAATACCAAAGACCACTTGTTCGGGAACGAGTAGCTGTGGAACCCCTAGCATCTGCGTGGCTTGTCCCAGGGCATTGTCTCGTCGCCATTTACTGGCCCAGAAATCCAGTGTTGTTGGTCCGCTAGGGCTTGCAAGGTCCTCATCGCCAATTCGTGAGAATGTGGTTGGTTTTAGCTCGTGTGTGGCCATGCAACGCCAGGCTTCACCGAACCAGTCCATGCTTGGTGGTGCCTCAGTGCACTGCACCACCCATGGGCCGACCCACTCGATGAGGGTGTCTTCTTCAGATGGCCATCGCTGCAGTGTAGCCATGAGTGTGAAGCGTTCATCGGTCTGTGTCCGCTTGCTGTGTCGGTGCCAGGAGGCCGTTCCGATGGGCTCTTGGCCCGATGTGATGCCGTCGTGGTGCGTACCGATTGCCGTATGGACACCCGCCATCCCCACCCGCGCGACACCGCTGTGTCGACCACCGATGAAGGGCATGCAGAGCACCGCCCGTCCCGGGTTGTTCCCGTAGCTCTCCAGCACTGTGTTCAGGCCACTCTCTACCGTTCCTGCTTCAGCCCGAACACTCGTGTAGGTCCCAAAAGATTGATTCTCTCCCTGTGCACTGCTGCGCAAGAGATAGGGGCCTGGTCCAAGTTCTTTGGCGAGTCGGGATTCAGGGTCTTCCACCTTTTTGGGCCAAATCAAGACCCCTTCTGCGACATGTGTCGAGCGGTGGTGGTGGCCGGCCAAGTCCAGAGCCTTGCTGCCCGCCCCAGTGCTTGGCCTGCGCGTCAGCGACCAGCCTTGTCCCCCAGTGGGCGCAATGAGTAGGCCTGCGAAGCAAGCCAAGAGGAGGCTTAGTGGGAAGGGCAGGTGGCCCAGATAGATTTCGCTACTGCCCAGCAGATAGGACAAATAGACCAGCCCCAGAATGTTGGACCACAGTTTGTACAAGGGTGGGAGTCGATTGGCTCTGGCCATCCACAGCCCACCCGCTGCAAGGAGCAGTACGGGTGAGAGCCAAGGGAAAACCGAAAATGTAGTCGGGCTGTTCCACGCCCACAACGAGGGCTTCAGGCCGATAAAAGTTGAGGCTCCATATAGACAAGTCGCGGGCAGGAGTGGGGCCACAGCCCACATCGCATCGGCCGCATGACACGGGCCATCGCCCATGCGCATTCGTGCTGCGAGACGGTGGCCCCGCCAGCGGCGTGCAAAGCGTTCGCTGACGACAGAGAGAGCGACCCCTAAGAGCCACAAAATCACGAGCACGGTTGGCCCGGCTCGTGGTCCAGGTGTCTCGTGCCGTGCATTCTCTGTGATGAAGGCGTCCGGGGTTTGTCCGTGACGGTGAAGAAGACTGATTCCTACTGCAGCATCTTTGAATAGCTTCGCCACCAGGATTCGTGGAGCCGTCTCAATGGAGCGAATCTCTGGCGTCGTCATGTTCCATACAGACAGAGTATTCAGTGTTGTATCAGCGTCGATGGACCGGATCTTCGGCACCTTGTGAGAGAACAGCACAGGTGAGCCAGGTGTTCCCTTGGCCATCAGGCCATATGGAATGGTCAAGGACCACAGGGGGGGCAGGGGCGGTTGGTAGTGGATAGCGCCTTTCACGGACTCAAGATTGATACTGTGAGCCTCGGCTGGCGGGTCAATGTGGTCCTCGTGAAAGAAGAGCACGTGGTGTGCATTTTCGAGGATCTCATCTTGACGAAACTCCCAGTCGGCGAGGCGCAGAGCGTAGCCCTCAATCGGCAACTGTCGGTTGAGGTAGTCCTCGGGCTCGCCCAAATAGATCACGATCTTGCCGCCTTGCTGTAGGCCCTTGATGGATGCCTCGGGCATGGGCTGTGCGGTCTTGGCGAGTGTGAAGTCTTCTGGCAGGTAGGAGATTCGCCCAGGAATGTGTTCGCTGAGTCCAGCCAAGACATCCTGTGGGCTGTGTTCTCCCATGAGTGCTCGGACCACAGGCTGATCTGCCATGGTGATGATGACGATGATGGCGATGGTGATGAAGGTGAACACCACCTTTATGAAGCTCGATAATGGGCCTCGGATGATCTTCCACACCCGATGAAACTGCAGGGTTGCCCATAGAAGAGTAACGACCTGCAGCAGCCCCATACCAATCGGGACAAGGACTTCAGGTCCTGGAAGTGCCAATGCAGGCTGCGCCATTAGGGCCCAGACCAAGGTCCATTTCGCAATGTGAAGGCATGGCTTCATTGAAAAAGCGTATCGGGATAGCAGCCGGCTGGCTTTGAGTATCCTTTGGTCGGACAATGCGTTGGCTCTCAAGGATCCAAACCGACCGGAAGAGGCCGCTGCTCGGTTCAGTCCCAACTCGTAACGGACCTGCGTTGTCCACGCCTTGATTCTCCCTCATGGTTCATGCCAACTTCGTCTGTGGCCAAACACCACTATTGAAAATCAACATCAAATTGAACCAATGGTGTGGGCAGCCAATCTGATAGCAAAGGCTACTTGAGTTCTCGTAGAATCATTGCGACCGTTTTCTCGTCATGCTGAAGTGTGCCCACTTCAGTAAATCCGTTTCGCTCATGAAAGCGCATAGAGCCCGGGTTGGGTGGGTCCAGGTTCACTTCGGCTGCAACCGGCCACTGGTGCTGTTGAGCGTGTTCGAAGACGCGGGAATAGAGCCGTGATCCGACTTGCCGATCTCGGTATGCCGTGGAGACAGCAATGCGGTCCACATACAAAAACTGCTCGTAGTGTTCATTGAACCAAGCGTAGTTTGGGCTCGCATATCGGGTGCCAGGAATCAAGCAAAGCACAAACCCCACCAGTACATCCTCATCAAAAGCACCAACCGGCAGTGTTGCAAGGCTGAGTAGGTCACCCATCGCATCTTCGGAGACTTGCCCAACGCCAGGCAGTCCCTCTTCATTGATGCGCCACATGGCGGGCACATCGTCAGTGTTCAGTTTCTGGAGTTTCATCAATGTGTATCCATTCAGTGAGAAAGTACCGGTTTATCGTCGATAAGTGTTCAGTGTATCGCACCCCCTGTCGTGGGGTTTGATGGCTTCGTTCAGATCGCGGTGAACCGGTTGCGTTAGACGCTGCAAATGTGGTGGATATGGATCAGCATGGTGGCCCAAGCGGGTGGATTGCAGTTGCGAACCGAGTTGCCTCGTCCGGTTGCGGGTCACGCCATTTTTGATCTTCGATTGGGAATGAACGGCATCCTTCAAGCCGACGAGCAGCTCCGTCCCGAGGTTTGTGCCGAGGTGAGTCCCATGCGACGCATTTCTGTGGAAGCCTGTGGCAATGGCTCGGGTGTGCTGCATCAAAACGATGGGCCCGATATGGCCCACTTTCGGCTCCGTGGAGCCCCGCTCGTGTTTGGGGATGGAGCCATGGATGGACGTGTGCTGGTGGGAGCGGGCTTCACAGAAGTGCAGCGCGCATCAGACCAGCCAGGCTTTCGCTTTGGAGAGGCCAAAGAGGCTGCCGTAGAGGCCGCGGGTCCAGAAGTGTCGGTCGGTTTCAAGGGCCGGTTTTGGGTCTCACCCGCCAGCCACATTGCTGTGGATGTGGTGGCAGGCAGTGCCTACATTCCGGCCGCGCCTTCCGTGATGGGTTGGAACAGTCCGGTGGTTCCCTTTGTTTCCCTCTCGACGGGCATGGGCTTTTAGCGGCCACCGCGTATGTGCACCCTCAGCGGACCAACCGGTACTCGGTGGTGCCCCGGTTGTACACATTGAAGACCAGCTCAAAGGTGCCCGTCGCGGCATCATCATAGGCCTGCCAGTAGTCGTTGCCTTCCACCGATTGGTCGACCCGTTCCCAGTCATCGCCCATCGCTTGCTCAAGGCGCCAGCCATCGGGACGTGCCAGTCCAGCAATGGTGACCGGGGTGTAGCCCAAGCCTCCGGTGAGCGTGAACTGTACGGCGGTGGTGTCGTCGGATGCCAACAGCTCGACGGGGTGACTGCGAAGCACGGAACCCACAGATGCATCGACCTCCAGGTGATTGTCGGCGGCCAGTACCTGCATCATGTTGGTGCTTTGGTAGCTCGAGGACGGCATATCCGTGAGGTAGTCGCTCTCGCCAAAGTAGGTGCTCTTGTTGGCCGGTGGGATCAGGTATTCCACGGTGGCCCGAATCACGCTGCCTGCCGGAACCATGGTGGCACCTGGCTCAAAGGGAAGCCCCAACTCAAAGCCCATCTGTGACCATCCACCGTTGTAGGTGCGCACGATGTTCATGTGGGGGGTGGTGATGGTCTCGTCACCGATGGTCGCATGGTAGTCCCGGACAACAAAGCCCACATTGGCCAGGTGTTCGGGCAGGTCATCGCCGGTTCGGAGGTTGTCGTAGAGCATCACCCAGGGGGACTCACCGGTCATGGCGATGCCGCGGTCGTACTCGCTCGCGTACCCGGTCGTCATGTGGTCGGGGACCACTTCGTCCCATGTGACGCCATCCTCGTCTCCGTACGCATATTGGGCAAACCCGTTGTCGCTGTATCGATCGGCGGCCAACTGAAACAGCGCCAAGCGGTCGTAGTTCACGTCTTCCAAAAACGTGTACTCCAGGTGGTAGTAGGCCCGCACCAAGTCGTCCGTTCGCCCCAGTTGGGTGGATATCTTGGCTTCGATTTTCCCGTCTCGGGTGAGGCCAGAGTAGAGGACCTTTGTGAGGTTGGGCCCCGTGTATTCGTAGTGGGTGCGCATCCGGCCCAGTTGGTGAGACGGGAAGGACGCAATGCCTTCGGATGGCCGGTAGACGAGAAAACTCGCGCCCCCCACATTGCCAGTCCAGCGCCATTCACCACCCGCATCGACCAAGAATGGCCGCACATCGTCTACTTGCGCTCGGGCCAAGGTGAGGTCGGGGTCGTAGGTGATGGACTCGCCCCAGCAGCCAAGCGATGATTCATCCCACTGCTGGTTTTGGCCCCATCCAACCAAGCTGAGTTGGGCATGCTGAGCGGCGTAGGCTTCCCCCCATTTGGAGTGGGCAAAGGTGTGCTCAAATTCGTGACTTCCGGGCTCCAATTCGAGGGCACTGTACAGGTGGTACCAGTTGGGTGGGTCGTGCCAGTTCTTTGAGATTTGTATCGGTGCTCCGGTGGGTTCGCCGTCGGTTGAACGCAGCAATGGGCTTCCACCCGTAATGTAGATGGCTGAGTTTTCTCCGCCATTGAATCCGATGGGAATGGAGACCGGTGTGGTGTTGTCGTTGTCGACCACGATGCGGTGCCGGTTGTACCAGGTGTGATGGTCTGGATTCGTGTAGATGGTGCCAAAGCCCGGTGCGCCCACAGTACTCAAGTTCCGCAGATCGATCTGATACAGCCCACGCTCCGGGTCCCATGTGGCGGGAGTGAGTGTGTCGCCCCCACTGCCATCGCGGTTCATTTGGGCCGAACTCACCGTCACGGTGTCGGCCGGGTTCAGCCAGACGGAGAGTTGCTCGTCGTCTCCGGCATGAGAGGGGACTGCAATCACCGAAATCGCCACGGTGTCGCCTTCTTCTACAGCGGTGTAGCTGCTCTCAAAGATAAGGTTCCCGTCGGGAAAGCGTGTGATTGTGGGCGTGGCGCCGTCCATGGCCGGAATGATGAACGACCATCCTTCATCGGCGTCATCGCGCACCGAAATGGCCCGGGTTCCGTCCAGCCATTCGGTTTCTGTGTAGCGACTGACGGCCTCCCCACGCAGTTCGATCTTGATGGTGAGTTCTTCTTCGGGGCCAGGGGCTGTGGCTTTATGGGTGAGGACAAAGTGGCGTGTCATGGCCGCCAGCTGGATTGTACCCACGTAGGGGGTGCCTTCATAGGTCACCTGGGGAATCTCCACCCGCTGCATGAACCGTCCCATATCGATGAGTTCAGAGGGGTTTGAACTGCCGCCATCCCGGTTCAAGAAACCCGTGGCTGTGTGCTCTTCTCCAACACCGCCAAACCGGGGTGTGATGGCGTAGCTCACGGTGGCCGTCGACAAGTCCGTGATGACGTTGTTGCCCTGCCTCAGAGCATCGTCTGCGGTCGACTCGTCGGTGAAGAGTCCCAAGTGCTCGAAGCTTGCCGAACCCACATCAAAGGCGATCCCGTAGTAGCCGGTCTGTACATGCTGGGTGTCGTTGAAGGTGCCCCAAGAGTCCCAGTGGTTACCCGGCCAGAACAGGTAGCCATAGTCTCGGACGCTCATGGAGGATGCGACAGGCTCCACTGCAGGTGGGGGCGGTTCTTCATCCCCGGTATCTGCCAGGACTGCCGTGTCTTCGGGTACAGCGGTGTCTGTGGGGAGGGCGGTGTCTTCACCGCTGTCGTCGCCTCCATCGGCGTCGATGTCTGCGTCTACGTCGAGGTCGAGGTCGAGATCGGTTGAATCACCGGAGTCGATGATGGCATCACCGCTATCTTCACCGTCATCACCGTCATCGGCGTCATCGGCGTCATCGTCGTCGTCGGCGTCATCGGCGCCATCGTCGTCGTCGGCGCCATCGTCGTCGTCGGTGCAGTCTGGAGAGCCTTCACATCCGGGGTCGTCGCAGTCGTATAGACCATCTTGGTCGTTGTCTGCTCCATCGGTACATTCGCTCGGCTCATCGCCTTCGTATTCTTCGGGTTCGGCCCCTCCGTCATCGGCACCCGGGCGCTCTTCAGCGACTGCAGATGGTTTCTCCTCATCGGTGCCACATGCTCCCGTGAACAAACCGATCCATACCAAGCCAACGAACACGCGCATACTTCCCCCGCATGACGGAGTGTAGCCCGAAATTTCGCCGGCTTGGTTCCTACGGTACGGCTGGTCCTGTCCTGTGGCTGCTACAGCACGGAGATATCGTTCAGCACGTAGCCCAGGCCATCATCGGTGAATCAAGGTTGAAGGGTTGGAATGCCATCGATGCTCAGCTGTGCACACGGATCGGAACCGCAGTCCATCCATTCCCACTCTGCGGTCGGCAGGCTGCTCTCGCCCGGTGAGGGGCAGGAGCGCAAAGAAGTCGAAGCTAAATCAACTGAAACAGCTTTGGAGCCAAACGATCAGGCCACTTTTAGGATTGGTTGGAAGGTCCGATCATCGAATCGCTACTCTTGGGTCGATGTACCCTTACTCTGGACTACGACGGTGGCGGTGCCCGAGACAGTGTGCCGTATGCTGGTCCTTTCCTCGCTTTCGATGTCATTGGCCAAGAGGGTCAAGTTGAGCTCGGACGCTCCGTCGATGCCCAACGGGTACGTGGCCGTTTCTCCCGCACAATTACAACCTTCTACGATAATGTGATGGATCCCATCCATCGTGGGAGTAAAGTCGAAGCCGATGATGACGCCGACAAGCCTTCGCTCGATCCAGATGTGCACGTAAAATCGTCGTATCGACCGTGGGGCATGAGTGCGCATTCTTCAGAATCGGACATCGAGAACCGAGGGTAGAACGAGGTGGATGTGTCCAGCGTGTCGATGGTTACGCGTACATTCAAGCCGAAAACTTCAAGAAACATTGGGCCAGCCTTCGGCTTGATTTGGGTAGCCCATCACCCTCATGGACCTAGCCCATCACCGTGGCTTTCGTAGGTGCTTCATCGCCTTCTGCAACGCCGGCTTGTTGACGCCGAGCTGCTCGAAGATCCGCTTCTCCTGCCAGTCAATGAACACCTTGTAGTGGCGATCTGCACTGTACTGTCCGGACGTGAGATATACGAATGCGCGTAGCGGCGTATCGACAAACTCGCTGTGGGCCTGGATCTCGCGTCGTGCACGCCAGAAGAAGCCATCCACACTACGGTTGTTGCCGTACCAATACCGAGCAAGCTTGACGTAGGCTTGGAACTCACGCTGTGCCCGATCGGCATACTCGTCAAGCACAGCTTCAGCGCCCACAGGATCGTCGGCGATCCGCAAGAGCGCCAGGGCGGCGTTGCACGCGTCGCGTATGGCGAAGTCGGTCCCTCCCGAGAGGATGGGATCGACAAACCCAGCAGCGTCCCCGATTGCGATCCAGCCTGGGCCCCGTCGGGTGCTGACGCTGTAGGACCAGTCACGCGCTCCGTGAAGCGGGCTCACCCCATGGACATCAAGGGTCTCTTCAACGGGAAGGCCCGCTTTTCTCGCCGCATCGAGTAGCATCTGGCGTCCCTCAGGCCCCCGAGGAAGGGCCGAGCGATCGAGCGTGACCAGGCCTACACTGGTCCGCGATGGTCCTACGGGAATCCACCAGATCCACCCCTCGGGAACACTGCAGATGTAGGTGGCCTCGCGACCCAGCGCCCCCTCGAGACCGACGTCCCCCTCAAAGTAGCCATAGGTCGAGACCGCCTTCAGATCGTCATGCTGCCGCAGATGTCCGAGCTGCCGAGCTACAACCGCGCTCTGTCCGCTCGCGTCGATGACCCAGTCCGCCTCATAGGAGGTCCCATCCTCCGTGGTCAGACCCACGACCCGTCCGTCGCGGACATCGACCCCTGCCACCGACGCCAAGACATGCTTCGCTCCATGCGAGATGGCGGTTTCGAGCAAGAGCTGGTCGAACTCGTCACGGCGCACATGCCACGCATGGTCGTATGCGCCTGCCGCCAGGTCCTCCGAATTGTTTAGCGTGGGCAGGTCGTTCTCAAGTCGAGGATCGAACAGGACGCTCCACAGCTCGTTGTTGGTACCCCAACGATACAGCGCCCCGTACTTCCGCTGGAATCCGAGCGCGGCGATCTTCTTCTTCAGCCCGAGGTGTAGTTCCAGTAGATCGAAGGCGGCGGGCTGGAGGCTCTCCCCAATGTGGTGTCGAGGAAACGGGACCCGTTCGAACAGGGTGACATCATGTCCTTCCTTGGCCAAGAGCGCCGCACATGTGGAACCTGCGGGGCCTCCTCCGATGACTAGGACTCGATGGCGGCTGACCACAACATCTCCGAAACAATGGGGCGTGAGCGAACCCGAGAAGGCACCTCGGTGTGGACTGTATTGTAGCGCGGTTCAGTCCATAGCGGTCAGCTGGCATTGAATTGTTACTGGTCTTCTCGGAGAGATTCTTCCAGTGTTTTTAGTTCCCGCCACACACGCTGAACGTCGTCGAAGGCTTTGTCTCGAGACCATTCCTCGGAAATTACTTCTGAGAACAACATGACTCGGCTTGGTGAAGAACCCCCCTTTTTTACCCACGATTTGGGCTTAATTGTCCTTGCTTGTCCATCAGAACCTGAATTGAATTCAGCCACCAGGCATTGAGTGAAGGCTACTCGCTGCCGTTGTTTGTTCGGGTTCTCTATGAAGTAAACGGTGAAGTTGCGATCTTGGTGTGCTTATGTTCTCTGGGCTTCGTCAGAAATAGGGCTCCCATGGCGCGTTCTGGGAGACTTGAGATGGTACCTTAAATCTGAAGAATAGTGTGATCAGTGCTTTGATGGCGAAGCCCCTTTTACTCGCTGGTGATGCTGCTCAGCGGGTAGCCCAGGCCATCATCGGTGAATCCAAGTTGAAGGGTTGGAATGCCATCGATGCTCAGCTGTGCACACGGATCGGAACCGCAGTCCATCCACTCCCACTCTCCGGTCGGCAGGCTGCTCTCGCCCGGTGAGGCCAGGAGCGCAAACAGCCGAAGGTCTCTGCGCACGGGCGCATCGGGTTCCCAGATCATGCGCGAGAGCGTCACCTCATCATCGAGCCGATTGATGAAGCTGAGTTCACCCGCATCGACAAAGCTCCCGGGCTCCCACCCGATGCCCTCGATCTGGCCCGCACTTTCTGAAGCGGCGTTCTCGAGTCCAGAACAGGCCGGGTACAGTTCAATGCTGGTGTCAGATACGACACGGTCCACCCACTTGTGCTGGTGGAGGCAACCGGCTGGGTCGTAGCCTTCCAACCACGGCTGGGTGTACCAATACTCGGACACCATGGCATCGGGTTTATCATCGCGAACACTAAAATCATCCATCAAGATGATGTGACCACTTTCGAGCGCTAGTACCCGTCGGTGGAAGTGTTTGAGCCAACCGAGGCCTGGGTCATCCCGTCCGTACACGACGCTCCCATCGAGCAACAGGATTTCGTGACCATCCACAATGGTCTTCTCAAGGGTGCCATCTCGGCCATCGATCTGGCTGGTATTGGTCGATGGGTCTCCATCAAGCAGGGCTTCCGGTATGACCAATGTGCTGTGGCCGGTGGGGTTTTGGTCGGGGGGGTGGTCCGGTACCGTCTCATAGCGCTTTCCATGAAGGGTTCCGTAGCCAAAGTCCCACAGAACACGGCTGCCATAGGGCACCCACACCACGGTTCCAAAGTCCATTTCGGTGTGGCTTGCGGAGTTCGGGATGGCGCTGATGGCCAGCATGACTTGGTCGGCTTGGCGCTGCCGTGCAGGTGCATCAGAGTCGGTTGAACTCGCAATGTCAGTGGCCCCGGGACGTCCGATTCGAACGCTACCCCAGCCGCCTTCTTCCCAGGCCGCCACCTCAACACCATCCGGCAGCATGCCGTCTACATCGTCACACTCGCTCACGATGCTGGGCCAGTCTTTGGCCAAGGCAGGATGGATGTTCCAGGGGTCTGCGAGACCATGGTAGTAGTACTTATTGCTGAAGAACCGGTGGGTGAAGCATGGGTCTGGATCTTGGGTGAGACCCAGATCGTCAGGTTCGGCCATATGGGCCAGCAATGGCATGAAGGTTCCCCAACCTCGTTTGCTCCATGAATCCCCGAAATCAATGGTGGAGCCATCGGGGCCCATAAAGGCCATGGCCCACTCAGAAAAGCCCGCCATCCGCTCCCACGGGATGCTTTCAAGTTTGGTGTCGAGAGAGGCTTCGATCATCCGAGATACGTTCATCAATGGGTCAAAAGACACCTGGCTGTACATCAAGAGCCCTTCATTGTAGACGCCATCCTCCAAATAGGAGTCGCGGTGTAGCCACAGGGATTCGAGTGCCCGCCAGACCACTTCCGGTGCCCGATCATCGTGGTCCCAGAAGGCGAGTCCCCAATACACAGCCCCTTCTGCCAGCACTGGAGTCCAGTTGTTTCCGTTGTAGATCGACCAGTGGGTTTCATAAAAGTGTTCCAGGAACCCATCGATTTGTTCACCGCTTACCGCTTGGATTTCATCCCGCTGGCTCAGATTGAGGTCGTCCCACAGTACGTCGTAGAGCAAGGTGTACACCCGCATGGGCTCACGGGTGCGAAGGTCAAAATCAAACCCAAACGTACTCCAGGGGACATCATGGATTCGGTCCATCTCGATGTCGATGAGGGCATAGGCGAGCGTGTTCACCTCTTCCAAGTCGTGGTGGCATTCCACGACGTCAAAGTCGCGGCAGGCCCGTTCCCGTCGGATCAGGTGAAGCATGCGCACCGCACGTGTGACATCGAAACCATCGGCTGCAGTGCCATCGATATACTCGGCAGCATCCGAGATTTCGAACAGGCTGTCGGGTACTTCGTCGAGACATTCGGCACCACCTTTTGTGAGGTCGTCCCAGACGTTTCGAATGTTGGTGAGCCCTCCCCATGAACTGCCTTCTCCCCAGTCGGGTGCTCCGCTGCAGGCGAGTTCATCAAATGCTGCGATGCGTTCCAGCCACAGTTCATTGTGGCCAAACAAGCGCGGGTTGGTGGGTGGTGGGAGCGTGACGAAATCGAGCTGTTTTTCGGTCACCAATCGGCCGCCAACAAAGCCCAGGTTGCTGTGGGTCGTGCGGCCTTCCACGCAGTAACTGCC
>Ga0315320_10002204_pt1 | contig 16070 bp, 12 predicted proteins | sample M140m21515metaG_FD_203458 | JGI IMG/M metagenome (GOLD analysis project Ga0315320, IMG submission 203458) | Ammonia-oxidizing marine archaeal communities from Monterey Bay, California, United States - M1 40m 21515 | ecosystem: Environmental > Aquatic > Marine > Coastal | place: USA: California... | reverse complement strand
TTTTAGATTACGAAGCACTTGAGCTAAAAAATTACGAGCCTGGGGCTTTGATCCGTTATCAGGGAGAATTTCACCAGTTCGTTGATCCGATCCGTCGTCCGCGAAAGTTATTTTCGACGTTGAAGTCCCCAGTTGCTACCTTCGGTGACAAGTTGCGTTTAGCGAGGTTGAAGGTCAACTCTTGCCGTGGAGCGATCGAAGACCTTTATACCCGCCCAGAAACATCGACGCTTGAACGATTAAGGTCAGAAGGGTTCTCTAGCGGTTTTATCGATCGTTTTTTCAAGCCGTTTCTCGGCGGCGTTTTCTTAGAGCCAGAATTGGCGACATCAACGCGGAAATTTGACTTGGTTTTTCGCATGTTCTCCTCGGGCGATGCAGCCATCCCATCGGGGGGGATGGAGGCGATACCTCGGCAACTTGCCTCTGGCCTGCCCTCTGATTCAATTCGTGTCAATGCTGAAGTGAAATGCGTTGACCCCGAAACAAACACCATCGAAATGAAAGACGGTGAGCAGATTACAGCATCCCGCATCGTTATGGCTTGTCCTGAGCGAGTGGCCAGCCAATTGCTCGATTTGGAATCGGATCCTTTAGAACCGCACGGGGTCACCTGTTTCTATTTCGGTTCAGAAGATTCTCCCGTCGAAGAGCCAATGCTAATATTGAATGGTGAAGGAACCGGTCCGATCAACAACATGTGCGTGCCCAGTTTAGTCGATCCAACTTGTGCACCCGTTGGTAGATCACTGGTCTCGATCAGTTGCCTGGGAGCGATAGATGACCACCGTGAGGACAGGCTGAGAAATGAAGTTGTCTGTCAGGCCAGAGAATGGTTTGGAGACCTAGTCGACCAATGGCAACACTTAAAAACTTATTCGATACCTTCTGCCCTACCCTCGTCAAATCCGGCGTACTTCAATCGCAAGAAATTTGAAAGCACTCGGCGTGGCGACATCTTACTCTGTGGTGACTACCTAGAGACGGCATCACTGGAAGGTGCGTTGTGGTCTGGAAGGATGACCGCAGAGCGGTTGTTCACAACGTTGAGTCCTAATTAGCTGCTCAATATTTACTCGATCTCTTGGTGAGACTCCGCGCCCGCTGTTTCAATTACCGCCCACTGCTTCAGCGAATGTCTTAACGCAAGCCGATTGCAACGCACGAGATCGTCGTGGGCCTCAGCGTAGCTGGCAACCGGATGGCGAGACAAAATTACCGCTTGCCGAGGTTTTTCAAAGTAATTACGGGGCTTCCAGCCTGCTGGCTTCTCGACGAGGGTCAAGACATAATCAGGGCGGTTAAGAGAAAAGCGGTTGATGGACGACATGCTTATAATTACCAAATCAAAAGTTCAAAAGCGAAACTCTTCAAGGTAGACTGAAATTCTTGGTGCAAATTAACTTTTTTCTCAGGGCGAACCCACACCTGACCGATTTGTTCTAATTCCATAAACGAGCGGTAGTTTAGCCGAGATTTTCCCGGCAAACCAATTTTAATCCGTCTCCTTCAATGCTTCTAATTGGATGCGAATCTTATCTGCCTCTGCGGTTTTTTCATCGCTCTTGGCTCGATTGGACGTAGAAAGCTGAAAAGCCTCCTCGAGAAGCTGTTGATACTTTTTTTCGAGCTTTTTTGTTTTATTACCAAATCCCAACATGGATTAACCCTTTCAGATCTACTGGCGCTTGTCACGCGGATAAACTTTTGAACTTCTGCACTATTTGAGGCGGATAAGTGTTTCATTTCTCCGTAAAATTTTCGGAGTCCATGGGGGATCGTAGCCGGCAAACTCTGTTTGGTTCTCTCGTTCCCAGCCTTGCTTCTCAATCCAGTCGACTAACTTAGCTTCACTATCCGCCTGGGTCCGCTCATTCAGACGTCCATTGAAACGCATCACAGCGTACTTGCCTGCAGTTCTCTTCTCAATTTCAACTCGCGCCCCCGTCGGTTGCGGAATGGTTGATTCTGCTACCTTTTGCGGGATGACAAAACCCATCGTGCCCTTTGCCCCGGTGGGGTCTGACTCCATAAAGACAGGGGTCGTCATTTTTACTTTTTGTCCGACCTCGTTGCCGCCGCTGATGTACTGAAAAAGCCGCCCAAAGCTACCGTCGTTCCCATTTGAGTTTAGAGCCATGTCTGTCGTGACCAGCATAATCTCAGGGTAATCTCGAAGTTCGAAGGGGCCATCGGAGTCAATTACTTGGTAGGCAGCTGTCTCGTAGTTACCTCTCGCAGTTAGTTTCCAACCTACAAACAGGAACGCTGTCACGGTAAAAACAGTTATCCAAAAAGTCATTTTGGTTCCAGACATGATTGCCTACAAAACGTTGAATTTATTGACTAGTAAATCGAAGGACTGAGCGTTTAGGCTCGGGGGTGCGGTCAGTAGCAGTTTCATTATCACTTATCGAAGATCCGGAACACTCAGACGTTTCAATAACTGTAAAGAGTAGGCTTGGGCAACGTTTGATTGTGATAAGTCTTGAGGAAATCGTTGATTTTTAGACCTCATGTAGAGCAATTGGTGGCTCCTAGGCTAAAACTCAATTAGCGTCTTTGGAACATACGAGCAAGGCAGGCAAGACGATCGAATTGTTGAATTCGAAGGAGGCTACTTAATCACTTTTAGAGATCTGCCGACGGCAGATGGTGCGGTTAGCGTCAGCCGCTTCCCGAGGAGCAACGCCGCCGATAGGCGTTAGCCGCTGCTTGCTGCTGAGATCGCCTGATGGCATTTTGGCGGTTGATCTGTGCCTGCCTCCACTGTTGATACTCAGACTTTACCTTGGAAACATTTTCTTGTGCGGCATACGCATCTGTCTCTCTTGAAAATATTTTCCACTGGCAACGGTTGTCGGTTTGATCGAGAAATTCGACAACCCTTCGAGCCACATCTTCTTCGCCCTGAAAAGCATCAAAGTTCGCCTGGTTTCCGACGACGCCGCCGACAACAAACCAATCGTTACTAGTGCCTTCGTTGCCGTCGTTCAGCTTAAGATTGCGAAGCCCATTTAGCACTGACTCATATTTCCGTTGTTGCTTTGAATCTTGGAAGAGCGGCGAAGACGAATTCGTTGCCACAGAGGCTTGGAGATTCGAAGAACTAAGGCGGGGCGTCGGCGAAGTGACCGGATTGGAAAATTGCCGTGGTTGCGTCACCGCCATTCCGATATCGGGAGCGGTCAAGTTACTTGTTTTCTGGCGGGGCATGTTCTCTGTTTTGGGAACGGTAACCGATGTTTTGGAATCGGTTTTACTGACTTCCACATCTGCAAAGCTATGGTTGCAAGCAAGCGAAGCGACCAACAAGCAGAATAAAGACACTTTCGAATTGTAGAGCATGCAATTGTCTCTCAAGAAAGTTCTGGAAATCTCTGTTTATGTTAAAGAATCATCGCCCTCAAAACAATAAAAATCAAACTAAAACAGCTGAGATTTCTTTTTCAACGCGAGAGTGGCCAGTCGTGGCGGTGATTGTAGTTTTGGGGGCCTGTTTGGGGAGAAAAATCGATAATCTATGATCTTAGCGCTTTAGTGCTGGCACCGTCTAGTTCTGAGGCACTGGCATTAGCACCCCCTTAACAGGTGGTGATCGAGTGTAAAAGCTAGTGGGACGCTTATTTCGAGTCGTAGATTATGAAGTTGAAGCGTGCCCTTTTGTCGGAAAGAAATCGTGTCCTCATTTGGAGTTTCTCGAATTCGCGATCTACGTCGCGACTAGCGAACAGTAGCAAGGTGATTAAGTCAGAATGGTTGAGGTCAAAAACGCGAGCGTTGCTAATTTCAAACGGCTGTACTCACGAAATGCCAGATTCAATTACGAAGATTGAAAGTTTCGTTGGCGAGAATTTAAAGAGGTTTGCTTCCTGATTTTTTAGCGAGTTACGCAGTAGGTCGATTTCTAATTTGAGAGGTTCGTTCAATCATAAGAATGAGTGGAGTTTAAGTGATTGCTGTTTCGGTTAAGCGGGTTCTCCTGAGCATTGTCGAATCCTGTTAGAGGTCGCCAATTCAAATCTGCTCTCAAGGTTTCGAGGCCACTTAAAATGTGATAGCCTGCAATTTCGATCTGCGTACTAGCCAACGTGTTCTAGCAGTCTAGGATGCAAAAAATGCATGGAGAAAATAATGTCAGAAGCTAAGAATCCTTTTCAAGAGTTTTGCTCCAACGCATGGTTCTTAATTTTATTAAGGGGAATCGGGCTTGCCATTTTAGGGGGCTTGTTTCTTTTCAAACCTATAATTGCCGGAAAGTTTCTAGTTCAGTTCTTAGGGGCGTATTTTCTTGTTGATGGTTTGTTCAGTACTGCCAAATCAATTCTTGGTCGGAAGTACATGCCGGGATGGGGATGTGGTTTGATCATGGGTTTGTTGGAAATTGTTACCGGAGCTTTCGTTTTTGCTCACCCGCTTGCAGGTGCAGCGATTGCGGTAAAAGTTCTAGCGTATGTTGTGGCCTTTATGGCAATTTCTTTCGGAGCCTTGGGGGTTTACACCGGTTTTCAAGTTCGCAAGGAATTGAATGGAGAATGGGCGATGATAGTCGGTGGAATTTTGGCCCTAATGGTTGGCCTGATTTTAATCATGGATCCACTGGGAACCGCGAAAGTATATTTAATGGTACTCGGCGGTTTGTCGTTACTCGGTGGAATCATTCAAGTTGTCGCTGCATTCCAAATTCGCAGGATTGGACAGGTTGGGCTGGAAGCGGCCATTGAGGAAAGTCGTTAGATGCGACTTCCGAGATTAAGAATTGGTGTGTTTCGAGCAACGGTATTGACCGCGATTGGTCTACTTTTGGTTGTGAGTTGCCGCAAGTCAATTGAGACCAGTTCTGTCGAAAAGCCCGTGGTTGAATCTGTAAAGCCGGCAGCCCGGTCGTTGCTGGGAGCAACCGCTAATTTGGCTGCGGAAAACCAATCGGGCGAATCAGGTTTTTTGTTGCTCGACCGCGGCGATCAGGCGTTTGCTTGGCGAACACGGTTAGCCGATGCCGCAGAGTCGAGCATTGATGCTCAATATTTTTTGTGGAAGAACGATGAAGCCGGGAAGGTAATGATGCAGCGGCTTATTGCTGCAGCTGATCGTGGTGTACGCGTACGAGTTTTGGTTGACGACTCTATGACGGAATCCAATCCGCGATATCTGGCGACGTTCGGAGCTCACCCCAATGTTTCGGTTCGTCTCTACAAACCGTTCGGCCCCAAAGGGAAGTCGTTGGTGATGCGATGGCTAGACTATGCCTCGGATTTGAAGGTTCTCAATCGCCGCATGCACAACAAGGTATTTGTAGTTGATGGTAGTTATTCGATCGTCGGCGGCCGAAACATCGGCAATGAATATTTTGAATATATCGGGCCTTTCTGCTTTCGGTGTCGTGACCTACTGGCGGTCGGGCCCGTGGTGGAATCAACTGCTGTCGGGTTCGATCAATATTGGAATAGTGACTGGACGGTTCCGATCGAGGATGTTATTTCATCTGTCCCTAATTCCAAAGAGTCTCGCAAAGCTTGGGATGAGCTAGTAGAGTTTTCGACGGATCGAGATCACTATCCGAACGGTTTTTTTGATCTGCCTGCAAATTTTGAAACGGCCTGGGAGGCAGTAAAGAACCAGCTGTACTGGGGCAAGGCACGGCTACTGATTGATGCCGTCCCACCGATCAAGGGGCAACCTAAGCATCGACTGGGCTTCGATCAAACGGGAAAGACACTCTTGAAGATCATGAATCGATCCGAAAGCGAAGTCTATATTCAGAGTGCGTATTTGATTTTGCTCGATGGTGGTTTTGATGCATTGCGGGCTGCAAGCCAGAGAGGGGTGAAGGTCGTGCTGTCGACCAATTCCATGGCATCAGATAACCATTTATCTGCATTTGTCGGTTATCGAAAGCAGCGGAAGGAAATGATAAAAGCAGGTGCCGAACTTTTCGAGATGCGACCGGACGACCACTCAGAAGAAGCACTTTTCAGTCCGGCTTTGTTAAAGAAATACGATACTAAATTTGGATTGCACGCTAAAACGATGGTGTTCGACGGTCGCTATACGTTTGTCGGGTCGTTTAACGTTGACCCTCGTTCGGTCAATCTGAACACTGAAATGGGGCTGTTGGTTGACAGTCAGGAATTGGCGGAAGCGGTCGCTGCGAGTATCAAAAACGACATTGCACCGGGGAACAGTTGGCAACTGGAGCTAACGGCCAAGGGAAAGGTCAATTGGGTGACTCGTCGAGACGGTAAGGTAACAGAAGATTTAAAAGTGGAACCAATGACCACCGCGGCCCAGCGAGCTGCGGCAGACTTATTGATTGTCGTTCCCGATAAATCCCAACTTTGATTTTTTAGAAATCGACTTGGGGATGTTTTTTTGGGGATGTTTTTTAAGACGTTGGCGACTGACCGCCAATGCACGAAAGATGGTTGAATATCGATGACAATAGCTCACCTGACGATGATTGGGATTGCTCTGCATTTGTTGGCAGAGGTGTGTTTGGTTCTCAGAGTGATGACGCGGGCTCACCGCGATCCGGCTTCACGGATCGCTTGGGTGGCAGTCATCGTTTCGGTCCCTGGTTTGGGAATGGCCGCCTATCTCTTTTTTGGTGAGGTGAACATCGGTCATCGTCGCGTTGCTAGAATTCATAAAATTCTTTCAAAAATTCCCCCGTTAGCAGAAATAGTTGCGACTGATTCAGAGAATGCTATCCCGATTATTCCTGATCAGTATCAGCACCTGTTTAATACTGGCGAATCGATTAGCGGATTTGCACCGCTGGGTGGAAACACGGCGGCGTTGCTCAAAGATTCCAATACTGTGATTGATGCAATGGTTGCGGATATCGATAAAGCGACTGACCACGTACATGTTTTGTTTTATATCTGGCTTCCGGATAACAACGGCTTGCGAATGGTTGAAGCTTTAATTCGCGCTGCGGGACGCGGGGTGACCTGTCGAGCGATCGTCGATGACCTTGGTTCGAGATCAATGATTCGTTCGGAGAATTGGGAGCGGATGGTTTCCGCCGGAGTGAATGTCGCCACGGCGTTGCCGATTGGAAGTTTATTGATTCGTCCACTCGTTGGGCGCTTGGATCTGCGTAATCACCGGAAAATTGTGGTGATTGATGGTGAGATTACGTATTGCGGTAGTCAAAACTGTGCCGATGCCGAGTTTTTGGTAAAGGCAAAATATGCTCCGTGGGTGGATGCGGTGCTCCGATTCGAGGGGCCAATCGTGCGACAGAATCAGCAGTTGTTTGTTGGTGACTGGATGAGTAGCGTCGACGAGGATTTGACGCATTACTTGCGAGAGTCGGTGCCCGCCCCAAGGTCTGGGTTTCCGGCTCAGGTTATTGGTACAGGACCGACGGCTCGAAACTCTGCGATGTCAGAAATGTTTGAGTCGTTGTTTTTCGCAGCTCGTCATGAGTTGACCATAACAACGCCTTATTATGTTCCGGATTCATCGATTCAAAATGCGCTTTGTGCTGCTGCCTGGCGAGGCGTGAAAACGAAGATTATTTTTCCAGCAAGAAACGATTCGTTCATTGTTGCCGCGGCAAGTCGCAGTTATTACCAGGAATTGCTGGACGCAGGAGTGGAGATTTATGAATATCAGCATGGAGTCTTGCACACCAAGTCGTTAACGCTTGATGGAGAGGTTACTTTGATTGGTTCTGCAAATATGGATCGCCGAAGTTTTGAACTCAATTATGAAAATAACATTCTGTTTTATGATCAGGAATTGACGGGTTGCGTTCGCCAGCGGCAGCAGCAGTACCTCGAAAATTCTCAGCAAGTTACCAAGGAAATGGTGGACGAGTGGTCCTTTTCGATTCGGCTTTGGAATAACACCTTGGCGACTCTTGGCCCTATCCTTTAGGGCATTTTTTTGAAATCCGAAAAAGTCGCGGGTGAGAATTGATTTCCGGATACGTGACGATGACGAGAGATTTCGTTAGACTGAGGTCAGGTGGCAGCGATCGAAGTTTTTGTAGTGTCGGTCAAAGTCCCTAGCCGTATGTTTGGTTTCATGACTCAGTATCGTGCGGCAAGAACATTTATCCAATTGATTTAAAGCTTTAAAGGAATTTCGCCATGAGCGAGCCGGTAACTGTAGCAGCGTTTAATAAGATATCAGAGGCTGAGTCCGCAGTTGGGCAATTGATCGAGGGTGGAGTTCCAGCCGATAAAATTTCAATTTTGGCCAAAGACCTACAGTGCGAAAAACAGATTCACGGTTTCGTTACTGCTTGCGATGTCGCGAAAAAGACTGCAACGGGGACGGCCTGGATGGGTGGTTTGTTTGGCGTACTTGCCGGTGCTGCGTTAGTTTGGATACCGGGTGCCGGTCCTCTGGTTGTCGCTGGGTCGCTAACGTCAACTCTCTTAGGTGGAGTCGAAGGGGCGGTTGCCGGTGCGACTGCTGGTGGCGTCTTGGGATGGCTCGGCGCATTGGGAATTGAAAAAAAGCATATTCTAAAGTTCGAGGATCATCTTGAGGCTGGAAGATATCTTGTGGTAATCAATGCGAGCGTAGAGGAGTTAAAAACAGCCGACTCAATCCTAAGTGATTCCGACCACGCTGAACTCCACCTTAGCCATGCGGCCTAATCGGTTGTATCGGTAGCAGAGTTTTGGGTGAGGTGTAAAAACGAGTTACTCGGTTCCTTGAAGAACCGAGGACTTGATGTTCATTAACTGAAATCCATTCTTCATAATTGTTTTTCCGTCCACTTTAACGACCGCAGAGAAGTCAAACACTTCGCTGACTTGTTCGTTTAGCGAGACGGTTGTAGTTAGCACATCGCCCGGCCGCGCAAATCCTTTGTATCTGGCGTGCTTGGTTTTTACGAGAACGCCTAATGCATACTCGTTAAAAAAAGGATCCTCGGTGTTGAATTCTTCCATGGGATTGAAGTAAGAAGCGATTAAGATGCCTGCGGATTGCGTCGTCAATTCGTGCATCATCGCGCCGGGAAATATTGGAGCACCGGGAAAGTGCCCTTTTATAAACCCCTCTTCACCCGTCACGGTCTTTTGAGTTACCACCTCGGTTGATGACACCGAAACGACTTGGTCAACCAACAGATAGGGTGGCCGATGATGGAGGTAACTCTTCACGTCTTCAAAGTGGTGTTGGTAGTATTTCATGGAATTAACGGGTCACTTTTAAAATCGCTGCGGATTAACAATCTGGGGGTGTTGGCGGTTCAGAGACTCCCAACAGAGGAGCCTCTGACCATGAATCGGTTGAAGGAATTGTAACTAGCGAATGCAGTAAAGTTTTTTGACTCCGCGAATCAGCAATGAATTTCCGGCAACTGCAGGTGTTGACCAGAACAGGTCGTCCGCAATTTGGTTAGTTGCGATCACTTTCATGTTGTCAGTTGCCTCGAGAACAACGGTTTTCCCTGTTTCATCCATCATGAAGATGCGATCGCCGGCAGCCCACATGGAAGCGGCCATTGAGCCAAGGCTTGTTCTTTCTTTGAAGCTGACCGAACCGTCAGCCGTAGAATAGCAGGTCAGTTTCTGACGGCTGGGAATGTAGATGTTGCCGCTAACCGCGACAGGCGAAGCAAGGCCCGGTCCAGCTTGCATTACCATCCACTCCAGTCCCTCGGTTTTCAAATCCGCTGCGAAAGCATTGGTTCCAGACATCGAGTCGTTGATGGCAACCAAGGGCCCATTACTTCGTGGGCCGCTATTGCCAAAATAAATCTTTTGATCGTCAGCAGCCGGAGAAGCACTGAACGACATCCCAACGTCTGTCATGTTCCAAAGTTCATCACCAGTTTTCGGGTCATAAGATCGCACAAAACCAGAACCGCAAGCGATTAGCTCATTGCGATTTTTGTTTTTCCAAAATAAGGGTGTAGACCAAGACGTCCGGCCTTCTCGCTCTTTGCGCCAACGGATTTTCCCGGTGGCTCCATCGAACGCCACGATAAAAGATTTCTCATCATTATCGCATTGAACAAAAACATTTCCGTCTCCGATGGTCAGTGAACTTCCCGTTCCAAATCCGTTGCCGGTTGGATAGGCTCCAATCTCCTGACGCCAAATTTCCTTTCCGTCCAGATCGAACGCGGTCACGATTCCGACTGCGGCAAAATAGACAAAAACGCGTTTCCCATCGGTCGCGGGAGATTCTGTGGCGTACGAGTTCGAGCCATGGATTGGAAACTCGGGCTGTTGTTCGACGATGGTCGATTCCCACAACTGCTTTCCGTCCTCGAGGTTGTAGGAAACGACCTTGAATTTAACTTTCGTGTCAGGCTTTTTGGGACGCATGTCCCCTACCCCCTCCATGAAGCTTACCGGAGGCTTTGCTCCGACGGCGGTGGTGAGAAAAATTCGACCTTGCGAGACAATGGGCGACGAGAGGCCGCCGCCAGGTAAATCGACGCTCCAAGCGACATTTTCGCTTTCGCTCCACGTTTCCGGGAAATTCAGTTCGCTAACCACTCCGTTGCCGTCTGGCCCGCGAAACTGAGGCCAATCGGTTGACTGACCATCGACGCTCGCGTTGAATCCCAAGCTAAGTAAGCACAAAAAAGCGAAGAATTTAGTTTTCATCAGATTCTTTTCTAACAGGGTGAACGTTTTCATGTTGCCCATCCCGCAAAAATCATCCGGAGATAACCTATTGGCGGCAGGTTTTCAATTGAAGTTAAATTAATGCGGCAAAACGATATTTTGAAGCGATTTGCTAGGGAAGTAACCGTCAATTCGGATCTCCTGAGTGGCGTTTTCAAAAAGAATGTCTAGAAACTGTCTCGGTCGCCGAGCGAAATGGCAGCTGAAGTTTAGGTCACTCAAAATTGGAGAGGCAGATAGGTAACAACACTATTCGTTCTTGCTTGCCTCTAGGGCTACACGGTGCTTGAGCGGGGACTGAAACACGAGAGGTGTGCGCTCAGTTTAGCAACGATGTTCGAGCGTCTTGCTCGGCTCTACAGCTCCACGCTTTTAATTTGTTCAAATTCAGCCTTAGGAACAAATTTGCCGTGCCAACTGTTGCTTATCCAACGATACCAAATGTAGACGTCTCCATCATCGTCCTGATTGGCGGATACCTGTTCTTGCGTAATTTCATTACCGACTTCCCACTGGAGGGCGTGGTAAGTTTTTTTCTTGTGGAATTGACTGAATTCAGTGTCTGATAAATTCGCTGGTTTCCCGATGCAGTGAACGGTCACAAATTTAGGCCGCCCCTGTTCTCCAGCATCGAATTCGAACTGAAAGAACGCAGACGATAGATCAATCGAGTCTGAGTTTCGTCCATCATCGACTTCGATGTAGGACTCCATCAGTTGAGCTGCTTTCAGTGCAACTTTTTTGTGAAACTTTGGGAGCCGTTTTTTTTCTTTGATGTACTGACTGCCAATTTTTAGATTTTTTTCACTGAGACATTCGTTGGAAAGTGCCATTGAAACAACCCGATCGCGATGGTGCACGGGTTTCTTTTGACAGAACTCACATTTAGTCATCGGACCTGACTTAGGCGATCCACACTGAAAACAGACGGCAATCACATAACTCTCCTTGTCTACCGACAATAAAATGTTTCACGCAAGTTCGCCCCGATCAATATTTTTAGTAAGCAATTTGTTTAACAAGCTGGAGTCGGTTTTGTCTAAACCGTCGCTCGAAATTACCTTGCACTACACCAGCTAGTTAGCAGAATCCTGAAAGGGCGTTCTTGTTTGTTTTTGGCTGACTGGAAATATCGCAAAGATTTGCACGGGGCCAGTATGAAATTTAAAAATCTGAAATCTAAGTTTAAAATCTTGAATCTCAGTATGAAATCTCAGCTTCAGTATGAAGACTGTTTCTAAGAATAGCGAGGATTTGAGGAGATTGCTGAGCGAATTAACAATTTAATAATCGATTAGTTCCCGAGATTCTAGAGTCGAAGCGTTAGAATGCGTTCGATTTTTCATCTAGGCTTCCAATGTTATTAAATAAAAAACCCGAACCCCAGCATCAATTGCCGTAGTTCGGGTCTAAATAGTTTGGAGATGCTCGGACTGTTGTCCAAGAGTTAATTAGCGTTCAATTGAGTAACAGAGGATTTTGTCATCCTCTCGTAGATAGAGCCGACCACCGACGATTACAGGGTGGGCCCAGCTGGGACGATCTCCACTTCCAGGGACTTTGAAGTTTGCTACTTCTTGAAACGAGTTGGGGTCCGCTTTGACGAGAGTCATGACTCCATTGCTGTAGCGGACATAGACGTGACCATCGGCTCCAATCACGCTTGCTGATTTCTTACCTGAGCCTCTTGATTTCCACTTAATCTCTCCGGTCATCAGGTCGGCACAAAACGGTAGTCCTTTGTCGTCGGAGTCGCCGAACAAGTAGTCGCCCATGAGGATGATACCGCCATGCTTATTTGCAAGGCTTGGTTTGAGTCCGTAGATTTCCTCGATGTTGACTTTTCCACCTGAACCAGATTGCTTTAACAGTGCACCACCTCTTTTATATCCAGCGGAAAAGAAAACGAGATCATCCCGCACAATCGGGGTCGGAATCACGGCGGTTGTTCTATCGATCTCGTAAGACCAAAGCAGTTCACCATCGGAAGCACGAACGCCGAGGGCACCGCTACCCGTGGTTTGCACGTAGACTTTAGTCCCGCCGACATTCGCGATCACAACTGAAGCGTGCCCGGCCCCTCGATCGTCATCGCGAACCGTAGACCATTTTAGCTTGCCAGTTTTTTTGTCGAGAGCAACCATCGTGTTCTTGGTGCCGCCCGGCGTGCAAATTAGGTGGTCGCCATCGATCAATACTGATTCGCTATAGCCCCAGCTATCCGCTTTTTTACCTTGAAACTTTTTCTTTAAGTCAATTTTCCAAAGTTCCTTGCCATCGGTATGAAGACAAATCAATTTTCCAAATGGCGTGATGACGTAAACGCGATCGCCGTCTACCGTTGGTGTGCTGCGCGAACTCTGCCAATTGTCTGGCCCTTGGTTCCATGCAGGCCCTGTTTTTGTTCTCCAGATCCTCTTTCCCGATTCACGGTCAAAGCAGGACATGTATTCATCTTTATTGGACTCGGATGATAACCCATCGCCCAATGTGTAGAGTCGCTCTCCATCTACGGCAAGGCTTGCGTATCCTCGACCGCAGCCTTCGGCTTCCCAGACCAATTTCGGACCTTGCGATGGCCAGTCTGTGAGGAGTCCAGTCTCAGTTGATACGCCGGTTCGTTCGGGGCCCCGAAACGTTGGCCAGTTTGGCTGTTGTCCAAATGTTTGAGCCGAAACAAGAAAACACAGGACAGCTGCTGCTGGATACGATAGAAAAATGCGAGTCTTCATCGGTTGGTTCCACAAAAAAGGTTAATGTGAATTCGAGAATTCAAACGGTTGAAAAAATCGGGCGATCGTCTTTAAGCTAAATATCTTAGCAAATGGTGACGAGTGTGCGTTAGACGTACTTCACTTTCTTTCTTGCAAAACTGGAGGTCGGTCCAGCGGTTGGCCGAAATCCTCCTAAATCTACATGCCGCGAGACAAATGAGGGGCAAACTTGGTTTTTTTAAGAACTGAACTTGGATTGGGTATGTTTAGTGGGATCACGCACCAATTCAAGAGCAGCTCGCCGCTGATTCGCGTTAATCATGGCTCAACAAGAACATGATTCCGTGGGGGTTTGCATTGAGCCAAAGGCGAGCGCCGTAGACTTGTTGATTCGTTTTATCGATGTACTCCATTTTTTCTTGGAGGTGTGCAATTGCTTTGGTCAATTCGGGACGGTTTACCTGGAGAGGTTTCCCAACACTGTCATCGACGATTCCATCATTTCCATTGGAATGTAGGATGGTTTGATAAGTGTCACACGCGACAATGATATCGGTAGCGACAAACCGTCGATTAAGTTGTTGTTTTAGGATGTGATCGAGATCGCATTCGATGATGACGACTCCGTAAAGATCCTCTTCTAGGGAATCAAAGACAGGGACTCCAGCAAAGAGGGTTACATCTTTCTTTTCGCAATTCTCTGCATCGTGCAGAGCACCACAGGCGAGTGAGGTGTAAACTTCGTCGGGGTCATTCTGGCCTACCCGTTCGATAAACTCGCTCGCCGTGCCGGCCCGTAACCGACTTCTTGGGATGGAACGAATGTTAGAGTGGACGGTGCTGTGTCGTTCTACACGAACAAGTTCTGTGAAATCTTTGCCGTCAAGTCGGCTGTAGACGATGCTGCGATAGTCTGACTTTGCTTTCAGTAAACCAGAGAAAATCGTGATCAATCGGTCTCGCCAGGCGCTCGTGTCTTCCGCTGAGTTGGCACGGATCAGTTCCTGAATTGGCGGCAGGTCTGCCATGAATCGGACATTCGTTTCCAAGTCTCTCACGGACGCTTGCGTGTTCGTTCGTAATTCACGACCTTCCATACGCATCGTCTCATATTCGGATTGCCGTTGCCCCTGATTGACCATCCAGCGTTCGACATCATTGGCTAATTCAGAAGCGGTGTCGTGTCTGGCGAATTTTTTTAACGCCATCGCTTTCATACAAATTGCTTCTAGTTCAATTGGAATGTCTGAGCGGATATCTCTTGGTCGTGGTGACTCGCTCTTTTGAATATCCTTAAGAACTTCTTTGATTTTGAGAGGCGCTGATGTTTTAGATTTTTTAGGTTCGTGCGGGGCATCGCCTGTCAAGATTGCAAACAGAATGGCCCCGAGTCCGTAGATGTCTGCTTGTTGTGAAACGCTCTCCCCTGCTGCCTGTTCTGGCGACATGAAGAGGGGGGTTCCGATCACCTCGCCGGCCAGAGTTTCGGCAAGTGCTTCTCCAGAAAGTTCAACATCCCCTGAAAGCTGGCTACTCAGATCACTATCGTCAACTACTTTTGCGAGTCCCCAGTCGAGCACCATGACCTGCCCAAAATTATCCAGTCCGACATTTTCCGGTTTCAGGTCACGGTGGATCACACCTCGCGAGTGAGCGTAGGCAATCGCCTGACAGACGCCAAGAAACGCGGTTAACAATCGGTGGAGAATCAATGGGTCGCATTTACCGGCCTGGCAGCGATCGTGATATTCAGTGATCGCGTCGGCGAGTGTCCGTTTCCCAACAAAGCGCATGGAATAAAAGGGCTCGCCTGTTTTCCGGTCGGTTCCGTATTGATAGAGGGAAACCACATTGGGATGCTCGAGTTGCCCCGTAATTTCAGCTTCTCGCTCAAATCGCTGCCACGCGTTTGGTGATTCCAACGCGTGACTATTCATTTCTTTAATTGCCACATTGCGATTCAGCTTTTCATCTCTTGCCAACCAAACATTGCCCAGTCCGCCCTCGCCCAGTTTGCGAACGATGGTGTAAGGCGAAGAAGTTTCGCGTGAGTCGTGCAATTGGTTTTCTTTGGGGCTTTGCAGAGCGAATTGCTGATCCTCAGCGGAGCCGTTGCTATCTAGCATTGTGGCAGCGAGATTGGAATTGTTTTCCATGGCTCGCAAAATCGAATCCGACATTCTATTTTTAGCATCCTGGCTTAACGCGGATTCGCCAAGGTTTGAGTCGGAAATTCCACTGTTTTTGACAATTGATTTATCGATAGTTTTTGCAAGTTCAGCGAATGCCTTGGCGGCTTCACTATTAGAAAGATGGGCCTCGAGTTGAGTTGCCTCTACTTCGGTGAGTTCCCCGTCGATCGATTTTGAAAAAAGTTCGGTCGCTTTTTTATCATTCAGCATGGGTTGCAGCCTCTTCGTTACTATTCCATTGACGTCCCACGCAGTTGGCCAGCCCCAGTCGCGCTCGGTGCATTCTCACCCAATAATTTGACGGAGTAATCGCGAGTTCCTTACAGATTTGATCCGAGTTAAGTTCTTCCATCACGCTCAAGGTAAATACATCTGCCTGACTTTGTGGTAGATGGGTCAAACAGCTTTTTACGATGGTCCAGAGTTCGTTTGATTGCAGGTTGCGATCGGGGCTACTCGTCCAATTGGAGGCGCCTTTGTGGTAATTTCCATGCTGGTCAAATAAGTGATTGGAAGGATCGTTTTCTTCTGTCTGATCGTGTTGGTGCTTATTTCGT
>Ga0315320_10002201_pt1 | contig 16087 bp, 13 predicted proteins | sample M140m21515metaG_FD_203458 | JGI IMG/M metagenome (GOLD analysis project Ga0315320, IMG submission 203458) | Ammonia-oxidizing marine archaeal communities from Monterey Bay, California, United States - M1 40m 21515 | ecosystem: Environmental > Aquatic > Marine > Coastal | place: USA: California... | reverse complement strand
TATACACAATTAAAGGTAAATGATTGGGAAACTTATGCATTACCTGATTGGATCGAGCATTACGAAAAGGTGTTATTACCTTGGCAAACAGATTATAACGTAGTTTATGGAAATTATTATGATATGTTAGCAGAAACCAGAGAATCCGATGGCTTAAGTCTCACTGAAACTCTGGAAAACTACATGCAGTCAGGAGGAACAGTTCAGATGCACGTAGGGCCATATAGAAATGATTTCATGCCGGATAAACTACCTTTTGGAATTGACATTGCAATGAGGAACCAGTTTAACGACACCATGGATAATAGAATAGGTTATGATAATATTTCTATTGAAGACCCATTTCATCCGATATTGGAAGATATCGATACAACTAGATTCGCAATAGCCCATGGCGGAGATTATGTCGCTTTATCTGGCTTAGATAATGCTCAAGTCGCTAATTCTCAGATGCCACAAGTATGCGGCGGAAGAATAAATGAACCCACTGGCACCTTTCATACTCTGATAAGAGATAGTGACAATCCAACACAATCTCTTTTATCAGTTTGTAACTATTATTCGGGAGGGCTAATAGTCACTACGATGGACGTAGAAAATCCTAGTTTGTCTGAGTCATATGATGGAGCATATATTCCTTTATTGTCAAGAATGTTAGATTTCCAATTGACGCCATATGAAGACTCAGACGGAAACGGTGAACCTGATTTTGGAATTGTTAGGGAAGGTTTCCAGTTAACTATTAATGGGGAACAACCAACCTTTGATAATGGATTAGGCAATTATGCATATACTGCAATAAGAAGTAATGCAACACTAGAATTCAACTTTGTCTCTGATGTCGAAGGAATTTTCGCTGACTGGACTCTAGAATCAGGAAATAATGATTCGGTGACAGATTGGAATGGAGATATCTTAGATGTTGGAAGATTAAGCTCAATACACCAAGAAAATAAAGATAATCCTGTCAATGCAACGTTTTGTGTTTCTGATATTAATTCAGATACAGGCTGTAAAATCGATGCTCAATGGATATTAAAACTTTATCTTCATAACGAATTAGGCCATACTAGGACAACAGAAATTACCCTTTACACTAATGATATCGATGCTGACTCTACAAAACCTATTGCTGATGCATCTATCATAAGTAATTCCGTAACTTTAGAAAATTTAGAATTTTCCGAAACAAAGCGTGTTCCAATAGGAGTCGATTCGAATAATGAACCAGTGTATGCAGAGTATCCTGTCTATCTTGTTCGCCTATCCGAATCTGGTGATACTACCTTGTCCTTTAACGCCAGTAATAGTAGCGATGTAGGTACAGGAATAAAGGAATTTATTTGGACAATAGTAGATGACGTGCAGGTCGATATGGTTGGCCAAGTTTCGGACACCAAGCACACATTTGTGAGACCAATTGGCGCAGGTCCTGAGTGGAGTTATACGTTCAAAAACGTCACCTCTAATGGTATCCAATCTAATCAGATAAGGATGGAATTGCAGGTTGTAGACTACAAAGGTTTGACAAGTGAAAAGTTTAGAATGTTCTTTGTTGTAGTCGGGGAACTGTTTGGAGATGACCCTCCTGCTGTAGATACAGATAACTTGTTCACCACGGATGGACAAAGATTTGATGCTTTAGAGGCACTTGATATATTGGAAATATCCGGAATAGTTGTTGGCGGCGCGGAAGAAGATTGTAATGTTAGAGTCGAAATTTCCCTTAACGACAAAACAATATTCGATAAAGGAGATGCATCTAAAACCACACAAAAACAATTAGGAGTATATGATCAAATTTCTGGACTATGTGACGGAGACTCTTATTTATTATCTCTAAATATTTCTCATCTTTATGATGAAAATGAGGGAAATACAGGAGATGTCTATGTCAAGATTTCCGAAGGGAGTTATGTTGTAGAAGATTCTATTGCAATCTTTACTCTCCCCCGTTCTACTGATATCTGTGCCCAAGACCCAGAATCATGTGAAACTGGAGAAAGCAGCAATGCATTGTTATTTGGTGGAATAGCTTCTATAATTTTACTTTTGGTCGTCGGAGCTACTCTAGTTCTGAGGAACAGAATTGGATCTAAAGACGACTTAAAAGAAGATTCAATCGAATCATTTGGAGGCGTTGAACAAATGGATCCTATAGAGGCATACGTGCAACAAATGGTAGGCCAAGGTTATGAAGAAAGTGTAGCTAGACAATATGCTGAACAATATTATGCCCAATATTACGAACAACAGCGGCAAGGTAATGGTTGATTGAATAAGAGATACCAATGTCATTTAGATTTTAATTCTCTACTTATGATTAATCTCTGTATTTGGCTTGTACCTTCAAATATTTGATAGACCTTTGCTCCCCTCATTCTTCTCGCTACAGGATATTCTTCAGAGTACCCATATCCTCCGAAGACTTGTACTGCATCGGTTGTAACCTCCATACAAGTATCTGCGGCAAATCTTTTAGCATGCGCAGCTTCTAAGGTATTCCTATTTCCGTTGTCTAAAACAGATGCTGCTTTCCAACATAATAATCTTGCAGCATCTATTTTTGTAGCCATATCTGATATCATAAATGAAATTGACTGATGGTCAAAAATCGCTTTACCCATAGTTTTTCGTTCCTTTGAATACTGCAAAGACTCCTCCATTGCACCTCTAGCATTACCAACAGCATGCGCGGATATCGCGGGCCTAGAATGATCAAAAGCCTTCATAGCATTAAACCATCCATCATTTTCCTTTTCACCAATTAAATTTTCTACTGGAACTCTAACATTATTGAAGGTAACAGATCGAGTATCAGAACACCTCTGCCCCATATTCATTTCTTTTTTACCTAATTCTATACCAGGTGAATCGGCATCCACTATGAAACCACTCATTCCTTTATATCCCGCTTCCTTGTTAGTATATGCTAATACAAAGAACCACTCAGCATAACCAGCACCTGTTATCCACATCTTACTTCCATTTATGATATAATCATCCCCTTCTCTTACCGCTTCAGTCCTTATCGCCCTAACATCACTCCCGGCATTTGGTTCTGTAACACAATAGGCTGCTATGACTCCTTCAGTAGTTTTAGTCAGATACTTTTCTTTCTGCTCTTCTGTACCTCCAGTAATTATCGGATATGATGCAAGAATACTACTTCCTGCAGCGGTTGCAAAACCTGGATCTCCTCTACCAATTTCTTCTGCAATTATTACATCTTCAATAGACCCCATACCTCCTCCGCCATATTTTTCAGGTATTTTTATGGACAATAGTCCATAATCTGAAGCCTTTTTTATTGCTGCCCTCGGATATATACTTTCTAAATCCCATTTTGATGCATTTGGAATTATTTCTTCATTTGCAAAATCTCGAGCAAGTTGTTGCAACATCTTTTGCTCATCTGACAACCTAAAGTCAACCATGACATATGCGTGATGTCTCATCTTTTAGACATACAGGTAATTCTATCTCCAATAATGAAGATATGATTGATTATATGAAAACTATATTATTTACTAATCAAGTTTTTTAACGTTAATTGCATTAGGCCCCTTTGGTCCTTCTCCAACTTCGAACTCTACAGAATCACCTTCATCTAGCTCATCTTCAACCTGAGATTTATGTACAAATAAGTCATCCCCCTCATCTCTTTCTATAAATCCGAATCCTTTTATTCGATTAAACCATTTTACTGTTCCTTGTGCCATACTGATACATACCAACATCATGTAGTATTTCATGTTAACTTGAATACTCGTTGGTAATGTCATGATTATGATGATTCAAATAATACTTAATAAGCAAAAAAATGATATTAATTAAGAATAATATTATGTGTATGTTCGTTATCAATATGTTTAACATGCCATTCTCATTACCTCAAAAAATCTTGACAGAATTTATCGGAACATTCTTTCTCTCAATTACTATATGTAAAGCTGCTATTCATGGTTCTGTAGATGCATATGTCCCTTTTGCTATCGCAGCCACTCTTATGGCCGTCATATATTCTGGAGGGCACATATCCGGGGCACATTACAATCCTGCTGTAACAATCTCTATTTATATTAGAGGCGCATGCAATAAAAATGAAGTTTTACCATATGTGATTTCACAAGTATTGGCAGCTGTATCAGCAGCGTTAGTTGTAGAAAAATTTCTAATCAACGATAATTTCCACAATGTTGAGTTATTTTTACTTAATTCTGAAGCTATTGTGGCTGAACTTCTCTTTACCTTTTTATTGGCGTATGTCATATTAAATGTCGCAACAACAGAATCTAAATCAAGTAATTGGTATTATGGTGCTGCAATATCATTAGTTGTTTTGGCAGGTGTAATTACAGTAGGAGATATTTCACTTGCTTCATTTAATCCTGCAGTAACTAGTGCATTAATAATTTCTGGAAAAATAAGTATCTCAGCGTCATGGATGCACTTTCTTCCTCAATTTGCCGGAGCTATTTTGGCAGCTTATGCATACAAATTCACTTTGGAAAATTAAATATTACATATTTCTCCGGAACTTACCGCCGGTTTCAAACAGAGCTTGTGTAACTTGCCCAACGGTGCAATATTGGACAATTTCCATCATCACTTCAAATAAGTTACCACCTTCTCTAGCTACTTGCTTGAGTTTTGCTATACCTCTTTCCGCTTCCGCAGCATGAGTTTCTCTGAAGGTCCTATTTCTTTCAATAACCATCATCCTTTCAGACTTCTCAGAACGTGTGACCTCAATATCAAATTTCTCTATTGATAATGAATTATCTGTTCCTTCTTCAAAGGTATTCACTCCAATAATCGGCAATTCTCCTGAGTGCTTTTTATGTTCATAAATCATTGACTCCTCTTGTATGCGATTTCTCTGATAATTAACTTCTAAAGCACCCAAAACTCCGCCCCGCCTATTCATCTCTTCAAATATTTTTAGAATTTCTTCTTCTACTGAATCAGTCAACCAGTTTGTTAGGTGTGAGCCCTGTAGGGGATTTTCATTTTGCAACCATCCATATTCCCTTGATAGTATTAGTTGAATGGCCACTGCGTCTCTCACAGTATCCTCGGTAGGAGTCCCAAATGCCTCATCACGTGAGTTTGTGTGTAAAGAGTTAGCATTATCTGCTAGAGCATAAAGTGCTTGCAATGTGGTTCGATAATCATTCCAAGTATATTCTTGAGCATGTAAAGATCTCCCACTACTTTGGATATGATATTTTAATTTTTGACCACGCTCATCAACACCGTACATTTCGCGCATAGCAATAGCCCATATTCTCCTGGAAACTCTGCCTATCACTGCATATTCTGGGTCCATCCCATTGGAGAAAAACCAACTAAAATTTCTTAGGAATTTATTAGCATCTAAGCCCCTTGAATTAAATAATTCGACATATGTCAGGCCATTTGATAGCGTGAGTGCAGCTTGTGATATCGGATTTGCCCCAGCTTCGGCGATATGGTAGCCGGAAATTGATACAAAGTAATGATTTCTTATCTCATTATCTACATAGAACTCTGCAACATCTCCCATCATTCTTAAAGCAGTATCGAGATTAAAAACTAATGTGTTTTGCCCCATTGATTCTTTTAGTTGATCTGCCTGTACGGTTCCTCTAACTGTACTTAGAGTTTTAGATTTAATTTCTGAATATTCATGTTCACTTGGTTTCCTTCCTTTTTCTAGTTCATATTTCTTCACCTGTTGTCTAATTGCTACATTAAAAAACGCTGCAAGATGCCACCAATAATTCCCATTTATAGTTTTAGAAACCGAGGTATTACTAGCACATAGATCGAAACCATCAAACAGTTTCTCCATCTCATCAATTGTACTTATTGATACTCCACTTTCGCATACTTTCCCAAAAATATCTAATCTTTCTTGAGGATCGTTACCATACAAACTAGGTGAATCAAATGCAACTGACAATCTATTGAAGTCTTGTTCTCTAGATAAGAAATGATATCTTTTATTTGTTCTTTCGGCACTACCTTCTCCGGCAAACATTCTTACAGGCAATTCATCCTCTCTTTTGAATGGGAAAACGCCTCCAGTATATGGGAAAGAACCAGGTAAATTTTCTTTTCTAATCCATCTTAAAATATCTCCCAAATCGCTGTATTCAGGTAATGCTACTCTTGGCATTTCTAAACCAGATAGAGTTTTTTTAGTCGTATTCACAGGAATATTCTTGTTTCTGACAGTGTAAATCGTAGACCCAGAGCGATATTCTTCAGATTTAACTCGAAACTCCTCTAAACTTTCCCAAGTACTTTTTGAAACTTCCAGATGAATATTTTCCATTTCTTCCTCAATCTCATCCGCAACAGTTTTACTTTTCTTTAATTTCATTTGTCTAGCAGCAGATTCTAATTGTTTTACCATAGTTACTTTATCTGCAATAACTTCTGTTTCATTATGGTAATTTCTGATTACACTAGCAACTTCTGCCAGATAACCCTGTCTTTCCGAAGGAATAGGTGATGATCTATGCGGTAAACCATCAACTCCCAATCTTGGCTCTTTTGCTAAGAATGATTGTGAATATTCTTTATTAAGTAAAGATGATAATTTTTGCCATAATTGATCCACTCCGGCGTCTGCAAATTGGCTAGCAATAGTCGGTATTACTGGTAAGTCAGAATCATTAGTATCCCAAATTTCACGATTCCTCTTGAATTGTTTACGAATTTCCGCCAAAGCATCCTCAGCACCGGGTCTATCAAATTTATTCAATATAACAATATCTGCAGAGTCTAGCATTTCTAACTTCTCTAGTTGGCTAGGTGCTCCATATTCCCTTGTTGTGACATATAATGAAATATCAGCAACTTCTGTAATTGCATCATTGCCTTGTCCTATTCCACTAGTCTCAACAACAATTAAATCAAAACCTATTGATTTGCAAACTTCGATCGAGCGACCAATACAATCTGCAATTTCTCTACCGCTATTCCTACTTGCGAATGAGCGCATAAATAAATTATCATCAGATAATGAATTCATCCTAATCCTATCTCCTAGTAATGCTCCTCCTGTCCTCTTACGAGTTGGATCAGTAGCAAGAAGAGCGATTTTAGTCCCCGGATTATCTCTTTGTATTCTTAACATTAATTCATCTATGAGACTTGATTTTCCTGCACCTCCTGTCCCAGTTAAGCCAATAACTGGACAATTTTCAGTATTTTTCGGTTTTATTTTATCAAATACATCTCTGAATAATTCTTCGTCAGCATTTTCAGCCAATGTTAGTAATTTTGAAACTGTACCATGATCACCTGCGGAAAATGGTCCATTAAGTGATTCAAATCTTGCCAAATCTAGAAGATTAATCTTTGATGCTCTCTCGATTGCATCAGATACCATGCCCCTGAGCCCCATTACTCTCCCATCTTCTGGGGAGTATATCTTAGCAATATTTGAATCTGAAAGATATTTTATCTCGTTCGGAAGAATAGTTCCACCACCACCTCCAACTAAGCATACATGCCCAAAACCTGCTCCATCAAGAATTTGTTTCGTATGTGTGAACATTTCTACAGCACCTCCTTGATATGAAGTAATTGCGATACAATGTGCATCCTCTTGTATCGCAGCCTTCGCCACTTCATCAGCCCCTCTATCGTGGCCTAAATGAATAACTTCGCACCCCATTGATTGAAATATTCTTCTAAAAATACCAATCGCAGCATCGTGACCATCGAAAATTGCTGCCGCAGTTATAATACGTAGAGGATTATTTGCCCGGCCCCCAGTATTCACGTCCATCCGAGAACATATCTGCAAAAAAATTATCCTATCATTATGATGGATTAAAATACTCCTGAAATTAGAATTATTGCAAATATAAACATCAATATCCCCATTGATCCATCAATAATGTGGGAAATAGATTTTAATTTTTTAACTCTATCTCCAGTTGTCAATAAAGTTGCCACAGTTACATACCAAGTGCCATCAATCATCATTCCGAGGAGACCCATCCCAATGAGAGTTTCAATACCAACGCCAGCTTCAATGAAAGGTGTATAAAGGGCCAACATCCATGCGAGAATTTTAGGATTAAATAATGCAATCAAAAATCCTTGAGAAAAACCTTGCCCTTTTTGAGTATTTTTATCATTTTCTTTTGCCTTTCCGTCAGTCACTCTTTTTGCACTTCGAATAAATATGAATCCCAACCAAATCAATATTGCTGCTCCTCCATATTTGAAAATCATTTCAATAGATTTATGTACGGTTAGAGCGGTGGCTATACCTAATGCTGCTAAAAATGCATAGATTCCAAAACCTATACCATGCCCTATTCCTGTCATAACTCCTTGCTGTCTCCCTCCTGACAAGGTATTTCTAAGGACTACAGCCAATGACGGCCCCGGACTAATAGCGCCTAGAGAAAATACTAAAATGAGTCCAACCCACTCCTCGGGACTCATTTGAAATCCTCAAGCGCCATCATACATTGCTTCAATTTCCTCTGCCCAATTTTCTCTTATTTGTATTCTCCTGATCTTGAGTGTAGGCGTCAATTCCCCAAAGTCAACATTTAAATCTCTTGGTAAAATTTTAAACTTCTTAATCTGTTCTGGATTACTAAACTGACCATTTAATTCTGTTACATTTTTCTGCATTTCAGCAATAATTTCATCGCTATCTGTATATTCTGAAAGTGTTTTTCCAAAACCTTCCAATGTTGTAATTTGTTCTACTGGATTTTTTGGAATTTTTGTTGGATCCATTCCATGTTTGTCTCTTAGAATAGCGCCAACATCTAAAGTGAATAATGCACTACAATATTTTCTTCCATCACCAATAAGCATGCATTGAGATACCATAGGGATCGACTTCATTGTTTCTTCAATAACTAGCGGCGCAATATTTTTGCCTCCCGAACTTACGTATAATTCCTTTATCCTGCCAGTAATTTTTACGTATCCATGAGCATCAATTTCTCCTTTATCACCCGAATGTAACCATCCATCCGAATCTATAGTTTCAGCGGTCGCCTCAGGATTTTTGTAATATCCTTTCATTACGTGCCTACCTCTGAATAGTATCTCTCCAGAATCTGAAATCATCAACTCAGTACCACTAAATGGTTTACCCACTGTTCCAAACTTATGATTCCCCTTGTATCCTAGACTTGCACCAGCAGTCGTCTCTGTCATTCCATATCCTTCATATAATGGTATGTCAAGAGTATGGAATAATTTAAGAATATCTGGATTTATTGGTGCAGCTCCAGTAATTGCATAGACGCAGTTTGTCATTCCGATAGCTTCTTTTGCTTTCTTCTTAATTATCCCTCCTAGAATCGGTACCTTTGCTAATTTTATCTTCCCTCCTAGTTTTGCTACTAGATTACTGTAAACCTTTTCATAAATTCTAGGTACTCCAATGAAAAGGTGAGGCTGTACTTCTTTCGCATAGTCAATAACATTCAGAGGTGCATCAACAACAGTCATGTGAAGGCCCCATCTAATATGCGCATGGCAATCCACTAATTGTCCGAAAACGTGAGCACAGGGTAACCATGAAACATAACCCCATCCCCTGTTAAATTCTTGTAATTTCCAAACTTCGGCAAGTTCGAAATCAATATTATCGTGACTTAACTCTACGCCCTTTGGGTTACCTGTTGTCCCTGAAGTGTAGATTAATGAGAAAGTATCTTCTGGAGTAATGTTAGAAACTCTCTTTTCAATCTCAGAGTAATCAACTTCTTTTCCTCTTTCGATGAAATCAGACCAAGATAGGCACTTAGAATGTTCTGGCATTTTTACCCCTTCCATCAATACTACAGTTTCCACCTTCTCCAATTTATCCATAATTTCATGTAATCTATGGGCACACATTTTTTCCTTGTTGCCACCATCCATTGGGTTATCTCCTACAAAGACGACCTTAGAGTCAGAATTTCCAACTACCCATTCTACTTCTTCTGGCGAACAGGTATGGTAGACTCCCACAGCAGCGCCATTACACATATTTGCTGCATGGTAAGAAGTGTACCATTCGATACGGTTGTATGAGTAAATGCTTAACTTATCTCCTTCATTAAAACCCATAGCGATTAATGATTTTGCAACAGATGCTGTTTGATTATGAAATTCTGACCAATTAATATGGTTCCATTCTCCGTTTGAATTTTTTGTTGAGATCGCCCTCTCACTTCCAAATTCTTTCGCGTTTTTCATCAAATATTCGGGCGTAGTCATCGCGGACATAATCCATTCGGAAAACTATCTAGGAATAAATATTAGTGTAATGTATTACACTTAATTACAAAAAATACAGTTATTTATTTTATTCTGGTAAGACAAACTCAAAGTTCTCTCTCCAATCTCTGCCTTTATTTTTATTTGCAAGAGGTGATGCCGGAGAAGGATGCCAACAAGATTTCAAATTAACTTTCGTATCTTTCAGAGCTATTTCTGCTCTTTTTTTTGAATATTTCCCTACTCCAATCACGGTTTCTATTTGCATAATTTCTACTATATCTTTCAGATAAATATCACATCTTTGAATTATTTTTTTTATAGTTTCACCGGGTATCTTATCGGGAGTAACATTTGTAGCGTTAACGCCTTTGAAAAACATCAATGGACAATGATTAACAACGAAAACCTTAGAAAATATATTTTCAGTAGTGCCATAGTAGTCAATTAAAGCATTCCACAATCGTGTTCCAGAGATTTCTTCTTTATGCCAATCAAGTCCTATGACTTTTCTTTTTGGATGTATCTTTTCAGGTTGTAGGACCGGTAAATTTCTTATTTTAAACAAATCTCTAACAATACTTGTTGCAGCAAATGGAATTCCCATTTGACCCATACCATGTGGCCCCGGATTCATGCCAAGTAAAATTGTTTTAGCTCCTTTATTCCCTCCCAACTCAATAAAGGCTTTGTGAGGCTCCCATGCGTAAATTAAGGGATTATATACATAATCAACAAAACCTTCTTCTAATAATATTTTACTTAATGATTGTAAATCTTGGCTAAGATTATATGAAGAATTAATTAAAGTCTCAATAATCATTTCAATCACTTTTGTTTGATATCAGCCACTTCAGCCCCGCTAATTTTTATTAATTATCAGGGTGAAATTAGGAAAACAGCATCATAAGCCCCTCCTGCTCTCCATGCGATATCATTATTTAACAAATCTTCATTACATATAATGATACAGTTTCTCAAATGCCCAAGTGGAGGTATACTGCATATCTAATGACCAGTATTCTAAAAAATATTTCCAGGCGGAGTCCAACCTGACTTACGCCTTAATATTCTCTCTAGATTCTTTTTCCTATCTGCTCTATTACTTTCCGATATATCGACTACTATTGCACATTTTTTACCTACAAAGACCATCGATTATGCGATATTGGAAATATTACATCCCAACTACTTTTCAGTATGTTCGGAGTTTTTTGTACCTTCTTTAAACCTTCTAGAATAGGGTAAAAAATCTATCTTATGGCATTCATTAATCCATACACGATGACTTTTCATATTGCATGATATTGCTAATCAAATTTTATCATTAGGGTATTCTATTCTGAAATTTAATACTTTATTCCAAAAATAAATCTATATGACCATTGCTTCCGCATCATTCTTCACCTTGGGCCATTTGGAAAATACAATGAATTGGTCACTTGGCCCCTATGAGGCCTCCATGGGGGCATTATTGTTACTGACTTTACCAATTCACGGTTTTCTAACAAGGAAAAATCCAGAACAAAGAATTCCTTTACGCAGTATACCTAGTGAAATTAAAGAAAAACGATATTTTTGGCATATTAGTTTATACTTACTCATGTTTATCTACAAAGCAGCAATAGATCATCATAACGAACCTATGAAAACAAGAGTTGGTGGTTACACATATTGGATATACAAAATTGAAGGAGATTGGACTAGCAATCTTCAACACACCTTCTTAAATGATTCTCTTACAATACTACTCTCTGCTCATTACTTGTTTATGTATCTATTTCTAATATGGTTCTCGCCAATGTATTACATTTTAAGTAGAGATAAAACAATGGCCGATAAGTCTGCATTAAATTATTTTGTAATTTATCTCCTTAGTGTACCCTTTTATCTTTTTTTCAATGTAGAGGTGACGTCTAGTTACATTCCCGGTGTTGATGCCCTATTGTACCACGATTCATTCACATTATCTTTTTTCACAGCTAATGACCCTATGGATAACGCTATACCAAGCTTACACATAGGTTTGCCAATAGGATTATTAATTATTAATAGACTACATTGTAAAGAATTAGGAGTAAAAATAAAAAATTGGAGGCATAGAGAATTTGATATATTCATAGCAATAAATGTTCTAATTTATATATTTTCAATACAATATTTAGGTATTCACTGGCTATTAGATATCATTCCTGGAATAGGATTAGCGTTTGTAACATCTTATTTTGTCAATCAAATACAACCAAAACTCAGATCTGATAATTTTACGTACATCAATTCTATATTGCCAAATAAAAAACAACTATATTCTATATTGAGCGTTTCCTTAATCAGTACTTTTTTAATATTTTTTGTTATCATTGATGGCCCAGGAACAAGTGATGAAAAACCAAATTACAGATTAGGTTTCGAAGACATAAATCTTGAAACTATCGAAGTTCATAGTTTAACCAATCCGGTTGACATTGAGGTGATTAATATTGGTGAGGAAAGCATACAAATATTATTGATTAAAACAATTATTGCAGAAAAATATGCCGAAAAAGGTATTTTCGACTGGGACGCCCTTTCATCTAAGGGAGAGATATTGCTATCATTACCTCCTAATGAAAATACTACTTTTTCGGTAATTACTGAAAGTATTTATGACTCTTATCTAATTTTAACTAAACTTGATGTCACTAATTCCTGTGATGATTTTTTAGAATGTGATTCGATGAAGAATAGAGTCGGAGAAGTAAGGATAAAAACCTATTATTTTGATGATGAATTGATCTGGACTGCTTATCTATTTTCTCTACCCTCATTCTATGTTACTGGCTATGTCTTAGGCATGAGAAATAAGGAAATAATGGGCATAAAAGCTTCCTAAAAATAGCCCGGTGCAACTTCCTAGTCCTATCCAAATGCCTATTCTAAATGCAGGAAAATTATGCCTCCATAGATATATTGTTTGAGATGTCCAAATCAGTATCACTATGATAAACCAAACAAAGAATATGATTTGAGGTATTATTCCAAATATTATTGAGAACACACAACCACCAATTAACTCTTTACGGCTCCCTAGTTCTTTAGGGGAAAAGTAGAGTATAATAGACGACATCAATAGACAAACCATTGGCTTTAACAACGAGCCAGAGTTTTCTGTGAAGGCGAACAAACAAGCCATGAAAAAACCAACTAATAATGGAATTATGATGGGCCATAATGGCATAGAATCCCACTTCATAATGGAGTGGGGGACGTACATACTCCATCAATGCTGTGAAAATATTCAAGCGATTAATTCATATTAATATCGCTATCACATAGGCCATGGAGAAGGGGCAAGTCGTACTAGGATGCTTAGCCCCTCACCCTCCTCATTTGGTTTATGCTGAGAATCCAGAACAGAATGAGCCCTTTTCAGAAGGAGGTTGGGAAACTCTACGTTGGGGATATAATCGCTTAGCAAGAAAGTTAAAAAAAATTGATTATGATGTCATGGTTATATTTACTCCTCATTGGGCAACCTACATCGGAACTCATTTTCTAGGCCTTCCAAAATTCAATTCTTTGTCCGTAGATCCAATTTTTCCTAATATTTTTAGATACAAATATGACTTAACTGTAGATGTTGAATTGGCACAAGAAATGCAAAAATCTGCTTCCGAGGCAGGAATAATAACAAAAATGATGACCAATCCAGATTTTAGAATTGATTATGGGACAATAACGAGTTGTCATATGTTGAATCCTGAATGGGACAAGCCAATTATTACTATAAGCAGTAATCGAAATGCTCATTATTATTCTGGAGAAGTAATGAATGAACAGGCTAAAGCTCTAGGGGAGGCATGCCTAAAAGCAATAGAAAATAGTGGTAAAAAGGTAGTTCTTGTCAGTAGTCATAGTCTGTCCCATAGGCATTTCGTTACGGAATCGCCACTCCCTGAAGACATGAGTAGAGAACATATTTACAATCATAGTCAATATGTGTGGGATATGAAGATGGTCAAAATGATGAGAGAAGGGAAAATGAAAGAAGTTATCGATATCATGCCCGAATATACTGAACAAACTATTGCTGAAACAGAAGCAGGAGGGTTGTCATGGATGATGGCAGCCATGGGTCTCCCCAACTATCCTGCAGAAATATATGGATATCAATCAGTAATAGGAACTGGAAATGCTGTTGTGGCATGGGACCCTAATTCCGAAACAAGAGAAATAGTGTTGTGAGGATTAATCATGGATAACGATCAAGATGTACTATTTGGTATTTATTGTCCTCCGCACCCACATCCGTTACTTGCACCAGAATTAAATGATGGATATCAGAATCTTAGAGATGCATATGATAAATTAAGGAAACGCATCCAGTCTAGTGATGCCGATATTATACTAATTTATTCTACTACATGGCCAAGCATAGTGGGGCATCAAATACAAGCACATCCAAATCCAGAATGGATACATGTAGACGATGATTTTCATTATCTAGGTAGTATGCCTTACAAGTTCAATATAGATTCTGAATTTGCACATGCATATCGTGAAGCTGCAGAATCTAGAGGATTGCATTCTAGGACCGTTGCTTACGACGGTTTTCCAATTGATACGGGTTCAGTTGTTGCCTTATCTCTTCTAAACCCAGATAATAAAATCCCTGCTTGTATAGTTTCTAGTAATATGTATTCAAATAGATCTGAAACTATGGTCCTCGGAAAAGCTGCTAGAGATGCACTCTCCAAGCAAGGAAAGAAGGCAGTTGTGGTTGTGGTTGCAAGTTTATCTAATAGAATGTTTACTGAGCACATAGACCCAAAAAATGACAAAATTCATAGTTCAAAAGATGACGAATGGAATAAGAAGATTTTAGAATTTTTCCATGATGGTAGACTTGAAGATCTTAGCCAATTATCCAGAGATATTCACGGTCAAATTAGAATTCAGAAGGTAGCAGCATATAAGCCAGTATGGTGGATGGCAGCAACCATGGGCCAACATAATAATTACCAAGGAGAAGTTTTAGCCTACGAACCTCTACATGGTTCAGGTGGCGCTGTGATACAACTAACTCCTTCTAATGAAACAGCAGGTGATAAAGAATTTGATGAAGATGATGTAGAATATTATCATGGAGATAGAAATGTCCTTGATCGAGGTAATTTGTGATGCCTGAAGGAAATGAACTAAATGAAGAATCTGAAAAAGATGATATTGTTGATAAAGTTATTTCTGCACCATCAGAAGTAATTGAAAAAATATATGAAGAATTAGGTCCTTCTATGGTAAGCTCGGCTGGAGGCGCTCTAGGTGCGACAGCAGGAGGAATAGCAGCAGGGCCTGTTGGAGTGGCCATAGGCTCTGTGGTCGGTAAGAAGGTAGCAGGTAAATTAACTTCAAATGATGGGCACTTCATTGCCGAAAATGGGCCTTCCGCAGTAGGAGCATATCCTCACTTGTACAGGGTTGGAGAACTAATTTTTGTAAGCGGCATAGGCCCGAGATCTCCTAAAACTAATGAAATAATTGGAGGTCCAGTAAGAGATCCTGATGGCAACCCTTTAGATTATGATGTTAAAGCGCAAACCAGATCAGTTATAGAAAATATTAGATTGATTCTGGAAGAATACGGCTCAAGCCTAGAAAAAATTGTAGATGTATATTCAATGTTAATAGACATGGAAAGAGATTTCAATGATTATAACGAAGTCTATGCCGAATATTTTTCCGAGATAATGCCAGCACGTACAACATGCGCTGTTTCTGCTCTTCCAACACCTATTGCGGTTGAGTTAAAAGTCATCGCCAAGGCATAACTTCAAACACGCATTGTATTTCCAATATTCATGGTTCGTCTGAC
>Ga0315320_10002200_pt1 | contig 16088 bp, 12 predicted proteins | sample M140m21515metaG_FD_203458 | JGI IMG/M metagenome (GOLD analysis project Ga0315320, IMG submission 203458) | Ammonia-oxidizing marine archaeal communities from Monterey Bay, California, United States - M1 40m 21515 | ecosystem: Environmental > Aquatic > Marine > Coastal | place: USA: California... | reverse complement strand
GCAACTGTAGAACTAGAAGGAGTGTCACTCACTTCTTTCTCCGTACCTGTAACGTACTCTACACCCTGTTCTTCAGCCAAGTAAGCAAGTGTCTCAATTAGTACAGGTATAATTAGTATACCTACATCAATGCTATGCTTACCGTCCATAGTACCACCAGACTGTAGTGCATCTGCAATAGTAGTTAATGGAATACCCAATTCAATTACATTCATTAGGTCATCTTGAGTTTCTACATCCGTAAGTCTGGGGATATAAAAGTCAAGTGCCTCTTCAACTGTAGTATACTGTGGGGGTTTTTGCCACGGCCTATTACCCAACTCTGTAGTTAGGGATTGCCCCGCAATAGGTGCATCAATCATTACCTCTGGTAAATTAGCCATTATTCAACCCCTGCCTTGCCTTACGTAATTCCGCTACATATCTACCTATACGTTGCTCTGGAGAAAGTTTGCCTGCAGTCTTAGTCTTAGGCTTCATATCCCTTGACAATAGACCACCTGTATTAATTACAGGAGCTTCCTCTTTTGGTAGCTGTACATTCTTGTATGCTTTTACTGCAACATTAAACATCTTTTATTCCTTATCCAAATATTCCGCCTAGAAGCGTGTTGCTCAGATCACTGGTAAGAACTTTACCTATTAAGCCACCAAAAGATGAAGAGCTTTCGTAATCTTCTTTAGCCTTGGCTAATGTAAGATTAGTATCTTGTTGCATTTTAGCTACTGTAAGGTTCATGTAACGCTGGCGTTCATTCTCTGCAGATGTCCATGCCCACTCCATATTATCTGCATAGTACTGCCACAGATTGTTATATGCTTGCTGTGAGTAACCTAGCAAAGATTGGGCATTGACTTCATTGGCCCTATTTACAGCTGCAGTATCTGCCGTTGCAATCTCTCTACGCCACTGAGCATTTGACTGGTCAATAATTAAACGGTTCTGTGCATTGAACTGATCACGCTGGTTGTTGATCTCGGCATTAAAGCGTTCGATAACATTGACCTGACCTGCATTAAACTGCCCTTGAGCATTTGCTTGTGCCGCATTAAACTGTGCAGTGTTATTCTGCAAACTAGCAAAGAACTGAGACACTTGGTTCTCTGAACTTGCATTGAACTGTTGTGCAGCATTAAGTGCAGCTTGATCTGTAAACAAAGACTGTACACGTTGCTGTGCCTTAAACAATTCTGTCTGTTGTTGATTAGACAAGTTAGTAAGATCAGCCTGTAAGAAGTTCTGGGCATTCTGTACAGAGGCTTGCTGACGATTGTTTAGGTTAGCCATGTCCATGTTGGCTAATGCAGATGCCTCTGCCAGTACCATTGCCTGTGAGTTAGACAGGTTAGTTAACTCCATAGTATTTGCAATACGTGAGTTTTCTAGTGCCACCTGTTGCTCTGCAGTAAAGTTCATGTTTGCAACGTCACTAACCTTAGCGGCATTGGCTACACGAGACTGAAACTCTTGGTCAAACTCTTGACCCAAGAACTGCGCACGTTGTTGTGCCGCAAGCATAGCACGTTGCTGACGGTTTGACAAGTTCTGACCTTCAAACTGTGCCTGTACTTGTGCATCCATTTGTGCAATAGGTAGTGCCGCTTCCATAGCTGCCTGTATTACAGCTTGACCTGCCATGCTGGAAGCACCCAACCCTCGTGCAGCTAGTGTAGCTGTAGCGTTACGCATAGAACCTGCGGCCCATGCAGGTGTATTACCACCTTCAAACTGAGTCATTAGTGTTTCTAGCTGACCCTGTACAGTAGCCTGTGCAGTAGGCGTAGCAGTTGCGGCTTGTATCTCTTCATTAAACTTAGCGGCAGTTTCAGCATTAGCTGCAGCGGATATAAGCTCCCCGTCTTGTATTTGTCGTTGTACAGGATTATCCATCAAGATACCTGTACCCTGCGCAGCTGTCAGATTAGATACGGATGTAGCTTGTTGCTGTGCAGCAGTTATAGCTGCCACTTGCTGTAATTGTGCCGCTTGGGTTTGATCTACCGTAGCACTAACGGCACCAGAAGCTTCAATGGGAGATGCCAGTGCTGCCTGCCCTGTCGTAGGCATCATAGCCTGTTCAGTAGCTGCAAGTGCAGTAGGCAGTGCAAGTGACCCTGCAACTTGACCGGAGTAAGGTGACACAAGTTGACCAGCTGTAAGCTGTGTACCTGTAGGTACTACCGTTGCACCCGTAGGCAAGCCCGGTGTCTTAGCAAGACCAGCCTGTACTTGTGTAATATTCTGACCTGTAAAGTCAGGTTGTTGTGGGATATATTGCTGATTTAATACACGGGGATCGTACTGCTGTATGTCTACTGTTGTACTTTGTACATCACCACCGGCATCAAACTTCTGCACCATTCCACCCTCTGCCATTTGTTTAGCACGAGTAGTGTAGTTATTCATTTTTTCTTTCTTATCTGGGTTGTCAGTTAAGTACTGATCAAAACCACCCATGTCACCAGAGTAACCAAGGTTCTGTGCAATACGCTGCATTGCCTCTGGTCTAAATCCACCAAACTTATTACCTGCAGGTGTAGGCACAGGAGGTACAATACCACCTTGGTTCATATTAAACTGAGGGGTGTACGGTGTAGCGGATGCAGGTGTAGGTGTTTGCACTTGAGGAACGTTTGGTGTATACGGTGTAACTGATGTAGGTGTAGGTGCTTGCACTTGAGGAACCTGTGGTTGATACTGTGTCTGTCCAGCAGGTTGCGATCCTACAGGGTAAAAACCGGATGGAATTGGTGTTTGTGGTTGCCCGTTTACAAATGTAATACTAGTAGTCATACCTGTATCATTGCGGTACATACGCACTTCTGCCTGTTGTGGCTGAGACATTTGTGGTGTCTGTGGAGTTGTCTGCCCTATTGTATACTGTTGTGTTGGTTGATAGTTCATCATACCACTACCTACAGGTTTAGTAAATGTACCTGTCATAGGTGTCATAGTAGGTGTTTGCATTGTAGTTGTATCACCAGTGTACGAAGGCATAAATCCTGACCCTTGATAACCTTGGGGCATTTGGTAAGATACCGTTTGAGGTAAATCTTGGGGTGTTTCTATTACTTGATTAGCAGCCTGAGATACTGCATCAGTAGTAGCTGTCTGTTGTTGGTCATCTAAAACTTGAGTTGTTTCAGTTCCTGTCTCTAAATTACTAATAGTATCTTCTTCTTGCGCAGGACTAATTCCATCTACAAAAATATTTTTGTACCACTCTTCGTAAGAGCCTACGCTTTGCGTAATGGTAGGTACAAAAGTAGTTATATCCGGTAAAGTAGGTTGATACCACATTTTACCTATAGTATCTACATTTTGTTCCTGTGCCGCTACATCCCAAGAAGAATAAATGTTATTTAATGCCTGACGAGATTGTTCTATTTGAGAACGAACATAGTTGTTAAACTCTTCATCTGTGTTTATATTTTCACGCTCCATAACGTAACGTTTTTCATGCGTTGAAAAAGATTGCGTTCTTTCTGCGGCAGACATAGCAAGATTAAGAGAATTAGATTTACTTCTAAATTCTTTAAGAACTTCTTCTGAAGTACCTTCCGCTACTACGGCACCATTAGGAGCAACAAGTTTAGAGTTACCGGATGCATCCTGCATTGTTACGTAGGCACCTTGTCCAATGCGAATGTTTTTATTAATTAGAAAAGTTTGATATTGCGCATCCGTATTAAAATCTTCACGTGTACGTGCGTCTGTAATATACTCATTGTACAGATTTGCCCTGCTACGTCTGCGTGATGCTTCCAGTACACCCTCCCGACCTGCACCTGTATGACTTACAGTACCATCTGCATATACCACACCATAAAGTTTCTCTCCACTTGCATCAGTACCTACTGTTGTTATTGAAGGTACTTCCTTTAGCAGTTCAGGGGCCACTTCTTTTTTAGGGTTTTTCTTATACTCGTTTAATAATACGGTGTTACCGTCTGCATACGTAACCGTACCTAAACGTTTGCCATAAGCATCTGACGCCGCTTTAATAAGGTCTTCAACGTTGCCTCCGCTTATAGTATGTCCTCTACCTATAGTAACTGTACCATTTGCATTTACTTTAACGTCTAGTGCGCCTTGCTCCATTATTGCCATAATACTCTACCCTTACTTACCAAAATTCATCCACACTGCACCCGCTATAAAGGTCAGTATAGAAACTGTCATTACTTTAGTTACTGTGTTCCAGATAGATTTACGAGTATCACGCCAAGCCTCTAGTAAACTACGCATCTCAACAATATCTTTCTGTGCAGAATCATCCAGTAAACCAATAGAAGCTAGTGCCTCTTTTGCTCCTTTACGGGCAGCACGGTCAAGCATAGCCTCAAGTTCCTGAGAAGTAATTGTAATTTGACTCATTATATCTATTGCCCGTTCTCTTTTTATTTAAGAAGGTAAAAACATTATACCTATCACAAAATTGTCTGTCAATACCTATTAGTATTTACTTTATTTCTTGTGCCAATATTGCAGCACCCCATATTAGACCTGCACTACCTAGTGCAAAGATAACAATGGCAGCTACTATTGTAAGAGCATAGAATATCTTATCTCTCTTTGCAGCCTCAGCTTCAAGTGCATCCTTGCGTCTCTTTCTTGCTCGTGCTTGCTCATGTACTACACTATCCCACATACCCGGAGGTCCATACAACTGACATATAGAGCGGAGTTCATCCGTAACTTCTTTATGCTTCATCTTTGCTTGAGCAATTGCAAAGCCTTCTTCTTCTGTAGATGTCAAACGGCCTAGTGGTCCTTTGTGTCTACCCTTCTCTGCAACACCAATCTCTGCCTCAAGATTAGCAAGCTTACCAAAAGCAGGCATAAGACTGTTTACATCTTTACCCGCTTTTACCGCACTACTGATACTACCAGCGACTGTACTTACTGCACTTGCAAGAGCTAATACTTCAATCATCTTACTTAGTCATGTCCCTATGATCTCTATTGATGTATCGTAGTTCACTTTCCATAACGGCTATGCGTTGCTTAAGCTTATTGATCTCATTAATAGCTAAGGTCATAGATGCAAGTTCATCCCATAACTCTTCTATGTCACTCCATACATACTGTATTTCTATACCATTACCTTCAACGTCACGCTTAAGGTTAATGTTATCCTCAATAGCCATACGTGAGCCAAGCTGACTGACAGTTTCCTCTAAGCTTGCAATGGTAGCAGCCTGTTGAGATACCCACCATACGCCACCTGCAAGCTGGACAGCCATAGCTGCAACAAGAGCAATAGGAAGCTTAATGTTTTCCATGTCTTTACTAGCCTCTACTTAAACTTAATTTCTACAGGACATACGTAGTTGTAACTCACTCTGTACACCCTGTCGTACCATGTACCGTTCTTAGTTAATCCACAGTCGTAGTAACAGTATTGAAACAGTCGGTTACCACTCTGTGTCCAAGCGTGGTTAAACGAAATGAAAGCAAGGACACAGAGCATTATACTAAGGCTTAGTAGGCCAATCAGCGTCTTCTAAGTTAGGCCAGTTAGCATGAGCTGTAATATCACGCAGAGCTTGGCGGTAGGTAGCCCATGCAGCTGCATCTACAGGAGCATCAGCTACTTGTGTCCAATCAGACTGAATTAATAGACTATCACGCTTACCACGATTAGACAAAGCCACACCATCATCCCACGCCTGTGTCTCCTCAGCGGTCTTGCTTGATGTAGTCCAGACGATAGTCCAAGCACCGTCAATTAATGAGGGTGTACTTGCTTGCTCTGCCTTCTGAGTGCGGTCATTAATGTTGGGCGTATCCGTATATACAACAGTATATATACCATAGCTCTCAAGCATCTCAGCAGGTATTTTCTTAGGAAATGAAGTGTTAGGATTGTCACGGCGTAGTTGCCCTACGTTGTAGGGATATGTATCTACGTTACCATTTGTAATTTTAACGTGCATTGTTTAGATTTCCTTTATATTTCACTAATAGCGTTGACATTGAGACCGTCTGGCCCTGTAAGATAAAAGGCAGGGCCATTCGTGTTTGGTACGTTGATATTTTGAGCGCTATATAAATCTCCACCAAATCCACTGTTAGATTGACCACCAAGATTTTGCTGGGTAAGTGACACTGTAGAGTTCGCAACTGACAGTGTACTATTATAACTTGCTATCTGAGAAAGGTTATCCCAAGTACAAACAGCCATATTAGTCCTCATAAAATTACCAGTACTATTAGTATAGTTAGAAAATCCTATATACATTAAGTCCGTGGTTCCGTGAAACTCATTTGGACCCTCAATTAAAAAACCATTTTGATTGGCTACATAGTTATTACTTGGAGCGCCGTACCCTGACGTATCCGCAAATAACTTGGATTGCACACCAGACGTAGGGTTAGAAGTATCAATTTTAATGACAAACATACCGTAAGAACGATGTGGAGACTGCAAGTATAGGTAGCCATTTATAAGTGCTAGGTAACAGGACACGCCTGTAGGATTACCAGAGCCGGGATAATTTACTTCGTATGAGGTTAGGGTATTGGTTGAGTAGTTATAACGATGTAAATATTTGTTATTTACGTCATATGCCCACACAGTATTAGCAGAACTTTGTATGCACATATTACTCCAGTATTGGAGTACCGATCCCGATCCTAGTGACCAACCGTTTCCTGTAGATTGAAGCGAACTATTTAAGGTATAAAAATACGTGTGATAATTGGAAGAATGGATTGCTATATGGTTCGTTGATTGAGACGTAGGATCGACAGGTTGAACATCAATAAAGAATTGAGTGTTTTGATTGTTTTCATGTCCGGGGTTTGTAGGTTGAGTTGCGGTGGTACTGCCCGAGGTGGCTGTGTGCTTGAAAGACCCTACAGCACTACCATAGCCCTGCGCTGAGTTCACTACATAGGTGCGGTCTCCAATGTTGTAAGCACGAGTTATGTGGCCTATGTAGCTGCTACCACTATACAAATAACCAACATTCTGTTGCTTTACTGTGCTACTTGCAATGTCTGCATATTTAACAGGCCCAGCGTAAGTGCTACCATCCCCACCCAATACGTCATAATCATAATCAGGGTCAGAAGACCACTTTGGTGAGCCATAGTAATTTCTATTGATATTACCGCTGCCATTCAAGAAGTAAGCGTTAGCTCCAGCTACATACTCTAACTCAGGGGTATATTTCTCAATATAATTTTCTGAACCTACAGAACTCCTCCGATTACGGTAAACAATAAGTTCTCCTGTGTCAGGGCGCAGGACAGAGTTTTGATACTCGTTATAGTTATAAGTTCCCTGAGTTCCTTCGCCAATACGCACAAACTCTGTAGCACCTCCAGCATTGCCAGCAGCGGCTTGTAACATTATAATTGAAGTCTTACTCATCAACAGGCTCCAAAGAATCACTCAGCATTTTAACAAACGCATCACGTCCTACCGTTAGCTGATCTAGGTTAAACTGAGTAGAGCCTATCTTACGCTCTAAGTCACCAATATGATTAATCATTACTTTCTGTTGATCTGTTAGTTGATCTTCAGTGTATTCTTTGTCGTTAATCGTAATGGTTTTTGTTTGTTTCTCTACCATTGTGATTCTCCTTTGTTATGTTGTTATGGTTTTACCAAGGTGTACCTGATGCAGTAGTAGGTGTTCTATCAGCGTCAATCTTAGTTTGCAAAGCTGCTTCAGTTTCAGCCTTATCAATAACACCATAGACCCAACCCAATACTGTAGCCTCAGTTACGCTGTCATAAGCAATAAACCCTGAGTCAGAAGCATCCGGGCTAAACCCTACAGTGCCATATGAAGAAGCTGTGTAGTCGCCATCCTCTGCTTCTACACGCCAATGTGCTACTGTGATGCCACCTGTAGCGACTTCATTTTCACAGTTAACAATAGTCCAAGTGAATGTTGTCATAGTTAGTTATCCTTGTTAGTAACAATAATAAAGTTATGCTGCAGCGTCAATCGCTAAAGCACCATACCAATTAGTACCACCATCTACTGTGTAGAATACTAGTACATCTGTTTCACCAGAAGCTGGTGCATCTGGAGCCGTACCACCTGCCCAATCCACTGAGCTAGGCCATGTGATAGTGTGACCTCCACCAGCTGTTAATTTTAGCACGAAGCCAACAGAACGTCCAGAGGTAACGCCAGCAAAAGTAAAGGTAGTGTTACCACTTGTAGTTAAGGTAAAGCTACCCGCTGTGTCTGCATCAATGCTAGGCGTAGTGCCTGAGAGAGAGGTGTTAGCCTCCTCAATAGTGCCTACGTAACCAACGCCAGACAGGTAGAGGTCTTTGAAGCTTCTTGTATCGCTACCTAAATCGAGGGTGTCATGTACTGTGACCCCGTTTCTGGCAGGGCGAATTGCTGTACCATTACTTGTGAAGAGCAATCCTGTGCCGCTAGTAGTTCCACTTTGAATATAAAGGGCATCACCACCTTCAGACCCAATACTCCCCACAGTGGAGCCGTCTTTGTAGAACTCCGCAATAGGGCCATCTGAGGATGTGCGAGAAAGTGCAAGGGCTTGATCGCCAGATACTGTTGAAAGTATTCTACCGTCTGCCAGCATTTGTATGCCCGTGGTACTACCAAAACCACTCGCACTTGTCTGACCCACCAGCAAGTTACCGCTGACATCTAGTGTCATTTTGGGGCTAGTCATTTCAGTGTTTATATTTGACCCTGCACTAGCAGAAGCTGCGGTATACCACTTATGCGCCCCTTGGTATTGAAAATAACGGGATGCACCTCGTGTAGATATGTTTATGATTGTATCACTGTCATTTATATACGCATTATTATAAAGCTCAGTTGTTATTCCTGCATCTGAGAAAAGAGTAGCCTCCGTACCAAGCATAAGAACTTTTTGATCTGCTATATCATCACGCCAGTTAGTGTTAGGAACTCCACCGATTCCTACACGACCGCTGCTGTCTATGCGCATGCGTTCTGAGCCATCTTTATCAATGGCAAAATCACCATTAGACTTTACGTCAAGGATGTATGAAGCAATGGAAGGGTATGTCAGTTTTAAGTGGTCAGTAATGCCCTCAATTTGCAATAGACCACTAGGACTACTCGTCCCAATCCCAACCCTGCCGCTGCTGTCGATGCGCATGGCTTCAGATTGTGCGCCAACGCCATTTGTTGTTGATACAGTAAAGAATGAAGAAAGATCAGAAGCGTTTTCAGTTCCACCTTGAAGGGTGGCATAGCCCATTGTTGAAGCACCTGCACCACTTTTTGCCCCTATATACAATACACCAGAATTGCCAGCACCCGCTGTTGCCTCATTCCAAATTATTGATACGCCCTCATTACCAACAAGAGAGCGACCCGCAGATTTTCCTACTGTGGTAGTAGGCCAGCTTGTCGTACCAAACGAAGATGTGCCATTTACGTTTAAGGTAGTATTTGGCGAACTCGTCCCAATCCCAACATTACCGCTGCTGTCTATGCGCATGGCTTCTGTCGATGATGTACCAAAGGCCATATGGTTTCCGCTTTGGTTATACACAAGAAAACCTGCATACTGACCAACTACATCGCCTGTCGTATCACTGAAATAAATAGCACCTTGCGCACTTGCACCTGTTCTTATTGTAAGACCACCATTAGAACTGTCAGCAATGGTAAGGTTGTCAGCAAAACCAGTGTAACCTAAGCTACTCGTGCCAATCCCAACATTACCGCTGCTGTCGATGCGCATCTTCTCAGTGGGGGTATCAAGGTTATTCGTTGTATAAAACGACAATCCAACTTGATTAGATGTATTACCCCTGTTTAAACCAATAGCACTGTATCTGTCTGTTGGTCTTCCCGATGAGAGGGCAAGGTAGGGTGCGTCTGCATTTGGCCCAACAACACCCTCAAGGGAAAGTAACTCACTAGGCGAACTCGTGCCAATCCCAACCTTACCGCTGCTGTCGATAACCATACGGGATGCTGCGGCATCTTCATCATAAGTCACCAGACTACCGCCAGTGTTGCTATACATAGTATATCTACGACCAGATGAACCAGTGTTGTCCAAACTTATGAATGGAACATTACTGTGTTGTACCGCTAAACCTTGCGACGACCCGCTGACAGATGTAGCTGGCGAACTCGTACCAATCCCCAAGCTCTCAGCACTCGCATCCCAGAAGAACTTTGGCGTGGTGCCTGTGTCCTCGTAGAAGGAGATGTCGCCTCCGTCTGACGCTTGTAGAACTTTTACGTTGTCTGCATAAATCGCAAAATCAGAAGACTCATAGCCAATAAAGCCTGTGGTTGTTGCTGTATTTTTAAAGTTAATGTAACCCGTAAAACTGTCTGACCTGTTCAGTGTGGCAACAATGGTTGAGCCAGATTTATCCACAGTCAGCGCATCGCTGGTCAAAGTCCCAGTGATGTCTACACCTGTGCTGGTGGTGGCGAGTTTGGTGGAGTTGTTGTAATTAAGAGTTACTGCTCCGTTTGATACCGCATTAATGTAATTTTCGCCAGTTATAGACTGAATGTTTAAATCGGCTGCACGAATGTATAAAGAGCCTGTACCTGCATCGTCTATGTAACTATGATAACCATTGTGATAAATCTGTAGGTCAGAACCAGCGCCAAAGATGGCTTTGTCGCTGTCGCCGAAGGTTATGTCGTTACCGTTACTATCTAGGTTACCACCTAGCTGTGGTGTTATGTCTCCTACTAGATCGGGTGATACACCCTGCCATGCTGTGCCGTTCCACACATACATAGCGCCACCAGTAGTGTTAAAGTACAAAGCACCTACTGCTAGTGCATCACCATCATTGTCTACTGTAGGCGCACTTGCTTTGTCACCCAAGTAGCGATCATCAAAGCTATCATACACAGCTTCCGCATTAGCTTCACTTGTTGCAGCATTACTTGCTGATGTAGCTGCCTCAGAAGCAGAAGTAGCAGCAGCAGCCGCACTAGTAGCAGCATCTGTAGCTGAACTTAGAATGCCATCCACGTATGTCTTAGTGGTTAGATCAGCTGCATCTGTAGGTGTGTACGTAGTAGTGACCTTGTTAGCACCCATGTCGATAGCACCAGTCATAGTGCCACCTGATAGATTCAGCTTAGTAGCATCCTGTGTGTCCGTGTATGCTTTACTAGAAACATCTTGTGCCGATGTTGGATCACCTACACCAGTAATCTTAGATGTACCCATAGCGATAGCACCCGACATGGTTCCACCAGACAGGTTCAACTTGAGTGCATCTTGAGTATCTACATAACCCTTACGAGTAAGTGTGTCATCTGTAGCAGGTGTCGCTGTTGATGTAGCCTTATTTGCGCCAAGGGCAATGTCGCCAGTCATAGTGCCGCCAGCAAGAGGCAGCTTAGTCGCAACACTGTTCGTTACAGTTGTGGAGAAACTAGCATCATCACCCAGCGCAGCAGCCAGTTCGTTAAGTGTATCAAGAGCAGCAGGTGCAGCATCAATAACATTGGCAATGCTTGTATCAACAAAACCCTTGGTTGCTGCATCTGAGTCAGCAATCGGCGTACCAAGACCCGTAACGGTATTGCCACCCATAGTGATGTCACCAGACATCGTACCACCAGCTAAGTTAAGCTTAAGGGCATCCGCTGTGTCTGTATAAATCTTGGTGGAAGCATGTTGTGGTGCTGTAGGATCACTTACGTTAAGCAATGCTGTGCTCGTGAAATCTACAGTACCATTAACTACAAGGTCATTCAGAGTTGTTGTGCCTGTAGAAGCTGTAACATTACCTGTCAGGTCACCTGTTACATCTCCAGTGACGTTACCAGTAAGATTACCCGTTACGTTACCTGTGACGTTACCCGTAAGCGCACCAGTAAAGCCTGTGTTAGCTGTTATAGTTGTACCTGTTACAGCCTGTGGAGTTGCACCACCAATAACGGAACCATCAATAGTACCACCATTAATGTCAGCGGTTGCCAGAGTAGCCTGACCTGTAGTCGTTACTGTAGTGAAAGTACCTGCGGCTGCAGAGGAAGCACCAATGATTGTGCCATCAATAGCACCACCGTTAATGTCTACAGTAGCGTGTGTGGAGTTACCTGTTGTAGTAAGACTACCTGCAGACATAGCGCCTGTAAAAGTAGATAAACCTGTAACACCAAGAGTACCACCAACAGTGACATTGCTTGTAGTGTCCACTGTAGTAAAGTCAGCAGAAGCAGGTGCCGTTTCACCGATTACAGTACCATCAATAGTACCGCTATTAATGTCAACAGTAGCAAAGGTAGATGTGCCTGTAGAAGTGACATCACCTGTAAGGTTACCCGTTACGTTGCCCGTAACGTCACCCGTTAAGTTACCTGTTACGTCACCCGTTATATTACCTGTGACAGGGCCAACGAGTTCTGTACCAGTAATAGTAGTACCTGTAACTGCTGCAGGAGTAGTACCACCAATCACTGTATTATCAATAGTGCCGCCTGTGATTACAACAGAATCAAGGTAACCTACACCGTCAATATATAAATCTTTAAACTCAGCACCAGAAGACCCAAGGTCTACATCATCATCAGTAACAGGTACAATAGCACCATCTTGAATACGTAGCTGTTCTACTGCAGAGCCACCTACTTCACTATACACGGAAATACGGTTGTTCGCTGTATCTACAACTACTTTATTTTTTGCATCTGTATCAGCAATAAGAGGTACATATGCACCCTCTGTAGAACTGCCGTCATGCTTGTGACCTGTAGCAAAAGCAAACGCATCACGTATGGCGTTATACTCTGCATTTACTGGAGCCGCCCTAATTATTGCACTAGCGATAATGTCAGCTACTGATTGTCTACTATAACCTGCCATTTTATAACCTGTCTCCTACTCCAAACGTAATCACTATACCTTGGATACTGTGTGATGCATTTGTATCATTAGTTACATATTTTAAAGATACTGACTTCCCAGAGCCAGATACGTTAGTCCTTACTACAGGTGCTGGGTTACCATCGAAAATAGCTGTACTGTCGTACAAAGCTTCGTTGTAGTATGCTGCTGCACCTTCAGTTACTAATGAAAAGTTTGTTGGGCTTAGTGTTTCAAACGCTTCATAGTCATACAAAACAGACATAGCTATTTCATTATCTCCCTCTGAACGTAAATACGTAGCTATCGTCTGTATTATTTTACGTTGCTCAGGGTCTTGCATGTGTATAAACGGAGTCTGATATAAACTAAATATTTCAGCGTTATCAAAGTTAGTACCTTGTTCTTGCCTGTGTACTTTACCAGTACTACTACCATGTATTACAAACTCGAACTGTCCTATATAACCACTATCTGCACAAGTAGCTTCAATACCTAGAACCTGCCCAAATTCAAACATATTTCCTTGTGGTGTCGAGCGTATACCACCTATTAAACCTGTAGAGTCACCAACAGCGAAAAACACCCTAAACTGAGACTTCTCACGAATAACAACAGATGATAGAGCATCTAAGTCTTCTTCTAGTACCACCTCTGTAAAAATAGACTGAATGTTACGAGAGATAGATTCTAAATTAACATCACCAATTTTGTTAGTGCCTGATATAGGACGATAACCGTCTTGCGACAAGAAGAATACATCACCGCCTATTTCAATAATACTATCTGTAGCCAAGCACCCAAGATCGTCTGTAACATTCTCAAGAACAAAGTTAGCGATGTTATTACCTGTAAGCTTCTTGATGTTATTTATACCAAAGATATACAAAGCATCACGAAATGCTTTAGTAGCTACTACAGGGTAACCTACATTAATAACACCTGCACCATCGGCAGCGGCAAAATTAGTTTCAGAGTAAGGCGCACTAAAGTACAAATTAGTATTCTCAGAGGTATCCCCTGATAAGAACAAATGGTTCTGGAAGATAGAAGCGTACTTAGGGGCACTAGGTGCATCAGCATGTGTAACTTGTGTGTAAGTTGTACCATCATAAGTAGCAGCTGGATTAATACCATCAGTCAATACTACTTTAGAGCTACCCCAGTTAAAACGCTTAAAGCGAACTTTAGATACACCTGTCATTGTAGGCGTACCCGATGTAGTCACCGCTACCCAAGCTGATGTAGAGTTGTCCCAATAGTGTAAATAGTCATTTCCACTGGAGGGTTTACGACAGGCTAAAATACCATCGTTTACGCCATTAGCAACACAAACGCCTAGAATACTACCAGTACCTGTGACTGTACCGTAGTCATTACTAAAGCCACTAATACGCCTGTAACCACCTGTAACAGCAGGCTCGTAGTTAATTAACGAAATAGCTGAACCGGGTGTGGTTTCACCTTGCGATAGCACATCACGGCTGGTATTTAGTCCACCTTGGCAGAAGACCTTAAAGGAGGCTAGATTGTCAGCCATTAGAAAGTACCACTAAACGCACTACCACCACCCTGCATAATCACAGTAGAACGAAGACCTAGTGGATCATCGAGTAGTACACGGCGCATAGCCTTGATACCATCCTCAAAATTCTTTTGGTGCATTGCGGCACTTTGTTCGTTACTACGGAAGCGCATCATAAACATCATAGCACCATCAATTAAGATGTGCTTAAAACGATCCGGGATAATAGCAGTGTCACTGTACACAGTAAGATCATTAGGGTATGACCAGTATACATACTCTACTTCGTATGCTGCATTAGGAACTGGTGTTACACCAAACTTTTCTTCATACGTTTGATAAACTACAATAGGTGCAGATTCACCATTTACCAAGTCACCTGTATCATCAGAGGTGCGATAGTTACGGATGTATTCGTCATAAGAGATAGGACGCAACCTACGGGGTCCATTGCTCTCAGAGGTAAGTTGTTTAATGTAAAATGTGTCCCAATCGACACTAGAGTAATCAGAGGGAAAATCATACTGGCGTGTACCTGCTACCAAAGTTTGTGTATAGGTAGTCTTAAGGAAAGGCCACTCTTGACCATCTTGTAAAATAAGTCTGATGCTACTGTTGATTGCATCTTTTGCTAGTGCCTGAACATTACGTGCCGTATCAAATCCATCACCCGCTGTATCTAGGGTAACTTCATTCATACGCCGTAGTAGTTCGTTTACTAGAGAAACATACGTAGCCATGTTAAATCCTAAAATAGATAAAAGATAGAAGGGGCCAGCGTGTAGCCAGCCCCACCTATTTTGTTTAAGCCAAGTTGTACTTAGCTGTGACAAGACCTTCTGGGCGCAAGATTTTGCGACCGTATAGATGCATACCACGAACAATGTCAGCGAAGCTGTCTGGATCACGGTACGTTTCGGTTTTGTTGATCTGCTCGGCAGTTGCAACAGATGAGTCATGACCAGCTACGATAACACCGTAGTTAGTAGACTGCGCTGCAGTACCTGTAGTAGATGCACCAGTACCTACAGATGGCAAGTTGTTTGAAACGTGTACACGGAAACCGTGGAAGTTATTCAACACCAAACCATTCTGGAGACCTGCTCCACCGTAGTCTGCATTCAACAAACGGCTGTCTTCATCACGAAGGATTTCCATCATGACTGGATCAACAACGATCCACCGTCCTTGTGTCGGTACGTTTTGCGCATCCAGCAGACGTGCCATACGTGCAACAAGCATTGCAGGTGAGACATAAGCAGTTGGAAGTGCAGTTGCACCGGGCAAACGAGCGGCAAGAGGAATAGAATCCCCAGCTACACCTGCAGTAGTAATGTTACCAAAGTCAGGGCGAGAAAGCTTGTTAGCTGCAAGCAGTTCGTCAGTACCAGCAGCTGTATCAGCTTTAGTACCATTAACTTGGTCGTTTACTGTGTCTGCGTTGTCGTGCAAAGCGGATTGTTTGAAACCAGCCAAATAGCCAAGAACTTCTTGGTCATGTTGGTCAGCCAAACGGAAAGCTGCACGATCAGATGCAAGTGTTTGGAAATTGACGTGGCTGTGAGCCTCTTCAATATCATCCACTTTAAAAGCAAAATAGTTAGCTTTATCAACAACTAACGAGAAATCGTTATCTGTCAAATCTTGCTGGGTGATAGTTGTACCACGAAGATACGCAGAGACTGAAATTTCAGGCTCCTTAATAATCTTCACAGTGTCTCCCATGTTGGCGAT
>Ga0315320_10002196_pt1 | contig 16092 bp, 16 predicted proteins | sample M140m21515metaG_FD_203458 | JGI IMG/M metagenome (GOLD analysis project Ga0315320, IMG submission 203458) | Ammonia-oxidizing marine archaeal communities from Monterey Bay, California, United States - M1 40m 21515 | ecosystem: Environmental > Aquatic > Marine > Coastal | place: USA: California... | reverse complement strand
AACTAAAAAGGATCAATATGTCAGAAGACGTTTCAAGCAAAGTAAAAAAAATTGTAGCTGATCACTTAGGTATCGATGAAGCAAAAGTAACAGAAGAGTCTAGTTTTATAGATGATTTAGGTGCTGATAGCTTAGATACAGTTGAATTAGTGATGGCTTTTGAAGAAGAATTTGGATCTGAAATTTCAGATAGCGAAGCCGAGAAAATTTTAACTGTTGGAGATGCAGTTAAATTTATCGAAGGAAAAGCGAACTAATAACTTAAATGCCCTCAGAAAATGATGGCGTAATGATTGTTTTATCCTCTCCGTCAGGGGCGGGTAAAACTACATTAGTTAAAATGTTATCTAAAATGGATAACTACGAAATCTCCATTTCACACACAACGCGAAAACCAAGACCTAATGAGGTAAATAATAAAGACTACTATTTTGTCAATGAAGATGAATTTAGAAGATTAATTAATAATGAGGAATTTCTTGAATACGCAAAAGTATTTAGTAATTTTTATGGCACAACTAGAACACCCATTATTGATAGATTAAATAAAGGTAAAAATGTATTATTTGATATTGATTGGCAGGGTGCAGATCAGATTAAAAATAAAAAGCTAGATTATAAATTAGTAACATTTTTTATTTTACCTCCAAGCAAAGAAGTTTTATTTGAAAGATTGTCTAATAGAGACATGAAAGATAAATTAATTGTTGAAGAAAGAATGAAGCAATTTGGAAGAGATGTCTTACATTGGATAAACTATGATTATGTTGTGATTAATGATGATTTAGAAAATTGTTATTCTAAAATTACTAATTTAATTAATGCTGAAATTTCTAATGGATCTAAAGACTATGATTTAGATTATATAAGAAATCATGTTGAAAAATTAACTTCTTAGTTTTTCATACTCGATTGTTAATTTATAGTAAGTATCAAAGTCTAAGTTTTGAGGTCTTAAATTTAAATCTATATTTAATTTATTAAGTAAATCATTATTTCCATTAAATATTTGGTTAAATGGTTTTTTTAACATTTTTCGTCTATGACTAAAAAATATTCTTGTAATTTTTTCTAAATTTAACGGATCTTTAATATCAGCAAATTTTTTTTTAGGTGTAAAGTGAATCAAAGTACTTTGTATTTTGGGCCTTGGTGAAAAACTTTCAGGTGAAATATCACAAATTTTATTGATGTTAAGTCTCCAATTAGTTAAAATTGACAATCTTCCATAAGCAGAAGTATTAAATTGAGCTATAATTCTATCTGCTACTTCTTTTTGAAACATTAAAACAAGGTCAGAAAACCAATAATTATTTTTTAATTTTGTAATCCATGTACTTAATATTTCTGTTGAGATATTGTATGGTAAGTTCCCAAAAACTATAACTTTTTTTTTTGAAAGTAAATTTTCATCGAATTTAAGAATATCTTCGTTGAAAATTTTAACCCTTTCATCAATTACTTCTTTTAAAGACTCTGCTAAAAAAGTATCTTTTTCAACAAGATACATTTTGCTTGGATTATTTCTTAATATTTCTTTAGTTAAATTTCCTGTACCAGGCCCAACCTCTAAAATTTCATTATTGGTAATTGATACAATATTGATTATTTTATCAATTATATTCTTATCTATTAAAAAATTTTGACCTAAACTTTTTTTTGCTTTAATCAATTTTTTTCTAAAAATTCTATTGCCCTAATTAAACTTAAAGGGTTTGACTTGTTTTGACCAAGCATATTTTGATTAGGTCCGTGATCTGGGGAAATTCTTATAAATGGTAGGCCTAGAGTTATATTTATTGCATCATATTCATATAGTGTTTTTATTGGTGTTAAAACTTGATCATGATACATTCCTATAACTACATTAAAATTAATTCTATTTTTTTTTAAAAAGGCGGTATCTGCTGAATATGGGCCTTTAATATTAATCTTTTTTTTTGATAAATATTTAATTGCAGGTTTTATCACTTTTTCATCCTCGTTATATTTTTCAATACTTTCGCAATGTGGATTCATTCCTAGTACACCTATTTTAGGTTTAAAACCCAAAATTTTTATATAAAATTTATTTATTAAAATAACTTTTTCTATAATTTTTTTTTTAGTTATATTTTTTACAACTGATTTTAAGGGTAAATGAGTTGTAATTGGACAAACAGATAGTTTTTTATTGTATATTAGCATTGTACTTTGATTGGATCTTGTTTCTTCTCCCAAATATTCTGTAATACCCAAAAATTTTTTATTTAAAAAAGAAGTTTTTGAAATAGGTCCGTTAATAAATTTAGTAGAAATACCAGATTTTAAAATATTAAGTGAGATTTTAAAACAATCTTTTATATATTTATTAGATTTATTACTAATTTTTTGAAATGATATATTTTTATTATAATCAACATTAATGATATTTATTGTTTTGTTGTCTAATTTTAATTTATTAAGCATTGAAGGATTAAGCGTTTTTATTCCCATTTTGAATTTCAATTTTTTCATTTGAAATTTTAATATTTTTTGAGAACAGATTAAAATTAAAGGAGTTTTAAATTTTTTTTTTTTCAGTGATTTAAAAAAAATTTCTAAAAAAACACTATTGGGCTCTCCGTGAGCTATTAGAATTGGCTTAAAGTTCATTTATTTGAGCACTTTGTTTTACTTTATTAAAATAAGCTAAAGAATATCTTTCAAGCTGTTGATTTTTTTCATATGAAATTTTATCCGCTAATATCTGTTTTTTATCAATTTTTTCTTGATTAATTTTTATATCATCTACTTTAAGTATTAAAAAATTCTCATTAATTTTAATAGGTTTTGAAATTTGACCTTTTTTTAAATTAATTAAATTATTTAATATTTTTTTTGATAAAGATGTTTCTTTTATCCATCCAACCTTGCCACCAATTTTTGAAGTGTTTGATGCACTAAAAATATTTGCACTAGCAGCAAAACCAACATCTTTAATACTTTTTAAAATTTCCGAATAAATTATATCTAAATTTAAATCTTTAGAGTTTTTTATTAGTATTTCTGATAAGAGTATATTCCTAGAAAAACTTAAATCCTTGATCTGCTTGTTAAGATTATTTTTTATTTCTTCTTCATCAATTAAAACTCGATCCTTAAATTTTTGAAATATCAAATTATTCCATAACATTTCAATCGCTAATTTTTTTTTTATAGTCATAAAATTAAGATTTTGAGTATCTAAATAATTCTTAAATTCTTTTTCATTTTGAAACCCTAAAGTCTGATAGAGATTCATTATTATTTTTTTTAAGTTTGTGTCATCTAAAACTTTGTCTATTTGATAATATTTAATTAATTCTATTTCTTTTATTTTTTCCTTAATAATTGAGTTTGTAGCTAAATTTTTTAATTTATTTTTTTCTATCTTTTTTAAATTTTTATTTAAAACTATTAGATACTTCTCTTCTTGTTTCAAATCGAAAGTAGTAATTATTTTATTATTTACTTTTAAAATAATTTCATTCTCCAAACTATTTGCTTGTCCAGAAAATAAATAAAGAATTATTAATAGGTAAAAGATCTTTTTTTTTTTCATTAATTAGCTGTTGTAACACCACCAAATGGTATTAAGCTTAGTGTAAGAAAAATTTCTTTTTCTGGTTTTAGATCTGAGTCTCTATAGAATTCTTTGTTAAATTTAATTGACGCTACCAAACAATCGTTTTGATAACTATAAATCAAATTATAAAATTCAGTAGCACTTTTTTCATTATTTCTTCTTACATTAAAATTAATACTATTATTTTTATCAATTTTTAAAGAAGATGAGTTTGATGTAAAACTTTCATTGATTGAACTATTTTTTTCATCAGAATACATAAAAGTTGTTACAAATTTATTTATTTTTAATTTTGATGACACACTGTCATAGTTTGTTTTGTCAAAATCATTATCTAATGCAAAATCATATTTTATTGAAAAATTTTTATTAGGATAAAATCCTGTAGAGCCAAAAATATCTGACATTTTTTTACCAATAGTACTTGTATTTGATAGATCTGGATTTTCTTTAATTCTTAAAAGTGATGCTAATTCTAAATTGAACAAATCATTGCTTGTTTTTTTATTTATTTTATTAAAGCTTGTTCCATAAGTTAAAGAAGATCCTCCTTCAACGGTTTCGTCATTCATTATTCTGTTAATGGAAAAAATATTATATTGATCAATTCTATGATTATCCAAGCTTAAATTTTTTGTTTTATTAGGACTATACATAAGAGCGATTTTAGGAGTAAAATTATTTATATACTCTGAATTTTCCTTTTTTAAAGGTAGCTCAACATTATATTGTATTATGGAAGCTAAAGTTTGTTCAAATTCGTCTTTATATTTATTAGAATTTTTTGCATCAATATTTGTATTTTTAAATAGCATTTTATAATTTGTAACAAAGCCTTTATTATAGAATTTTGAAAAAGAATTAAATTCAAGATCATTAATTATAATTCCCTCATATAAATTAGTATTATATTTTCTTTGGCTTCCATATGATTTTAAAACAAAATTATTTCCCGCCTCTGAAAAAAGTGTTTTTTGAATTCCGTAGTTTGGGTAAATAAACTCATGTCTACTACTTTTATCTTTTGATAAATCTTCAAAAATTTCTATTGATGTGTTAAATTCTATATCATTTTTTACAGTATCAAATGATAGATAGGAGTGTAATGTGTTAGTATCAATATTGATCTGATCACTATCAATCTTATAAATTTTTAAATATTCATCATTTGTTACATTTTCTAGATTAAGCTCAATATTACTCTCATCAAAAAAGTTATTATTAGTTCTAAATTTAGAATTTGAAAAAAAATGAGTTTTAGTATTATTTTTTGAAGAAAGAAAGTCGGATGATGCAATACTAGCGTCAATTAAATGACTACTATTTTTATTCTCTTGTCTGTATTCATTTTGTAAAACAATTTCATTATTAAAAAAAAGTTTAGGTTTAAAAGTAATATCTTTATTCACAGATATTACATGATAATAAGGAATCATTACAGAGGACCCTACATTTTTTGAGCTACTGAATTTTGGAGGCAAAAATCCAGACTTTCTTTTTACAGTTGGGTCTGGGTGGGAAAATCTTGGGAAATAAAAAGTTGGAACATCATAAATTTTTAGCCAAGCATTTTTATATTTTATTATTTGTCTATTTTTATCATGTTCAATTTCCTCAGCATACATACTCCACGGAGGACAATCATTATCTTTACTACATGAAGTAAAAACACCTTTTTTCAAATAAGAAGATTTGTTTTTAATTTTTATATTATTTGCTTTAATTCTTGGATCATTATTATTATTTCCAAAAAGAGACTTATTAAAATTTATATTTAAATCTCTACCATAGACATTATTATTAGCAGTATTAATCATAATTTCTTTTAATAAGTATTTATTTTGTTGATTATCAATAAAATTAATTTCTTTACCTATGAAATTTTTCATTTTTATGTCAAATAAAAATTCATAAACTTCAAAATAATTATTTACATTATCTTTGATTTTAACAAAATCATTAGAGCTTATCTTTTTATTATCAACATCATATTGAAAGTTACTAAGATCAATATCATAAACTTGGTTGTAAACAATTTTAGATTTTGTTTTTGATAAAATCTTATTATCAAATACCAAAAAAATAAATTCAGATCCAAAGGCTTCAATTTTATTTATTTTGTCATTAAATTGAACTTTACCAAACATTCGGTATTGACCAATTTTTTTATTGTATTCAAAGTTTTCAGAATTAATAATAATGTTATCATCTATTAAAATTTTCACATCTCCTTGACCAGAGACAATATTACCATTTTCTAAAATTTTTATTGTATTACTTGAATAGTCAATTTTTTCATTGCTTAAAGCAATATTAAAAAAAAATAGTATAAATATTGAACACAAATGTATAATTTTTTTTTTATTTTTCATTAATCCTCACCATACCAATTCCAGTTAAGATAGAAACAATAACGTGTGGTAACCATATAGATAGTATTATCGGGAGTTTATTATTTTGACCTAGCAAAGATGAAAAATGATTTATATAAAATATTAAGACTGATACAAATATACCTACAATTAAATAAAAAAATTTCGGTTTATTTGTAGGCACATTTAACATTAAAACACATGCAAAAATTGTTAACATAGTTATGTAAAAAGGGAATGAATAAATCTTTTGTAAATGTAAATTAATATCTTTAACTGTATAACCTACAGAAATATACTCATCTCTTAAATCAAACAGTTCCCATAATGTTAAAGATGATAAATTCGAGAAAAGTGTGTTAATTTTTTCAGAATTAAAATTTGATTTAAATAAAAAATTTTTTTTTTCTGTTCTAACATTATTTTCAATTATGATTGCTCTTTCAATTACCCAGTCATTATTTTTTATATTTATACTTTTTCCATATATATATTTATCTGGAGCAAAATTATTATCAAATTGAGTAATTATCACATCATTTAAAATATTTCCTTCAATCAAATTTGCATTGATTATGCTTGTTTTATTGTTAATTTCATCTTTAATCCAAATTCCATTTTCAGTAATAACAGCGAGATATTTATTGTCGCTCGCAAAATTATTTTTAATTTCAAGATATAAATTTTTTAATTTTGCAGAAAAATTATAAAAAAAAATAATTATCAATAAACTAGCAATAAATGATACTAAAGAAATAATCACAATTAATTTAAAATTATCTATACCAAAATTTTTTAAGATAATTATTTCGTTATTTTCTATTAAATTAATAAGTAAAAATTGAGTAGCTATTAAAAAAATAAAAGGAAATATAGTCATCAAGACTGTTGGTGCATTAAGCACATTTAACAATAGAGGATAATATAAACTTTCACTAGTATCTTTAAAAAAATTTAATTCTTCAAATAGATTTAGCAATAACACTAAAAGAAAAAATATAGAGCTAACTATAAAAATTAATTTACTAAACTTTTTAATAATATATTTTATATAAATTTTCATGACTTATAATTTTTTTTTAATACAAAAAAATAAATAGATAAAAATATAAAAATAGGAAATATAATAATAATTATATCTTGAATTAAATTATTTCCAGCATATTTAATTAAAATTTCTGAAGTAAATAATACGGTAAAACCTAAAATAAAAGTTAATATTTTATAAAATGTATAATGTTTATTAAATTTATTATTAATAATTTGTAAACATGCTATTAAACATAGTACTGGAATAAAAAAAGGTTGATAAAATCTCTTGAAAATTTCTTGAATAATATTTTTTTTGCCTCTTTCATCACATCGTAGTTCATTGTAATTGATATAAAATTTTTTATTTATATTAGAGTTATTCAAATAACATTTTATAATATTTGAAGATTTATTCTCTTGAATTTTTGGTATTATAGTTGTTTTGCTACTAAATTTTGAAAGGTTGAATTCAAAATTTTCAAATTTAAAATTAGAAAAATCTTTTTTATTGCTGCTACTAAAAATTTCTCCTTTTTTTAATATTAAATAATTTATATTATTGTCTGTTATTATCTCACCTTCAGTCGCAACTATTATTTGATATTCATTAGTTTTCTTGTTTTGATCTTTAATCAATATATTTTTAAATATTTTTTTATTATTTGATTGCTCATCAACGTAAATTGTTAAGTCGGACAAAGTATCGATAAATTTTTTTTCTTTAATAAGTGATGGAAAAAAATCAATATTTGACATTCTAACAAATGATTTACCTATATTTTGTGATTTAGGGGAAAAATATGAAGTAAATAAAAATTGTAATATTAATAACAATATTGAAAATTTAAGAACTTTATTAATAAAATTAATTTTTGAAATACCAACAGACCAATAAATTGACAATTCATTATCATTTTCATATTTCAATATCACATAAAAAATAGAAATGAATAATGAAATTAAAAATAATTTTGAAAAAATTTTTGGAAAGTTAAATAACGTATATAAAAAATAAACTTTAAAACCATGTCCATCTTCTGATACAAAATCAAGATAATTAACAGCTTGTATTACCCAAACAATTGTTGAAAAAGAAATTATCAGGACCATAAAACTAAAAAAAGCATCTATTAAAAATTTTCTAAAAATTAATTTTTTCATTGAAATATGATAGTTTTATTCATATATAGCATTCAACTCATTGAGAGTGTATTTAAAATTTATGACAGTTCAAATTAATTATAAAACTAATAATTCAAAGAAGGCCTCATCTAACATTGTCTTATTTGTTGATGAAAAATTCAATACTAATGGATTAAAAAAACATATTTCAAATTCTGAATTTTTATACATCTCAGACTTATTAAGGAATAGTGATTTAAAAAAAGATTTACTTGTTTTTGAAATTAACTCAAAAAAAACGATATTCTTGGTGTCTATTAAGAAAGACATTAAAATTTCTGATGTAGAGAGCTTGGGGGCTAAATTTCATAGTTATATAAATTACGATAAGAAAAACGATTATTTTATAAATTCTGATACTATCAATAGTAAAATAAAAAATTTTTTAGGATATTTTTTACATGGAATAAAATTAAAATCTTATGAATTTAATATCTATAAATCAAAAAAAAATAAAAAACTCGTTTATATAAATGTTATTGGTAATAAAAATAAAATATCTTCACAGGATCAATTGAGGTTCAAAGCAATAGAAGAAGGAACTTTCTTTGCAAGAGATCTTGTTTCTGAGCCAGGTAACATTTTACATCCCGATGAATATGCAAAAAGAATAAACTCACTCAAAAAATTTGGATTAAAAATAAATATTTATGATGAAAAAAAATTAAAAAAACTTGGAATGAACGCTTTACTTGGTGTTGGCCAAGGTAGTATTAGAGGGTCATATCTTGTTACCATGGAATGGAATGGTGCAAAAAATAATTCTAAACCTCTAGCGTTTGTTGGAAAGGGTGTTTGTTTTGATACAGGTGGTATTTCACTAAAACCTGCAAAGTTTATGGAAGATATGACTTACGATATGGCGGGTTCAGCAACAGTTGTTGGTTTAATGAAAAACTTAGCTGTTAGGAAAGCAAAAATTAATGTTGTTGGGGTTGTGGGACTTGTAGAAAATATGCCAGGTGGAAATGCTCAAAGACCTGGAGACATTGTTAAATCATATAGCGGTAAAACAATTGAAATTTTAAATACAGACGCAGAAGGTAGATTAGTTTTAGCTGATGCACTCACTTTCACTGAAAAAAAATTCAAACCTAAATTTATGATTGATTTAGCAACTCTTACAGGTGCAATTATAGTTTCTCTAGGATCGGAATATGCTGGTCTTTTTTCAAATGACGATAAATTATCCAATCAATTAATTGAAGCAGGAAATAAAGTTGATGAAAAATTATGGAGAATGCCACTTCATAAAAACTTTGATAAATTAATAGAATCTAAAAATGCAGATATGCAAAATATTAATTATGTTGGTGGAGCAGGATCAACAACTGCTGCACAATTTTTACAAAGATTTGTTTTAAACAAAACACCTTGGGCACATTTAGATATAGCTGGTATGGCTTTTTCAAAATATGGTGGCGCACTAAATTCAGGTGGTGCAACAGGTTATGGTGTAAGATTATTAAATAAACTAATAGAGGATGAATATGAATAATATCGAACAAACATTATCAATTATTAAACCAGATGCTGTTGAGAGAAACTTAGATAATGAAATTAAAGAAATGTTTAAAAATAAAGGATTTTCAATCGTAAAAGAAAAAAAAATTCAAATTGAAAAATTAGAGGCTGAAAAATTTTATAAGGTTCATGAGACAAAACCATTTTATAATGATCTTTGCACCTATCTATCTTCTGGGCCAATTGTAGTAATGATACTTGAAAAAGATAATGCTGTATTAGGCAATAGAGAGCTAATGGGTGCGACTAACCCAAACGATGCAGAAGAAGGAACTATTAGAAAAAAATACGGAATTTCTATTGATAAAAATTCTGTGCATGGATCTGATAGTGTCGAAAATGCAAAAATTGAAATAGATTTCTTCTTTAAAGACTAAGTATTTTTTTTATTGCTACTGGGTAAAGTTTATGCTCTTGGATCAAAATCCTTTTTGCCAAGCTTTTAGGAGTATCAAACTTTTCAATTTTTACCTTTTTTTGATCAATAATTTTACCGGAATCAAGTTTAGAATTTACAAAGTGAACAGTGCATCCAGAATATCTATCTTTATTTTTGATAGCTTTTTCATGAGTTTTCAATCCTTTATATTTTGGAAGAAGAGAAGGGTGAATATTTAAAATTTTTCCTCTAAAATTCTTAATAAATCTCTTAGATAAAATTTTCATAAAACCAGCAAGACAAATTAAATCAATATCATTTTTTTTTAATTCATTGATAGCTTTTTTTTCAGATAAAATGTTTTTAAAATCAAATACCTTTTTTTTAATTTTGTAAATTTTTGAATATTTCAAGCCTTTTGCTTGAGGGTTATTAGAAACAATCATCTTAATAATTATTGGTGATTTTTTAAGTTTAGAAAATTTGATAAGAGATTTTAAATTACTGCCTGTTCCAGAAATAAAAATTGCTGTTTTAATTTTATTAGATCCAGTTGACAGAGCCATTTAATTTAACTTTATCTTTAAAATTTTTAGTAATTTTTCCAATAACATAAGGTTTAAAATTATTAGTAAAATGTTTTTTAATTTTATCTAATTTTTTTGGATTAATTATTAAACAAAAACCAACACCACAATTAAAAGTTTTTAGCATCTCTTTATCAGATATTCCATTTTTATGTAACCATTTGAAAATTTTTGATGTTTTAATTTTTTCTAAATTTATTTCTGCTGAATAATTATTTGGAATTATTCTTTTAATATTATCAGCTAAACCACCCCCAGTAATATTAGCACATCCATTAATTAAATTTTTATCTATTAATTTTAAAACTTCACTTACATAAATTTTAGTTGGTTTAATTAATTCTTTTTTTAAAAATTTATTTTTTTTGATATCTATTTTTTTTTGTTTAATAAGATAACGCACTAAAGAATATCCATTTGAATGCAAACCACTTGAGGGAATAGCTAAAATTAAATCATTATTTTTAATTTTATTTTTACTTAAAATTTTATCTTTACCAACAATACCAACTGCAAAACCTGCAATATCAAATTTGCCTTTTTCATATGTGTCAGGCATTTCAGCTGTCTCACCACCAACTAACTCGCATTGAGAGATCTTACAGCCTTTAACAATACCTTTAATGATTGATTTTAATTTTTTTAAATCAATTTTATTAATAGATATGTAATCAAGAAATAATAAAGGTTTTGCACCTTGAACAATTAAATCGTTAACGCTCATTGCAACCAAATCAATGCCAATAGTGTCGTATTTATTAAGTGTGTTTGCAATTTCTACTTTAGTACCAACACCATCTGTGCAGGCAACAATTTTAGGTTGATTTATATGATTTGGAATGTTTGATATAGAACCAAATCCACCAATATTTGAAAACTTTTTTTTGCCCTTTTTTTTTGTTGAAACAGATGAAATGAAATTAACAAATTTATCAGCAGCATTTATGTTAACTCCACTTTTTTTATAGGTTATTAATTTATTATTCATTAATATGTTTTATGAGATTTAATATTAAAATTTTTAATTATAAAAGATTATATATTCATTTTTGCTTTCTGGCTTTGTTAAATATTTTTTTTTCCACAGAAAATATTCAAGCAAAGACTTTTTCAATCAATGATGTAGAAATATCTACACCTTTTGAGATTGATTTTAATAAAAATAAGATAATTGACGAAGGTTTTGTACAAGCATTTGATAGGTTGGTGTTATCAATATTACAAACACAGGATCAAACGATGCTTAGCAAAACACGACTTAGTTTAATCAAAAGTATGATTGAAACCTTTTCTATTCAAGAGGAAAAATTTATTGATGAGGTTTATTATTTATCTTTAAATGTATCATTTAATAAAAAAAAAATATTAAATTTAATGGAGGAAAAAAATATTTTTCCATCTCTTCCAGTTGAAAAAAAAATATTTTTTTTACCAATTATAGTAGATAAAAATAAAGATGAAATTTCAATTTTTTCTGAAAATTATATTTATAATAATTGGAATTCTAATAATCAAAAATATCATTTATTAAAATATATTTTACCCACTGAGGATTTAGATGATTTTAATTTAATAAAAAGATATTCAAAAATCTTGGAAAGTTATAATTTTAGTGAAATTATCAAAAAATATAATATTGATGAATATATTATATCAATAATCTTTAAAGAAAATAATACCATTAAAGTTTTAAATAAAATTAACTTTAATCAAGAAGAGGATCTTAAAAATATTAGTTTTCAAAATCTTAATATAGATAACTATAAAGAGGCAGATAAATTAATTGAAAGTTTAAAAAGTGTTTATGAAAATTATTGGAAGAGTAAAAATGAAATTAATACATCAGTAAAGACATCTTTAACTGTCTCAATCAACAATAACAACAATTCAGAAATTTCAAAATTTGAAGCAATATTAGATAATGCAGATCTTGTATATAATTATAATATTTATAAATTTAATAATAAACATAGTTTTTATAAAATTATTTTTAATGGATCACCAGACCATTTTCTTAAGTTTATGAAAAATAAAAATTATGAATTTGATATTCAAAATAAAATTTGGTCAGTTAAATGAATGATTTAAATCAATTAATCCTTAATTTTGATTATGATCAAAATTTTAAAGATCAAGATTTTTATGTTTCAAAAAGTAATGAGTTTGCTTTTAAACTATTAAATAGCTGGCCTAAATGGGAAAAAAATTTCGTAAATTTAATTGGAGAAAAGTTTTCAGGTAAAACTCACTTAATAAATATTTTTTTGGAAAAGTTTAAAGGAATTAAGATAGAAGCTAATCAAATTGATAATGAATTTTTAAAAAAAATTAAGATCTTTCAAAATATAATCGTTGAAAATTTGAATAATAAAATTGATGAAAATTTATTGTTTACTTTATTAAATATTATCGATCAGGATAATAAATATATAATTTTAACCTCTAAAAATCCAATTGTTGATTACTCCTTTAAGTTAAACGACTTAAATTCACGATCTAAAAATTTCTTGTTATGTAATATAGAAAAACCAGGAGATGATTTGATGTTTGCGCTCATATTAAAAAACTTATCTGATCGTCAAATATCTATAGATAAGAAATTAATAGATTTTATTATTAAAAGAATTGATAGATCGTATAGCAAAATCTTTGATTTCATATATAAAATCGACAAAATTAGTTTAAAACGAAAAAAACCAATCGATTTTAAAATTATAAAAGAAGCATTAGGAGAATAGTTGAATAAGTATAGAACACATAATTGTAATGAATTAAGAAAAGATGATCTTGATAAAGATATTTCAATATCTGGATGGATAAATAAAAAAAGAGATCATGGGAATCTATTATTTATAGATTTAAGAGATAATTATGGAGTTACCCAATGTATTATTGATAAAGAAAATAAAAATTTTTTAAATTTAGAAAAAACTCAACTTGAAACTGTTATCAAAGTAAGCGGTAAAGTTGTTAGTCGTTCTAATGAAACAACTAACAAAGATATTGAAACTGGTGAAATTGAAGTTGTTATAAATGAATTTGAAATATTGGGGACATGCAAAGAATTACCAATGCCTGTTTTTAGTGATCAAGAATATGCTGAAGAAATAAGATTAAAATATAGATTTTTAGACTTAAGAAGAAAAAAGATTCATGAAAATATAATCTTAAGATCAAAAGTGATTTCATATATCAGAAATGAAATGGCTAAACTTGGATTTTTAGAATTTCAAACACCAATTCTAACATCATCAAGTCCAGAAGGTGCGAGAGATTTCTTGGTTCCAAGTAGACTTAACCCTGGAAAATTTTATGCACTACCACAAGCACCTCAGCAATTTAAACAGTTAATAATGGTTTCTGGTTTTGATAAATATTTTCAAATTGCTCCTTGTTTTAGAGATGAAGATGCCAGAGCCGATAGAAGTCCAGGAGAATTTTATCAGCTTGATTTAGAGATGTCATTTGTGGAACAAGAAGATGTTTTTCACGTTGTTGAAACTTTAATGGTTAATACTTTTAAAAAATTCTCAAACAAAAAACTGTTGTACGATAAATTTCCAAAAATTTCATATGCTGATGCAATGTTAAATTATGGAAGTGACAAACCTGATTTAAGAAACCCATTACTTATAAATGATATTACTGAAATATTTACAAGAGAAGATGTATCGTTTGAGATATTTAAAAAACTTGTAAAATCTGGTTCAAAAGTTAGATGTATTTCAACTAAAAATACAAAAGATAAACCCAGAAGTTTTTTTGATAATGTTGATAAGTGGGCAAAAGAACAAGGTGCCTCTGGATTAGCATATTTTACTTTTGAAAAAGAGGATCAACTTTCTGCAAAAGGACCAATTGGAAAGTTTTTTTCACATGAAGCTTTAGAACAAATAATGAAACAAACTAACTCAGAAGTAGGAGATAGTATTTTTATGGCGTGTGGAAAGCAAAACGATTTAGAAAAAATAACTTCGCTTGCAAGAGATAAAATAGCTAAAGATTTAGATTTAATTGACGATGATGTTTTTGCATTTTGTTGGATTGTTGATTATCCAATGTTTGAAAAAGATGAAGTAACTAATAAAATTGAATTTAGCCATAATCCATTTTCCATGCCACAAGGGAATTTAACCGAAGAAACTTTTAAAGAACCTTTAGATATATTGGCTTATCAATATGATATTGTTTGTAATGGTATTGAACTTTCTTCTGGTGCGATAAGAAACCATAAGCCAGAACTTATGTACAAACTTTTTTCAATAGCAGGTTATGACAAGAAACAAGTAGATGAAAAATTTAGTGGTATGATTAATGCTTTAAGCTATGGAGCCCCACCTCATGGAGGAATAGCTCCTGGTATTGATAGGATAGTAATGTTGCTAGCGAATGAAAGAAATATTAGAGAAGTAACAATGTTTCCGATGAATCAAAATGCTCAAGACTTAATGATGAAAGCTCCATCTGACGTAAGTGAAGAACAATTAAAAGAACTTGGTATTGCTTTAAAAAATAAGAGATAAAATTATTTTTTACCTTTTAAACTTATTTTAACGTCTGAAAGATCTACCAAATTTTTTTTATAATTATTTCTTACAAAACCTTTGCTGGTAATATCTTTTACAATTTTTAACAATTGGTTTTGGTCTTCAGATTGAACTTCTTCATTTGATGCTGTTTCATTTCCACCAATAGATGGTGTGTGAGCTAGATCTTCTCTATTTTGATACGATATTGCTAATTCTCTAAAAATGTAATCTAGTATTGAACTTGCACTTAATATCCTGTCATTACCGTGTACTTTTCCAGATGGTTCAAATTTTGTGCCAACAAATGCACTTATGAATTCATCAAGTGGTACACCATATTGAAGCCCTAAGGAAACTGCGATTGCAAAATTGTTCATTAAAGCTTTTACTAATTCTCCTTCTTTACTTGTATCAATAAAAATTTCTCCTATTTTACCATCTTCGTATTCACCAGTATGAAGGTAAACTTTATGATCTCCAATAGTAGCTTTTTGGATATAACCTTTTCTTCTATCTGGCATCCCAAATCTTTTACCACCTCTTTCAGTTGATTTATTGAAGTTTGCAATAATGTTTTCTTTATTTTCTGTACTAGTTTGGTTTACCTCGGCTATAACTTCTACCTTTTTACTTTCAATGACTTTATTATTATTAAGATCAAGACTTTTTGTTTTACGATTATCAAGCTTAACGTCTAGTACTTCAAATTTTCCATCGTCTCTTTTTTCAAGATTTTTTAACTCTTTTTCATTTATATCATCCAAGTAATGATTTACTTTAAACGTACATGTGTAGTAAGTCTCAACTAAATATTTTGCCATTTAACTCCAATTTAAATTTTAATTTGAATATTGAATCAATTAATTTATATACAAATTCATATTTTAGTCTAATTTAAATT
>Ga0315320_10002195_pt1 | contig 16093 bp, 15 predicted proteins | sample M140m21515metaG_FD_203458 | JGI IMG/M metagenome (GOLD analysis project Ga0315320, IMG submission 203458) | Ammonia-oxidizing marine archaeal communities from Monterey Bay, California, United States - M1 40m 21515 | ecosystem: Environmental > Aquatic > Marine > Coastal | place: USA: California... | reverse complement strand
GGAAAATGCGTTGCAGGCCAGTGATTTTCGTAGACAAAGAAGACCTGACTTAATCCTACTTGACATTTGGATGCCTGATACTGACGGCATTACGCTACTAAAACGATGGTCACGAGAACCAGGAATGCAAGCGCCCGTCGTGATGATGTCTGGCCATGGTACTGTCGATACGGCGGTGGAAGCTACTCAGCTTGGAGCGTACGACTTTATCGAAAAGCCTTTGTCGATAGCTAAAATTATGGTGACCGTAAAGCGAACAATAGAAGCAGCTAAGCTGATCTCCGAAAATATAGGTCTGAGAAAAAGATGGGAAGACACTAATGAACCTATAGGCTCCAGTGAGAGTATACGAGCCTTAAAAGCCGATGCGCTTCGCATTGCAAACCACAAAACTAGCGTGTTTCTAACTGGAGAATCTGGAACTGGGAAAGAAACTTTGGCTCGTTTCATCCATCAAAATAGTCCTAGATCATCGGGGAGATTCGTAGGTCTAAATGTGGCGGCCTTAGCGAGAGATAATCCGGAGGAAGAATTTTTTGGTAGCGAAAAAAATGAGAAAATCAGATTTGGTTCTCTGGAGTTAGCGAATGGCGGTACATTGTTTCTCAAGGGTATTTCAGATATGGATCTAAGCAGTCAAGCTAGGTTATTGAATGCCCTAGAGAATCAAGCCTTCCTGAGACTAGGAGGCCAAAAGACGGTAGATGTAGATATCCGTATAATCGCGAGTACCAGTAAAGATCTTAAAGATAAGGTAACTCGGGGAGAGTTTCGTGAAGATTTATTTTATCACTTGAATGTCTTGCCACTTAATGTGCCCCCATTGCGAGATAGGAAGATCGATATACCACTGCTTCTAGAACATTTTTTAAGCTACTTCAACGAATATGAAAATTTACCGGTGCGCAAATTTTCTAGCGAAGCCACAGAGATTTTTAAAAATTATAAATGGCCTGGCAATATCAGAGAATTAAAAAATTTAGTCCAACGTTTATTAATATTGGGTAACGAGACATCTATTGATGCAAGCGAGATAGAAATGATGCTAGATAGCAAACAGAAGAAATCCGACAAGACTGTCGGGTTTGATTTTAATATCCCATTAAGAGAAGCTAGGGAGAATTTTGAAAAAAGCTATATTGAGCATCAAATGGCCAAATTTAATTACAGTGTAAGTCAAGTCTCCGCTAATATTGGAATTGAAAGAACTCATCTTTACAGAAAATTAAGAGCGCTAGGTATTGATCCAAAGCAACTGAAAGAAAATAAGCGGCCGTGAAAATAATAATTCTAGGGGCAGGACAAGTCGGATCATCCTTAGCGGCAAACCTTTGCAGCGAACCCAACGATATAACCGTAGTCGATCAAAACCCCTTGGTGCTTCAACATCTCCAAGATCGGTATGATCTAAGAACAGTTGTTGGACATGGCTCGCACCCTGAGGTATTAGCACAAGCGGGCGCCAAAGACGCTGACATGATTATTGCTATAACAAATAGCGATGAAACTAATATAGTAGCATGTCAAATTGCGTACACTCTATTCGGGACTCCGACAAAAATTGCTCGTGTTAGGGCGAACCAATACCAAAAAGAAAAACAACTCTTCGGGGACGATGCCTTCCCTATAGACGTCATAATAAGTCCTGAAAAAGAGGTTACAGCGTATATAAAAAATCTAATAGAGTTTCCTGGATCCTTACAGGTACTGGACTTTGCGGAAGGAAAAGTACAGTTAGTAGCTGCCAGAGCTTTCTATGGAGGGCCTTTGGTAGGTCACCGACTAGCCGAACTTCCCCAACAGTTACGAGGTATCGATACAAGAATCGCAGCAATATTCCGACGAAATGATGTAATTATCCCAACTGGTGAAACTGTAATAGAGGCAGGTGACGACGTTTTTTTTATCGCAGCGCCCAAACATATTAAAGCGGTTATGAGTGAATTCAGAAAGCTAGATGGACCCCATCGTAATGTCATAATCGCCGGTGGCGGAAATATTGGACGCCAACTGGCCATGGCGCTCGAAAATACATGCAGCATAAAGATAATAGAAAGTAATGCAGCACGCGCGAACGACATCACCGAGGATTTCAAGCATGCATTCGTACTACTAGGTGACGCGGCAGACGAAGACCTCTTGAGAGAAGAAAACATTGAAAATACAGACGTTTTCTGTGCCTTAACCAACGCCGACGAGGCCAATATAATATCATCGATGTTGGCAAAACGTCTGGGAGCTAAAACGGTCATGTCTTTGATAAATAGGGCGGCTTACGTCGACCTAGTACAAAGAGACAGCATTGACATCGCCATCTCGCCCCAACAGGCAACTATTGGGAGCTTGCTGGCTCATATAAGGCAGGGTGATGTCGTAAAAGTACACTCTCTTCGGAGGGGGGCTGCCGAAGCCATGGAAGCCGTCGCGCACGGCGATGCCCGCTCTAGTCAGGTAATAGGTAAACAAGTAGACGATATAAATTTACCTTCGGGCGTTGTCATCGGTGCAATTGTCCGAAAAGATGATGTGATAATGGTACATCACGACACTGTTATAAAGCCTGAGGATCACGTAATTTTAGTGGTCACCGATAAAAGGCAAGTTAGTGATGTCGAAAAATTGTTCCAAGTGAACACGACATCCGCGTAGAAAATATGCGCCTCAAAATAATACAAAAAGTCTTAGGACTACTTCTCGCGCTTTTCAGTATCACTATCCTTCCGTCTTTAATAGTATCAATAGTTCTCGCAGATGGCGCCCATAATGCATTTCTAATCGCTATAACAGTCACTCTAGTTGCAGGAGCGCTAATGTGGCTCCCCGTAAAAGATTTTTCGGGTGAACTTCGTCTAAGGGACGGGTTCATCATAGTGGTTCTTTTTTGGCTAGTACTTGGCCTGTGCGGATCGATTCCGTTTCTCGCAGTTCAGGATCCGAAAATGTCCGTAATCGACTCAATTTTTGAATCGATATCAGGGCTAACCACAACAGGAGCTACTGTCCTTAAAGATATAGACGGAGTCGTTCCATCGCTTCTTTTTTATAGGCAATTCCTCCAGTGGCTCGGGGGTATGGGAATTATAGTGCTAGCCGTCGCGGTACTACCAATGCTTGGGGTTGGTGGAATGCAATTATACCGAGCTGAAACACCTGGGCCGATGAAAGAATCAAAACTAACGCCACGGATAAAGGAGACTGCCAAAATGCTTTGGTATATTTACCTTAGCCTGACTATCTGTTGCGCAGTTGCGTATTACGTGGCGGGGATGTCTTTTTTCGATGCAGTCGCCCACAGTTTTTCGACTGTCGCGATTGGAGGGTTCTCTACTCACAACATGAGCATTGGTTATTTCGATAATGCGATGATCGAGCTTGTCGCTATAGTTTTCATGTTTGTCGCAGGCGTTAATTTCACACTACATTTTCTTTCATGGCGACAGAAATCAATCAATCATTACCTAAAAGATAGTGAGTTCGTGACGTATGCGAGTATCCTTATACTAGCATTTTTGGTGTGTTCAATCGGCCTGTTCAGCCTCTCTGGTGCTGATACCGATATATCAGCAATAATTAGGAAGAGTCTATTCCAAACAATCTCGATGGGAACTACTGCAGGTTTCAGCACGGATCAATTTCAACAATGGCCCCTATTCTTTCCGTTAATTTTAATCTTTTTGAGCTTTGTTGGTGGTTGCGCAGGTTCAACTGGCGGAGGTATCAAAGTAGTTCGCTGCTTACTACTCTATAAACAAGGCATCCGTGAAATTCAGCGACTCATACATCCTAATGCTGTTCTCAAAATCAGGATGGGCAATAGAGCGGTAAGCAGTCGTGTTATTGAGGCAGTCTGGGGTTTTTTTGCAGCCTATGTGGTAGTCTTCATACTGCTTATGCTCGCTTTGATGGTCACCGGATTGGACCCAATCACCTCATTTTCAGCAGTGGCAGCCTGCCTAAACAATCTTGGCCCTGGACTTGGATCAGTTGCCGAACACTATGGGGACATTTCAGCAACAGCGAAATCACTTCTTTGTCTTGCAATGCTTCTTGGCCGTTTAGAGATTTTTACACTTCTCGTAATACTGACTCCTTCTTTTTGGAGGGCCTAAGTTAATCGAATAGCTCAAGTTTGCCAGTAATCTCTGACACCGAGGAAAAATCGTGACGTCCCATGTATTCAGCAATCCCTTGATTCACATCTTTACACATCAAAGGATCGTAAAACAGACCAGTTCCAATGCCTACCGCGCTTGCTCCTGCCAATAAGAACTCGATAGCGTCAGATGCCGATATGATTCCCCCTTGGCCTATAATTGGGACTCTGTATTCGCGGGACACTTGATAAACCTCGTGAACTTTAAGAAGAGCCAACGGTTTTATGGCTGGACCTGACATGCCTCCTTGATTGTTAGCGATCATCGGGTTCTTTTTTTCAATATCAATGGCCATACCCATTACTGTATTAATAACAGATAATGCATCAGTACCTGCCTCAATACACCGTTTCGCATTTTCGCCAATACTAGTTTGATTGGGTGATAACTTTGTTATGATGGGCTTGTCAGTAGCCGCCCGACATACCTCTACAACCCGAGCAGATGTATCTGGATCGTTCCCAAAAGCTACACCTCCTTCCTTAACGTTGGGGCAAGAAATATTGATCTCTATTGCGTCTATCGCCGAATTGTTAAATATTCTTGTCACAGCAGCATATTCTTCAATTGTTGATCCTGAAACATTGGCAATAAAGGCTGTTTCACTTAAATCTAATTGCGGTAATATATTTTCCACAACGTACTTTGCCCCAGGATTCTGAAGTCCAATCGCGTTTAACATACCGCTATCCGTCTCATAAATTCTCTGTGGTCTATTTCCGACACGAGGCTCGAGAGTCGTTCCTTTTAAACAGATCGCACCCACGTCTCTGTTGGAGAACCCCTCTACGCGTGTATACTCTTCTCCAAATCCAACGCACCCAGAAAGCAGAACAAGTGGCGAACTAAGGCGCAATCCACAGAAATCCATAGAAAGCTGCTCTTTTTTGGAATCGTTTATTTTCATATTTTTTCGCCTTATGGAGCAAAACATTGTTCGAAATAGTGCTTTACGAACCAGAAATACCTCCGAACACTGGAAACATTATACGCCTTTGCGCTAATACGGGCTCTCGTCTTCATCTAATAAAGCCAATAGGCTTCGACATAAGCGATAAAAAACTAAGAAGAGCAAGTCTAGACTACAGTGAATACGTGAATCTTCAAGTACATGAATCATTCGATCAATTTCTTGGAAAATTTTCAATGACTAATGTTTTCAGTATATCAACTAGAGGCAAATTAATGGTAAATGAGGCGCAATTTACGGAAAAAAGTATCTTACTTTTTGGCCCCGAAACTAGAGGCCTTCCTCAATCACTTCTAGACACGATGGACACAAAAAAAATACTTAGAATTCCAATGGTTAACGAAAGCCGAAGTCTAAACCTATCTAACGCCGTAGCAATAACTATTTACGAAGCATGGAGGCAAAATAACTTTCACCAACCACCAAAATAGAATACATCTTTTTCAATCATGTTCTGAGACTAGTTCTCGCGCCAGTAGTTCGCGTACCGCTTCTTCCGGCGAACTGTCACCATTCAAAATTGCTGCAACTTGAGAAATAAGCGGTAGTTCTATCCCCAGTCTTACGCCCATATCATAAACCGCTAACGCTGTGGAGACGCCTTCCACTAGCTCACCAACCTCATTTTTCGCGCTTTCAACCGAGCCGACTCTGGCCAAAGCCTTCCCGAACCTGCGGTTTCTGGACTGGTCATCAGTACAAGTCAGAACCAGATCACCCATACCTGACAATCCCATAAAAGTTAGAGGGTCGGCGCCTACCGCCTCGCCAAACCTAGCTATTTCGCCAAGCCCCCTAGTGATTAGAGCAGCCCTCGCATTACTTCCTAAACCCATACCATCAGATATACCAGCAGCAATTGCTATAATATTCTTTAGCGCACCCCCAACTTCTACTCCTATCATATCCCCCGTTGCATATGGCCTAAAGCGATCCCCAGACATCATTCCACTAATCACTTTAGCAATATCGCCATTACTTCCGCCAACAGCAACCGCCGCAGGTTTTTCATCAAACACCTCGGACGCGAAATTCGGTCCAGAAATTTGCGCAAATGGAACCGATGCCCCGAAGACGTCACTGGCTATCTGGTGAGCAAGCGCGTTGGACTCTAATTCCAATCCTTTGCTTGCACAAACCACTCCACTAAACTGCACTCCACTCTCATGAATCGTCACCATCGCGCTTCGCAGTCTCTGAAACGGTACGACAAAAATAATATAGTCGATACTTAACTCGTTTCCCAGTTGGGGAACTAACTCTATACCCGAGTCTAATTTTTTACCTTCAAAAAATTTTGGGTGAGAGCCCGAACACTGGATCGAATTAATAGTGCTCCTATCTCGATCCCAAAGAAGTGTCTCATTCCCTCCTCGCGCGAATACTGACGCAATAGCCGTACCCCATGCTCCCGCTCCGACCACCATTACGGAAAAAGACTTAGTCATGACTACCATCCTCGCGCAAGCTTCATCACGACTCTTTCAAAGGGTAATTAGAAGCTTTCCAAGCATTTAACCCACCTTTTAATATTACAGCATCTGTGACACCATGTTTTCTAAGCTCTTTGACAGCCGCATTACTCAAGTTTCCCGCGTCACAACAGGCAATGACTCGTTTCTTCTTAAGCTTCTTGAGTTGCGCGCTTGAACTCATAATGTCTGCCAACGGTAAATTGATCGCGTTACCAATATGTCCTTTTTTAAACTGGTCGACAGACCTAACGTCAACAATTGAACACTCTCCTCTATTAACCGCAATTATTGCATCACCAGGCGTGAAGCTAGGCACCTGGTTGAGGAAGCTGGACAGTAGCAAACTGGACATTACGCAAAATAAAGTTACTAATATCCAATGATTAATGACAAATTCAGATAGTTGTTCCATATTGAGCCAAATATATTATTAGGCCCATAAGTGTAGGGAATGTAATGCGGGCGCGCCACAAAATTTTGCTATAATAGAAATAATGTGTATAAAAACTTCAATCGGTAGTTGCGTCTAAGAATGTCAAAAACGGTACATCCAACACTACTTGTAATCCTTGACGGATGGGGCCACAGAGAGGCTGCCGATAATAATGCTATAAGCTGTGCGGCTACCCCGGTATGGGACCAACTATGGAAATCTGAGGCGCGTACGCTCCTAGCGTGTTCCGGGGAAGATGTTGGCCTACCAGCAGGTCAAATGGGAAATTCCGAAGTTGGCCATATGCATATGGGCGCAGGGCGGCTGCTAGACCAAGATCTATCTCGTATAAACAACGCAATCCAAAACGGAACGTTCGATCAGAATACTGTGCTAGCCAACTCTCTTAGGGATTTGACGTATCGAAAGAAAAAACTGCATATCATTGGTTTACTTTCTAATGGGGGTGTCCATAGTCATCAGGATCATATCCTCGCTCTAAGTAAAGCCGCATCAAAAAAAGGCGTCAAAGAAATAATCCTACATTTGAGTCTCGATGGTAGAGACACGCCTCCAAAAAGTGCCCGGTCTTATATTGAAAATATAGAAGGTCATCTTTCCAACATACCCGAAGCCAGAATAGGATCACTTATTGGTCGGTTTTACTCAATGGACCGAAATGCTAATTGGGATAGAACAGAAGAAGCGTATAATTTAATCAATGAAGGTATAGGAAAGTTTAGTGAACGTGCCGCTACTGATGCGATCACAGAAGCTTATCGCCGTGGCGAAAGTGATGAATTTGTTTCGCCAACCTTAATCTGCGAAACGGGAAAATCTAGCGTGCACGTAGATCCGGAAGATTTAGTGATTTTTTCCAATTTTAGGGCCGATAGAGCCCGACAACTTACAGAGGCCTTCAGCCAAGAGAGCTTTGAAGGGTTCACGCGAAAAAGCCGACTAAATGCTGAAAATTTCGTGACGATGACCGAGTACAAAAAGAATTTTAATCTTCCCGTATTGTATAAACCGGTTGAGCTAACTAATTCCCTAGGGACTGTAATTTCCAATCACGGGCTCAAACAACTGCGAATAGCTGAAACTGAAAAATATGCCCACGTAACTTTTTTCTTTAACGGGGGACTTGAAGTGCCCGCGACGGGTGAAGATCGTATTCTAGTGCCGTCACCTAACGTAACTACCTATGATGAAAAGCCCGAGATGTCGGCGCATGAAGTCACCGAAAAATTAATTGAAGCGATAATTAGTGAGAAATATGATGCTATCATATGCAATTACGCAAATGCTGATATGGTGGGGCACACCGGTAATTTTCCCGCAGCCATAAAAGCAGTAGAAGCACTTGACGAGTGCTTAGGGAAAGTACTGGCAACAAGCAAAACATACAATGTCGATGTGCTGATCACTGCAGATCATGGGAATGTAGAACAAATGACAAGTGAAGGCTCGGATGTTCCTCACACAGCGCATACAAACAACTTGGTGCCGGCCGTCTATGTAGGTACTCGCAAAGCACAAGTACAGAAAGGAAGCCTAGTTGACATCGCACCTACGGTGCTATCGCTTATGACTATACCTATTCCAGAAGAAATGACTGGTTCGACATTTATTGAACTTGAGTAAAAGCCTAGTAAGATTATCTCGCTCTTGTTAACGCCTAATCAGCGCCTCCCAAACGTCGCAATCGTCAACACAAAAACACCACAACCGCCAACAAAAATATTGAAGAGAGAAATAGAGCCAGTGATATTTTCAACCCCAACTCCAAAACTATGTAAGATCATGGCAGACAGTACAAGACACGCTCCAACAACAGCAAAAGTGAGTTTTTTACGTAACAACCGAATTTCGTTCTTTATCGTCTTTAGACTTGAATCGTAAGTATTAATCTGTAAACGACCAGCCCTGGCCTGCTCTAGTAGGTCGAAAATAGCGGTAGGTACTTCTGGCAACTGCGTCACCCAACGCTGAGAATTTTCTTCTAAAGAATTTATAATACTCTTCAGTCCTATCCTCTCGCGCATGAAGTTTTCTAGCGAGGGCTTGGCAGCATTCCATAGGTCCAGTTCGGGATAAAGTTCACGTCCAATGCCCTCGATATTAACTAGGGTTTTCTGTAACAGAAGTAATTGGGGTAGGACCTCCATATCAAAACGTTGTGCTGTCTGAAATAAGCGTAATAATAAGTCACCAACTGAGACGTCTTTCAGTGGCCTATCAAATATAGGCTCGCAGACTGCTCTAATAGCAAATTCGAATTCCTCTACCCTAGTTGAAGAAGGTACCCAACCTGACTCCACGTGTAACTGGGCCACCCGGCGGTAATCCTTCGCCAAAAATGCCGAAAAATTTTCTGCCAGATACCTCTGATCAAAGTCACTTAGCGAACCCATTATCCCGAAGTCTACGAGTGCGACCTTGCTATTACGCTTGTCTTCATCAGCTATAACAAACATATTTCCTGGATGCACGTCAGCGTGAAAAAAGTTATCTCGAAAAACCTGACTGAAAAACAATTCGATGCCCTGTTCCGCTAAAGTTTTCAAGTCTACGCCGGCCGAAAGCAGTTTATCCCTGTTACTAATATTCAACCCATCTACTCTTTCCATAACTAAAACATCATGACGTGTTAACGGCCAATAAATCTGAGGGACATATAAGATATCTGAGTTCTCATGATTCCGCCTGAGTTGAGAAGCGTTTGCGGCTTCTCGCATCATATCAAGTTCATCTAAAATAGTTTTTTCAAACTCACTCACTATCAAGCTTAACTTCAATTGTTTACCTAAACCCCAGTAACGCTCGCCAATCGTAGCTATGGCGTGCATTAACGAAATGTCTTGTCGTATGGTCTTTAGTAAGTTTGGTCTAACTATTTTGACAATAACCTGTGTACCATCCAGAAGCTGTGCAGCATGTACTTGCGCTATTGATGCTGATGCAAGAGGTTCTCTGTCAAAGTCTAGAAATAGATCGTCTAATTTCTTATCGTGCGCAACTTCTACGATACGAACTGCTTCCTCCCCTGGAAAAGCTGCCACGTTATCTTGCAAATTTCGCAATTCTATCGCAATGTCATCTGGAATCAGATCTCGTCTTGTGGATAATATTTGCCCAAACTTCACAAAAATCGGGCCTAGCTCTTCTAAAACCAAACGAATCCGTTCACCCCGAGGTTTATATGTCCTGCCTAACCAATTCCAAGGTAGTAAATACCTGACCAACTTTATAGGTGTCAGGTAGGGGGTAGACAGAATCAGCTCATCAAATCCGTGACGAATTAAAACGCGCTGTATCCCCATAATTCGATATATTTGACTTATTTTCATCTAACTCAATCCAACTGCCTGATGGCGATATTCATACGAGATTCAAAATTCTCTAATTGATCGCAAAGATTCGATATATCGCTCTTTAAATCTCCAAACTCTGTTCTCTTGGCTATCAAGGTAGACTCATACCGCAAATAATCGATTACATCATCTTCCATCTTCTCACAATTTTTAATCATTCCTGAAGAACCTGAAGAAATAAACAAATATATTTGATGAGCAAGAACGGGGTTCAAAAACCGAGATAATGTACTTTCGAGGTCAATTTGCAAGTTTGAGAATAATGATTGGATCTTTTGTGCAACCCCTAGATCACCCTGCACATTAACCGTCCCAGATGCCAGCGGTACGCTATCCAAATGCGCTTTCAAGAGCACAAAAAAATCAGAGATCTTTCCAGTAACAGTAACATCTGGCTCCCTGGTATTTGCGAATCCCAAAGCTATTTGACCATTTCTAAAAGTTATTTCTATTAACAACCCAATAGGATCTACTAGGACGTGCAGACAACTATTATCGAGAGCAGCAATAACTTCGTCAGAACTTTGATCCATATCAAGACACTTTTGGAGAAGTTTCGAGATTTGACTGGAAACAGAACTTTCAATTTCAATCATTGAACTAGAGTCTCAGTTAGACCTTCCAACCAACGTGGACCGCGACTACACCACCCATTAAGTTATAGTGTTTAACCTCACTAAATCCTGACCTTATAAGCATAAAATCAAGCGCATCTTGATCAGGATGTACTTCTATTGACTCGCCCAAATACTTATAGCTCTCCGAATCTCCCACCACTAGCTTACCCAAGACAGGCAGAACACGTAAGGTGTATAGTCGGTGTAATTTTCGCATCATTGGAGGCTTCACTCGCGAAAAATCTAATATCACAAGCTTGCCATTGGGAGCCAAAACGCGGAAAATTTCTGTCAACGCAGCATCTTTTCGATTCATATTTCGCAACCCAAAGCTAACGATTGAACGATTAAAAAAATCACTTTGATACGGCAAATTTTCGCCATCTGACTGAATATATTTCAAAGACCTATGCAGTCCTTTATCAAGCATTCGATCTCGTCCTTTTGACAACATATCATAGTTAATATCGTTACAATGAACTTCTAGATTTTCTAAGCCAACCCGCAGCAATCGGTGGGAAATATCCGCCGTACCTGCCGCAAGATCTAATACTTTTTGATTTGCCTCAATTTCAAGCATTGCTACCGCATAGGTCTTCCACCACCGATGAAAACCCAATGACATCAGGTCATTCATCAAATCATACTTAGCCGAGACGGAATTAAACACATCTCGGACACGCCTAGCTTTCTCGTGAAAAGATACTTGTTCAAACCCGAACGATCCTTCGTCAGTATCGCGGGGTCTTTTAATACTATCTCCGTCTCCGGTCATGTGATCTTTCTCACATGCCCAGCCGCATCGAGAGCATTTAAATAGTTTATCCAATATAAATCCATCTTAGACCCTAACTCGTAAAGATAATCCCAAGTATATAATCCCGTATCGTGTCCATCCGCGAAAATTAATCTGATCGCGTAGTTACCTATCGGCTGAATCTCAGTGATTTCTGCGTCCTCTTTTCCAATCTGTAGCACCGCCTGACTCGGACTATGTCCTTTAACATCAGCAGAAGGAGAAAACACTCTCAAAAACTCGCAAGATAATTGGAATTTTTCACTAGTATCAAAAGTGACAACTAGTAGACGCGATTTTTTTCGCAGTTCGATATTTGTAGGGTAATATTTAGACATAACCTAAAGAATGTACTTCGATAGATCAGAGTCACCGACCAAATGTCCGATATGAGTTTGCACGTAATCGACATCAACCAAAATGCTTTGTCCGCCCATATCATTCGCGGTATAGGATACGGCTTCTAGCAGCTTTTCCATCACCGTGTAAAGACGCCGCGCGCCTATATTTTCACTTTTTTCATTTATATCATGAGCGAACCAAGCTATTTTTTCTACAGCATCGTCCGAAAAACTTAGGTCAACATTTTCAGTAGCGAGAAGTGCGGTATATTGACGACATAACGAAGCATCCGGCTCGGTCAATATTCTTACAAAGTCACCTACATTTAATGTTTTGAGTTCCACTCTATTGGGGAGCCTTCCCTGCAATTCAGGGATGAGATCGGATGGCTTAGAAAAATGAAATGCTCCGGAGGCAATGAAAAGAATATGATCTGTTTTCACCGGCCCGTATTTTGTGGTCACTGTGGAACCTTCAACTAGCGGCAACAAGTCGCGCTGCACTCCCTCTCTGGAAATATCTGGGCCAGAGGCATCTGAACGCCGTGCTACCTTGTCAATTTCATCAATAAAAACTATTCCATTTTGTTCTAACTTGGTAATTGCCGAAAGCCTGATCTCTTCCTCGTTTATTAGTTTACCGGCCTCTTCTTCCACTAGGATCTTGCGGGCCGCGGCTATAGTCACTCGCCTCGCTTGACTTTTCCCTGGGCCGATACTCTGGAATATTCCTTCTAGCTGAGATGTCATCTCCTCCATCCCTGGGGGAGTCATGATTTCCATACCAACCTTTGGGGTGGCAACTACTAGCTCTATTTCTCTATCTTCAACCTTTCCCTCTCGCAGCATTTTTCTAAACTTCTGCCTAGTATCAGAACTAACAGAATCACTATCAGTCTTGTCGCCTACCATTTGAGAAGGCAATAGAGCGTCTAATATTCTCTCTTCAACAGCATCTAGTGCTTTTGTATGCACGCCCTTAATGGCCTCTTTTCGGACTAGATCCACCGCAATTTCTGATAAATCTCTAATTATCGACTCAACATCTCTACCCACATACCCAACTTCAGTGAACTTAGTAGCCTCTATTTTAATAAATGGCGCATCTACGAGTTTCGCTAGTCTCCGAGCGATCTCAGTCTTACCAACTCCAGTCGACCCAATCATTAAAATATTTTTAGGTGTGATTTCTTCTCGCAAGCTTTCGTCAACTTGCATACGACGCCACCTACTGCGTAGGGCAATAGCTACCGCGCGCTTGGCGTCTTCTTGCCCAACTATGTGCTTATCCAGATGAGTTACGATTTCTTGCGGTGAAAGATTCTTTTTTTGATCCAAAATTACTTCCCAATGCTTAAACTTTCTAAAACAAGGCGATCATTTGTATACACACAAATCTCACCAGCAATTAATAAAGAACGCCGCACAATAGCCTCCGCTTCAAGACTCGTCTCAGTGAGTAGTGCTTGAGCAGATGCGCGGGCATAAGAGCCTCCAGAACCTATGGCTAAAATGTCATTTTCCGGCTCGATTACGTCACCCGTACCACTAACGATCAGAGAGTGCTCAGTGTCAGCTACTATTAACATAGCCTCAAGACGCCTCAACATTCTGTCAGTGCGCCAATCTTTCGCCAACTCAACAGAAGCTCGCATCAAATTTCCACTGTGCGCCTCCAATTTAGATTCAAATCGCTCGAATAAGGTAAATGCATCTGCTGTCCCTCCGGCAAAGCCTGCGAGCACTTTATCTTGGTACAACCTTCTAACCTTACGCGCATTACCTTTCAGAACTGTGTCACCCATGGACACTTGACCATCACCACCAACCACCACAGATGCCCCTCTGCGGACACTTAAAATAGTAGTCCCGTGAAACATAGTCAATTTAACTCCCAGATCAAAACGAATTATTATACACCAACTAGTACAAACCTTGAGTCCTTCTAGCAGTCAGCTGCTGCGTCTCTTAGCTCTGGGGTGTGACGCATCATAAACATTTGCTAGATGTTGAAAATCTAAGTGCGTGTAAACCTGCGTGGTACTGATATTAGAATGACCCAATAGCTCTTGGACAGCCCTCAGATCACCCGACGATTCAAGCATATGACTCGCAAAAGAATGTCGCAGCATATGCGGATGTACACTTTCATCTGACCCAAACTTTTTGGCCCAGCGCCTCAAACGCAGCTGTATGTTGCGAGAAGTCATACGACGGCCGTTATGAGTTAAAAAGCATGCTACTTCATCCACAGATGTTTGGAACGTTGCGCGCACCGAAAACCATATAGCAATCGCGCCAAGAGCCAACCTACCGATAGGCACTACCCTCTGTTTGTTCCCTTTACCAAGAACTCTTATTTCCTGCGCTGCCAAATCAACATCTGCGATATCTGTAGAGACTAGTTCGGACACTCTCAAGCCACTAGAATATAAAAGTTCCCACATCGCTAGATCACGCTTATCGTAAATCGAGTTTCCATCCCCACGAAGTAGAGAATTCATTTGATCAACATCCAGTACCCGAGGAAGTCGCTGACGGTTTTTCGGCACATTGATTCCTACAACAGGGTTTTCGGCAACGATCCCAGTTTTGAGTAAATACCGAAACCATGCTTTCACTGCAGAAACACGCCTGGCAATAGTTCTGCCGCTCAGTCCTTGTTTATGACAAGTGGCGGCATACTTCTGCACCCACTTAGAGTTCACTTCGTTCAGTCTGAGAATATTTTCTTTACTTAGATACTCAACAAATGATTTTATATCTCTCTGATACGAGACTACAGTATTAAAAGACTTAGTCGCAATACTATCGATAAAATCTTTTCTCTCGTGAAAAAAAATATCTATGTCTTCAGTCATTTAATTCCGACACGCTAGCATCAAGCACCCGATTAATAATTAAAACTAAGACTTGCCCCAGATATTCCAAAAAATCACTTGCCATACCAGCTTCGTACCGAGATGGATCATCAGAGACTATTACGACTGAACCGTGCCAACTAGAGCCAAGCATAGGCAAAATAACCGCAGAATTCTCGTCCTGCACAGAGCCAAACAAAATCTGTCGTTGCTCGCCACTAATAGGTCCCAGAGCCGGCTGCCTTCCCTTACCCAATAGACCTAAGGTCGTCAAATCGTCTATCTTTACACGCCCAAAAAAGTCCGTAGTTGCACCGTCCATAAACACAAATACACCAGCCTCAGCGGCAGAAAATTCATCAATAACAAACCGCTCGAATGCCACCAAACAGTCATGAACGGTCGTAGTTTTTAGCAGACTTAATATTATAGCTCGAACCTTTTCGCTAAGTCTTTGATTCACTTCAGCTCGCTCAATCAAACTAACTAATTGGTTTTCCAAGGTAGTATACTTTTTACGCAGCGCCGAAACCTGGCGTTCAGCTAGCGAGACTACCGACCCGTTTTTTTGGGGAATGAGTATTGCTTCTAAAACCTCTATATTACGCTCGAAAAATAGCGGTGTAGTGCTAAGATATTCCAAAACACTCTCTTCACTGATATCTTGCCGCGATTGACGATCCTTGATTTTCATAGCGCTATAACGCCTTCAAAGACAAATTGAGCTGGACCAGTCATGTAAATCTCGCTAGCTAGTTCACCGTTCCATTCGACATCTAAATGACCACCCGGTAGTATCACATCAATTTTTCCGGGCGCCAAATCACCCCAAAGAATACCTACCGCCGCCGCTGCACAAGCACCCGTTCCACAGGCTGGGGTCTCCCCCACTCCCCTCTCATAAACTCTCAGATGTATACAAGTATCCGAAACAACTTCCATAAAACCAACATTAACTCCGTTAGAAAAAATACCAGATGCCTGCATAGCAGCGCCGAGCTCTGAGATACTGACTTCGTTTATCGAGTCCATTTTAATAACCGCATGAGGATTTCCCATTGAGACTGCACCA
>Ga0315320_10002191_pt1 | contig 16119 bp, 8 predicted proteins | sample M140m21515metaG_FD_203458 | JGI IMG/M metagenome (GOLD analysis project Ga0315320, IMG submission 203458) | Ammonia-oxidizing marine archaeal communities from Monterey Bay, California, United States - M1 40m 21515 | ecosystem: Environmental > Aquatic > Marine > Coastal | place: USA: California... | reverse complement strand
GCGCCGGAGTTGGAAGAGTGAACACCTGGCGCTTCGCAAATCCAGCACTTCTGGGGCTTGTGGTCCTCCTCGCGCCGGTGGTCTACGCCTCGCTCATAGGGCGAGGGCAGGCTCGCCTGCGCTTCAGCTCTCTGGAACTCGTCAAGGAGGCGCAGGGGGGCCGCCCTGCCCTGTTGCGGTCTCTGCCCCTTGCGCTCCGCATCGTCGCCCTCTTCCTTCTGATTCTCGGCCTCGCCCGCCCGCAGGGCGGAGTCATGCAACAACAGGTGATGTCGGAAGGCGTCGACATCGCATTGGTCATCGACACCTCCGAATCGATGCGAGCGATGGACTTCAACCTCGGACGCGACGCGGCGACGCGCCTTCAGGTCGTGAAAAAGGTGGTCGATGACTTCATCGATCGCCGAGTAAACGACCGCATCGGGCTCGTGGTGTTCGGCGAAGAGGCTCTCATCCAGTGTCCCCACACCACGGACTACGGAGTTCTCAAGCAAACACTCGCGTCCGTGAAGCGCGGGATGGCTGGAGGAAACACTGCCATCGGCAATGCCCTGGGCATGGCGGTGACGAGTCTCAAGGAGTTGCCTGGGAACAGCCGGATCGTCGTGCTTCTCACTGACGGAGAGAACACAACGGGGATCCTCGACCCCATCCAGGCGGCTCGGGCAGCTGCGACCTACGGAATCAAGGTCTACACCATCGGTGTCGGAAGCAAAGGGCGAGCGCGCTTCCAGACCCCCTTCGGCATCGAGTATCAGGAGGTGAGCCTCGATGAAGACACGCTGAAGGCCATTGCAGAAGCGACGGGTGGCCGCTACTTCCGTGCGACGGACACCGAGGGCCTGGAACGGATTTATGCCCTCATCGATGAACTTGAGAAGACCAAGGTAGAGGTCAGGGAGTACACGGACTACGAAGAGCTGTACCCGCTCCTCCTCTGGCCAGCCCTCCTGCTTCTCATCGTCGACGTATTTCTTCGGACCACCTGGCTGAGGACGCTGCCATGAGTGGGATCGGTTTTCGTCACGTCGAGCTTCTGTGGCTGCTGTGGCTGCTGGTTCCCCTGGGAGCGCTCCTCTGGTTTGCCGGACAGAGACGTCGGGCTGCGCTGCTTCGGTTCGCCGACAAGGAGTTGCTCACAAAGATCGCACCACCGGTCACCAGCGGTCGAACGGCGCTCCGAGTGTCCCTCCTGTCCCTCTCCTTCGCCGGTCTTCTCGTCGCTCTCGCGGGCCCGACATGGGGGTTCCATTGGGAGGACGTAAAACGCAGCGGCGTCGATCTGGTGGTCGCTCTCGACCTCTCCCGGTCGATGCTGGCCGAAGACGCGAAGCCCGATCGACTGACCTCAGCGAAGCGCGAAATTCGGGACCTCCTCGACCTGGTTCGGGGCGACCGCATCGGGCTCGTCGCCTTTGCGGGAACCGCCTTCGTGCAGTGCCCGTTGACTCTCGATTACCGTGCCTTCGAGCTCTTCCTCGACAAGATGGACCCCAACTGGGTACCAGTGGGCGGCACCGATCTCGCGGCGGCAGTTCGGGTCTCGATGGAGGCATTTCCCCCCAACGAACGCTCGGGGCGCGCAGTCCTGCTCATCACTGATGGCGAGGATCACTCAGGGGAGCTTCAGGAGGCAGCAGAAGAAGCCCGCAAGCAGGGAGTGCATGTCTTCGTCGTAGGGATCGGGGCCAAAGAAGGCGCCCCCATCCCCGATGGTCGCGGCGGATTCATCAAGCAAAACGGCAGGGTCGTACTCAGCAAACTCGACGACGCGGCGCTGAAAGAGTTGGCGCTGACCACGGATGGAACCTACGTCCCCTCAGTCGCCGGTGATCTCGACCTGAGAACGATCTACCTCGACGACATCAAGGGCACCCTGGAAGCTCGCGAATTGGCGAGTTCACGCGAGCGTCGGGAGGAAGACCGCTTCCAATGGGCGCTTCTGCCCGCCCTCCTCCTCCTCCTCATCGAGGGCCTCGCGGGACCACCGAGAGCGCGTGTCTCGACCGCGGTCTGCGTCGCCGTGTTTCTGGGCCTGACGGCCTCCCCAAGCCCGGCCCTCGCGGGGTCATGGTTTCAAAGTGACACCCCAGACCGTCTGGGCCACGCCGCGTTTGCCGAGGAGGACTACGAAGCGGCGCTGGAACACTGGACGGAGGCGCAAGTGGACGCGCCTGGGGATCGACGAATCGACTACAACCTCGGTCAGGCGCTGTACAAACTCCAGAGGTACCCAGAATCCGAAGAGGCATTCACCTCCGCCACGGCAAGCGACCGCACCGGCCTCGTGGCGGATGCCTATTACGGCGCCGGAAACGCGGCGTTCCAGCAGGGGCGATACCCAGACGCCATCACTCATTACGAGAAATGCATCGAGCTCCGTCCCGAGGATGAGGAGGCCGAACACAATCGCGATCTGGCCCAAAGACGCTTCGAAGAGTTGATGGAGCAAGCCCAACAACAAGAACAGGACCAGTCTGATCAGGAAGAGCAGCCCCCCGAGGACGGTCAGGCGGACGAGCAAGAGCAGGGAGAGCAAGACCAGCAAGGAGAGAGCGAGCAAAAAGAGCAGCAGCAACAACAGGGCCAGGCGGGCCAACAGGACGAAGAAGCCCAGGACGGACAAGCTGAAAACGATGGCGAGCAGCCAGAACAACAGGAGCCGAGCGAGGGCAGCGAGGGCCAGCAGGAGCAGGAAAACCAGGAGGAGCAACAGCAGGGTGGAGCGGCAGAAGCCGCGGACATCGACCGCAGCGGCGAGGGTGCCGACGACACGCAACCCGACGGAGCCGTATCCTCCAACACGGAAGAGACCGAAGGCGGTGACGATCGGCCCGCTGCGGTCGTCGAAGGCGCGTTGACCGAGGACCAGGCAGAGCAGTTGCTCAAGGCACTGGAAGCCGACCAGGCGAGCCGCAGGGATGACCGAACCGAGCGGGAGGCCAGGAGAGGCCGACGCGCGGCTGGAAAGGACTGGTAATGCGGTCGCTGACGCTCTTGCTTCTTTTCTCGCTGCTTCTGCCCGGCTTCGCCCAGGCGCAGACGGTGACCCTTGTCTGCAGCCGACCGATCATCGCCCTCGGAGGCAGCGCCACCGTGGAGGTCATCGTCGAAGGCGGATCCAAGATCGCGGGCAACCCACGGTTCCCCAACAGCGATGGCTTCAACCTCGCCTTCGCGGGCCAGTCCAGCTCGTTCCAGATGGCTCGCGGGAGCGTGTCGCAGTCGGTCACGTTCAGCTACAGAGTCACCGGAAAAACCGTCGGCAACTGGACTCTCGGACCTGCGGAAGTCTCCATTGGCGGGAAGCGGGCCAGCTCGTCAAGCCTAGACCTCAAGGTCGTCAAAGGCAGCTCAAAGAGTTCCGCGGGCCGCGATGCTCCCCCCGCAAACGTGCAGCATTACGCCCGAGCGCGGGTGAGTAACGCCGCGCCTTTCGTCGGCGAGTCGCTGACATGGAGCATCGAAGTTGGCAGTTCGGCTCGAGTACGCCAGCCGAGCCTGGCCCTCCCCGACTTTGGTGGCCTGTCCTCCGAGCCTGGGATCGAGCCTCAGTGGACGAACCAGCGTGTGATGAGAGAGGGTCGGCGACTGGAGGTCTACACAGCGGCTTTGCCCTTGTTCGCCGTGGAACCGGGAGCGACCCAGATCGGGATAGCCACGGTGGGCCTCCCCGAGGTCATGCAGGGCTCCGGTCTGTTCGCCCGGGTGCGGGAACGCGAACTGAAGGCATCTGCTCTCCCAGTAGCTGTCCGCGAGCACCCTCCTGGGAAGCCCGCAGACTTCAGTGGCGCCGTCGGACAGTTCAAACTCTTTAGCGGTCTCGACGCCAAAGAGGTGCGCACCGGAGAGACGCTGACGATGACCCTCCGGCTCGAAGGCCCCGGAGCGCTGCGTGCCCCCGAGTTGACGGTGACGGCTCCTCAGAACGTGCGAGTGTATGACGAGGCCCCCGACGTACAGGTTGCCCTCGTCGACGGCGTAGTCCACAGCCGGGCTGTCTTCCGCAAAGCCCTTGTCCCTCTGACGCCTGGGGTGATCGAACTTCCGCCCGTCTCATTTACCTTCTTGAACCCCGAGACAGGCGCCTACGAGAAGGCTGTCGGGGGACGGTTGAGGGTCAAGGTGACAGGAGACGCCGTCGCAGAACCCACGGTGTCACGCAGTGAAGGGATGGCGGCAAGCAAGGAAGAGGTGGAGATTCTGGCCGCAGACATCCTCCCCCTGAGGACAGGAGACCGATTGCTGGGACGACCTTCGATTCGACTCGGCAGTCCTGTGATCTTGTTTTTGCTTCTCGTCCCGCTGCTGTCCTTTGGGGGCGTTGCGACGTGGAGGGCGCGCGCGCGTGCGGCGAGCTCTGACCGGGGGCGCAGCGCAGCGCGAAGCAAGGATGCCAAAGCGGCTGAAAAGCGCGCAGCCGCCGCAGGAGCCGCGGCAGATCTCGACGCTGCAGAGGCGGCGCTCCGCGATTGGCTGAGTTCCCGCATGGAGCGTTCTGGAGCCTCGCTCTCTCCCGGTGAAGCACAAACCGCGTTGACAAGCGCAGGCGCGCCCTCCGGGCTCGGTGAAAAGCTCGGAGAACTTCTTCATCGAGCCGAAGCCGTGCGTTACGGCGGGGAGAACGCAGGAGCGCTCGCACAGGACCTCGCCGACTGGGTGCTGGATGCAGCAAAGGAGTGGAGATGAAGCGCGCACTCCTGCTGACCGTCCTTGCCCTCGCGTCTTTCATGGTGACCCACGCCTGGGCTAGCGCTCAAAGTGATACCTGTGTCGCCGACTACAACGAAGGCCTCTACGCCGAGGCTGCCGTCTGCTTCGAAGCCCTTGAAGCAGAAGGCCACAGGAATGGCGACCTCCTCTACGACCAGGGGAACGCGTGGTACCGCGCAGGAGAGATCGGCCGCGCCATCCTCGCCTACCGGCGGGCAAAACTGCTCATCCCTCGAGACGGCGACTTGCTCGCCAACCTCGCGTCCGCACGCGAACGCACGCGCGACGAAATCCCACCTCCAAGTGCACGCGGGTTTATCCTTGGCACCCTCCTGCTCCCCATTGACCAGGCCGCAACGAGTGAGCTTCTCCTTCTGGGGGCCATCGGCTGGGGGCTGTTGTTCCTTCTGGCTGCGATCCGACTCGTTCGGCCCTTCCCCGGAGCGACCGGGGGAATCGCTCTGGGTGCCCTCCTCGCGCTCTTCGGCCTCGGCGGATCGCTATTCCAAAGTTGGGAGCAATCCTCACGCCCCATCGGGGTGGTGTTGGAAGAGGAAGTCACCCTAAGGTCAGGGCGCGATCTTCAGAGCAGAGACCTGCTCGTTTTGCACGAGGGCGCCGAAGTCATCGTCGTCGAACGTGGCTCTCCCTGGGTGCAGGTCAAGGTCCCTGAGGGACCGCGAGGCTGGCTTCCCTCCGAAACATTAGGGGTCGCTGAGTTATCCTCTCGCGACCCCGCTGACTCCGACGCGCGGTCTTACCGCACGGACACCACCCAAGGATCCCAATGAAGCGTTGGCTCTCCCCCCTGATCATTCTGCTCTGCCTCTCGATCGCCACGCCTGCACTGGCTGGTCGCGTCAACATGAAGAAGCTCAAGAAGTGGCCCGATTTGGACCGCGTATTGGCTCGCAGTTTTGACGTCTGGATGACAGACGACGAGGTCGCGGTCTTCCAAAAGCTCGGTTCAACCGAAGAGCGTCAGCAGTTCCTGGAGCAAGCGGGCTACTGGCAAATGTGGAAATCGGTCAGCGACGAAATCATGCCCGCCATCATGGAGGGCAAGGTCATCAAGGGCATGCGGCAAGACGAGGTCTACATGTCCTGGGACAAGCCGGTGAAGATTCGGAAGGACTTCAAGAAAGAAGCCTACGTCGACATCCTTCATTACGCCTTCGAGATCGACCGCAAAGGCAACGAGTTCCTGTTGGTCGAGAACTCACCCACTGCGTACAAGAACGATGAGGTGATCTACTACGTCTACATGGACAACGGCTATGTATTCGCAGTGGTGGAGGCAGGGCAAGAAGAGGGAGTCATTGACGACCTCATCGACGAGAAGAAGAGGGCGGAAGAGGAGCGTGACGCGAAAAAGCCCACGTTCGACGATGAAGGTAATCCGCAGTGGGAAGACAAGCCCGCCGGAGACGAGGCCGCTGCGCCCGCCACCGACGAGACCCAAGAAGCGAAAGCAGAGGACGCGGAAGCGCAAAGCGACCCCAAGCCGACCGAATAGCCAGCCCGGTAGCGCATGTCCTGTTCCGGTACTCCCCTTCCCCGGCTTCGATGAGCCTGTACCTCCAAGAATTTCGGCTGATCTTCGAGAGCACGCGAGACGGCGTGCTTGCCTTTACTTCGCGGAACATCCTCGACGCCAATCCTGCGTTCTGCGAACTCGTGGAACGCACCCAGGATCAATTGGTGCAAATGGAGCCAGTCAGGTTACTGACACCTGAGTCGAAGAGGGCTCTGGAGCATCAGGCGCGCCAGCGACAGGCATCTTCCGGCTCCTTCCCGCCTTTCGACCTTGTTCTGGTGACCGGCCACGAGATGCTCATCCCTGTGTCCGTGCGGCTTGTCAAATCAGACTCCTGCATGCTCCTCTTCGTCCAAGATCAACCGATCACGAGCGAAGCACCTACGGAGGTCAGCGGCACACGGGTTGTCTCGAGGGAAGGCCGCCCAAACCACCATCTACTCGTCGAACACCTCCCTGACGGGCTCTTGACGTCAAACGACAGCGGCAGGCTGACGTTCGTGAACAGCGCATTCGCAAGATTGCTCGGCTACTCGAGCCAGTCCAGCCTGGTCGCTCGGCGCCTACTGGACCTTGTGACAGCCGAGGACCGCACGCGCGTCACTCAGCTCTTTGGGCGCTGGCGACGAGGAGAGCCGGCGCGCTCCGAGACGAAGCTACTTCACGCGGACGGGCGGGTGGTCCCCACACTTCTCAGCGGCTGCCCCATGCCCCCTGACGCCGAGGGCAAGTCCACGGGGGTAGTCATCCTCGTCACCGACTTCGCGGAGCAGCAGGCTCTCGTTGAGAAGATCACTCTGACTCGTCAGATGGAGGCGCTGTCCTCCCTCGCAGGTGGCATCGCGCACGACTTCAATAACCTGCTGACCGGGATCCTGGGGAGAGCTTCAGTGATTCGCGCGAGGACAGACCGGCACAGTGAAATAGGTGACCTCGCACACGGCATCGAGGAGTCTGCGGAACTCGCTGCGCGTCTGACACAGCGGCTCCTGGCCCTCGTCCGCGGTCAAGCACCCCATCGGCATTTGCTCGACGTCGGGGTGCTGGTCAAGGAAACGCTGCAGCTCCTCACGCGTGTCATCCCAGAAGGGATTGACGTTCAGACCAACATCGCCGACGGAGTTCCCCCGGCCCTGGCGGACGAGAGCCAACTTCAACAAGCCATTCTCAATCTATGCATCAACGCCCGGGACGCGATGCTCGACCACTCGGGGACTGGTGTCCTTAAAATCAGCGTGGGCTCAGACTGGCTGAATAAGCCTCTCGACGACGGCGGCTTAACCCAGGAGCTCGCCGTCGCGCTCACAATCACCGACAACGGCCCCGGTGTCCCCGAACATCTACAACAAAGAATCTTCGATCCGTTCTTCACCACCAAGGGTCTCGGTCGAGGCATGGGCCTCGGTCTCTCCACCGTCTACAACCTCGTGGACGCTCACGGCGGAACGGTAGACGTAGGCCATGCCCCAGGTGGGGGAGCCCAATTCTCCGTCAAGCTGCCTGCGCATCCAGGCAAACGGGCCGAGCCCCGCCCCGCTCGGACCACCGAGCAGCCCCCTCCCCTTCTGCGGGGTGCCGGTACCGTCCTGCTTGCTGAAGATGAAACAGCGATCCGCGAGATGGTGTTCTCGACGCTGGAGCAGCAGGGGTACACGGTTCTCGCCGCCAGGGATGGACGGTCCGCCATCGAGCTCTTCGAGGCTCACTCGGACCAGATTGACCTCATGCTCCTGGATGTACGGATGCCCTATGTCGACGGCACAGAGGTCTTACGGCACGTACGTACCCGGCATCCAGACATGCCAGCCGTTCTCTCATCAGGGTTTGTGCCTGAGGAGCACGAGTCCGCGCCCGATATGCCCTCGAATGTCCTCTTCCTCCCCAAGCCGTACCGCATGCCAGAGCTCCTTCTGACGGTCGGTCGGGCCATGGCTGGTCCTCCGACGGGGGAGTTCGACGAGATCACCCACCCGACGCCTTCGCTTGCCATCAGCTCAGCCGAGGACACCGACCACGGAAGCACCGCACCAGCGGGGCTCGGCTTCGATCCTGCGCGAACGCTGACAGAGTAAAAGCCCGCCGCCAGCATCGACCGAGCCGAACGGGCATTGGGACGCTGAGCGGGAGGGGACAGAAACTCGCTGTCATCCGGCGGTCATGTACCAGCGAGGACGACCAATACGATCTCCCACTCTGCGAGCACGCCGCCGCCGTCACCGATGACCTGCATAGGGAACACAAAGACCTGATCCTGAGGGATAAGCGGGACTCCAGGGTAGAGAGTCACGTCGAAGGTCACAGGTGTTCCTACCGTCACTGATGTCGCGACGGCAGGCTGCACATCCACCACGAAGTCATAAGGGTCGTCGTCGACCTCCAGAGTGACATCGAACACGCCCGAGTCAGTCAGAGCCTCGATCCCGTCGATCACGAAGGTCGTGACCTGACCATCGAGTCCGACAAACACCATCGGTTCAACGGACCCATTCCCGTCCAGATCTGCGAGCGAACCGGTCTGGTTCGCCAGTCCGTTCATCTGCGCCTGAGGAGTGGGGTCTGTTCCAATTCCTATGAACTTCGCTCCCAGGTTATTCGCCACCGCAGCCACGTCGCTCATCCCAGCCGGATTGGAGCCCGCTGGGGGAAGGCCAAAGGTCCCGGGCTGATCTGCGTCGCGCATAAGGTTGTCTGTCGTGTACACCACGATGGGCACAGAACCTGCCCGGAACCCCGCTCCGCCAAGGGTGCCCGCACCCGGCGTACCTGGAACATTTGAACCACTGGCAGTCCCACCGAACGCGTCACTCCCATCTGGGATAAATGGGGGGACATCGGTGTTGTTCGGAGTGGAGGCGACCGCGTCCAGAATGTTGTCTCCGTCCATATCGTACCCATGGCCTGTCAGGGCCTGGTAGAGAGCCTCGATGCTTGACTCGGGTAGATCACCCCCGTCGTGCAAAATCGGAGTGAGGTTGTTGAGGGCCTGCTGGACAAGCCCAGTGCTCGTCGTGATCTGCTGACTCAAGGTGTAAGGCTTGTCCCCGAACCACCACAATCCAAACGGCTCCATCGCGTAGTCCTGGAACTCAGCAACGCCGAAGGCCAGGTCACTGATCCCAATGTTTGAGACGACCTGGCTGAAGTTGTTCGCCATCGTCTCGAGCTCTTCGCTCATCGAGCAGGTCGAATCAAGCACGAACAACACGTCCGCTTGAATGATCTCCGGAGTGAACGGCACCTGAAGGGTGGTCGTCGCGCGCGGCTCCAACTCGGCGTAGTAACCAGTGATGACGGACGAACCGTCGGTAGGATCGGTCCCCGCGGCGACCTCGGCTAGGTCCGTAAACCCGTCGTCATCCGTGTCTCGGTCGAAGGGGTCTGTGCCATGACTGGGCTCGATGTTGTCGTTGATCCCATCATTGTCCGAGTCCGCGTCTTCAAAGTTGAAGAACCCGTCGTTGTCCGAATCAAGTGGGTTCTCCGGGTCGGGCCCGAGCTCCTCAGTGTCGCTTAGGCCGTCGCCGTCCGAGTCGTCATCGAGATACGACGGGACTCCGTCCCCATCTGGGTCGTCTGCTCCCTCGAGCTCATCAGAGACGCCGTCGCCGTCGCTGTCTGGGTCCTCATGATCTGGAATACCGTCCCCGTCACTGTCTTGCGGCCCATTACTGCCAACCTCGATCGAGTCTGGGATTCCATCACCATCATTGTCGGTGTCTGCCGCGTCATAGATCCCGTCGCCATCCAGATCTCCAGTTCCTTCATCCGCGTCAGAGATGCCATTGCCGTCACTATCGGTGTCAAGAAAGTCGGGGATGTCGTCGCTGTCGGAGTCCACCGGTGCCGTGGAAGGGTCTGCATCGCCAGCTTCGAGACTGTCCGGGAGCCCATCGCCGTCGCTGTCGAGGTCGTCCGCGTTCGGTTCGCCGTCGCCGTCGGGGTCTCCCTCCCCTTCATCTGTGTCCAAAATGGTGTCGCCGTCCCGGTCCCCCGGAGACGCGGCGTCATCGTCATCATCATCGACACCGAACAGGTCGTCGTCATCACCTGAGCCACTTCCGTCGCCAGGCCCCCACGGATTCAAGCATCCCGCCAGCAGAAGCGAGAGAAGGAGAGGAGAAAGAAGCAATCGTCGGGCCATACAGAAAGGCTAGGCGGGCCCGGACTGCGTCGTCAAGATTTTGTAAAGGGTCGTGACTATTCAGGAAGGGAAGAAGCGCCTGGGGCAGCGGCGAAGGGCTCTAGGGCGAGCCTAAATTGTTCCATCGACGTGAATCTCTCGTCGGGGTCCTTCGAGAGCGCACGGATCAGGACTCCATCCAGGCCACCAGGAACGCGGCCCGGTTCAAGCGCCGTAGACGGTGGCTCAGGCTCTTGCTCGACCGTCTTCCAAAGCAGCTCTTCCATAGTCGCTGCAGTGAACACCGGTCGCCCCGTAAGCAAGTGATACGCGGACGCAGCCAATGAGTATTGGTCTGCACGATGGTCTGCTCCGCCACCTTCCAGAACCTCTGGTGCGACGTATAGAGGGGTCCCCATCACGGTACCGACGGCAGTGAGATTGGCGTCGGATGCGTTGAGACTCCTCGCAGCACCTCCCAGACGCTTCGCACGCCCCCGCGTCTTCTTCGAGCCATTCGGGTCCACCTTCCGCGCGATGCCGAAGTCGAGAACTTTCACCACCTCACGTCCATCGGCGGTGCGCGCCAAGAACAGGTTGTCTGGCTTGATGTCCCTGTGAACAAGGTTGCGCGCGTGAGCCTCCGCCAGCGACTCCGCCGCGTAGCAGACCCACCGACAGACCTCTGAGAAGCTCTGCGGGCCAGCCTCGTCGAGTCGGTCTTGAAGCGACACTCCGTCGAGATACTCCATCACGTAAAAGAGTTGTCCCTGTTGGGTGACTCCAAAGTCGAAGACCTGCACGGTGTAGGGAGAACGAAGAAGGGATGTCTCCCTGGCCTCTCTCTCGAAGCGACGACGAAGATTGCCCGACGAGTCCCGGTCGGGGTTCACGATCTTGATGACGCAGGGCCGACCCAGGTCACGGTGCCAGGCGAGATACACGACCCCCATTGCTCCACGTCCCAGCTCCCTCTTAATCTTGTAACGACCAAGAGAACGCGCGGAGATCAGTCGTTGATGCATCGCGTGGATCATGTCGGAAGCGACAAGTCCGACCCCCGCAATCGCAAAAAGCGGGAAGAGGTTTGCGGCGAGATAGCCCATGGAGTTGGTGTCACCAAACGACGCTGCGTCCACCCCGCCTGCGTGCCCGAAGACGAAGATGGTGAGGGGATACGACAACACCAGAAACCCAACCACGGGCAGGTGCTTGACCGCCTCACCCGGGACCAAGATGGTTCGGGCCATGATCAATAGGGTGGTCCCAGCGACATAGGGACTGCTTGTGCCACCCGTGACCGCCGTCATGTAGCCCAGCGCTACGGCGGGAGGAGCGAAAATCAGCCAGTCCATCGCAGTGACTGGGAACTGACGAGCAGACCGAAGAAAAACCCAAAGGGCTACGAACCAAAGGGTGATCCCGAATCGCAGGACAAGGAACCCCGCAAGCGGGAGAGTGGGCCACCAACTCTCGCTCGCCATGTAGTCCACCACACCGAACAGCGGCGAGAGGATGGCGCCGAACATGGCTGCGGTCAGCAGGCGGGTCCGAAATAACGCTTCGGTCTCACGCTCGTATCGGGCCCCGAGGTTCTCCCGCAGGTTCGTGGGCTTCGACCGTGAAGCTCCGCCGCTGGAGTTCTTCTTCGCAAGGTTGGGGGGTTTGACGCGTGCCATCGGCTACTCGGCCCCCGTCTGGACACGACGCACTTGAGCGGTGGCGTCCATGGTCCTACCCACCCCGCCTATGCACAAATGACCAAGCGAGTGCAGGAATGTGTCCCTACCAAAGAGGAATTCCTCAGACATCAGCGCTGACTACTCCCCACACCATCGCGGCGTGACTCCATTCTATGCGTCCGCCCCACAGCGGCGCCACCAACCTTCCCTTGCGTTGTGTCCGTGCTGGCTCACTCCGAAGAAGATCGGAGAGCATCTGCGGCGTCCCGCGCCTCTCTCGCCCCTGCGACCTCATCGGCGGTCTCCCACCGGTCGGCCAGCACCTCCAGAATGTCCAACGCTCCCGAACGAGCGTCTGTAGACGACGACAGCGAGCCAAGTCCGAGTCGAAGTCGCTCCCGAGCCGCGTCGTCGTCGTGCCCAGCGAGACAGGATGCCAACGTCAGGTTGAAAGGCCCCAGCAATTCGTGAGGCACCCTCGATTCAGCTTCGAGTTCAACAAGACGTGTCCTTGCGCGTTCTTCTCTTCCTGTGTCCGCTTCAAGGCGCGCGAGGTTCAACACGCAGAGGAATGCTTCAGGTCCCTCACTCACCCCCAGAAGAGACGCCCCCTCTTGATAATGGCGATGAGCTTCCTCAGTGCGGTGACGCTCTCGATGAAGCTCTCCCAGCTCGTTGTGCACTCGAGCCAACATCACATGACGACCGAGGCTATCCGCCAGAGCCTGACACTCCAGGAGGTGCGTCAGCGCAGCGTCAGGCTCCCCTGCCCGGCGCGCAGCCCAACCCAAGTCGTAGAGCGCGACCAACACCCCCTGTCGAAAATGTCCGGCCCGCGCCGCCTCCAGCGAGATCCGATGTAACTCCATCGCGCGGAGCAGGTCTCCGTCCCGAATCGCCAGGTATCCCAGGTTGGCCGCGATGACATGCCGGTCCGCCCGCTCCGTCGCTGCGTCTAGGAGTTCAGACGTCTGCCAGCCCGGCATGGTCACATCTCCCAGAACATCCACCACGGATCTCAACGTCGCGAGCGCACGACTGATTTCTCGTGCGGCGGACACCTCGGGGAGGTGGGGCCTCAACTCGTCGATGCCCGCGCGCAAGTCCCCGGCTGCGCCCCGAAGGTCCTGCGCTCCAAGGCGACTGCGGCCCCTCCCGACAAGCAAGCGCCCCCGCTCGACCCCCAACCTTTCGTCCAACAGGAGTCCCGAATAGAGATCCCGCGCCTCCTGATAACGCCCCGCCAGCGCGGCGCTCTCTGCAAGCGCTTCACGCGCCACACGGCCGATCTGGGACGGAGCCGATGACGAGGCTGCAAGCCTCAATAATCGGGACGCATCGCCGAGTCGGCCAGCTGAGAGGGCTTGCCGACCTGCGATCAGCGCGGGCGCCGGAAGTTCATCCACTTCCCCCGCAAGTTCGAAGAGACGCACCACGCGAGCTGCGAGACTTACGCGACGAGGAAAAGGAAGATCGAGGAGCGCGAGGCCAAGTTCTCGTGCTCGGCTCCTCCCTCGCCTTGACGTACCGAGACGATCGAGTTCGACATCCGCAAGAGACGGGTGTTCCCAACGTAGTTCATCGGACGCCCCCCCCGACTCGACGAAAACTCCCGCGCTGATTAGTTCGTCGAGGACTCCATCGAAGTCATCGGGCTGAGGTGTTGTCCCAAGGACTGCAAGCAATCCCGCCGCGACCTCCACGTCGAACTGCATCCCCAGAGCAGCCCCGACCTGAAGCACGAACGCGGCGAGTTTTGGCTGTGAAGTCCCGCGCGCGACACTGTCCAGACGGTGCTCCCAAAGCTCCCTAAGTCCACCAGGGAGAGCCGCCTGCAGGTCATCGCCGTCCGGGAGTCCCAACCTCTGCCCCACAGGAACCAAGCGTCCACTCTCGCCCAGGTGGCGGACAAGTTGGACCGCAACGAGAGGGAGCCCCGCAGCCTTCTCTGCGACTCGGCCCGCTGCCTGACGAGTGAGCGGGGCCATCGCCTCGGCGAGTTCGATGATGGATCGCTCTGGGAGCGGGGCGAGGTGGAGACGCGTCACGGCCGCCGATGTGGCGAGCTCCCCACTGGCAATGACGGAGCTCTCCCCAGAGTTCGTTCCGCTCACCGAGCGGGTCACGATGACCCACAACGGGAAGGACTCAATGCGCTGCGATGCCGCCAGTCCCGCGAGCCAGACCCCGCTGGAGGAACCTTCTCGCTCAAAGTCATCGAGCCACAGGAGCACAGGTTTGTCCCGAGCCAAGAGACGAAGAAAACGCTCGACCAGCGTGGAGGACCAAGAGACCTCGTTCTCGAAGAACGATGAGCTGTCTCCACTCTCGGGCCGAAGCCACCGGACGAGCGCGTCCTTCTCCTCCTCCATGAGCCCAGGTCCTGGCACCCACATCAGAGCGCTCGTGAGCCGCCGCCTGAGGGTGTCCAAACCGAGCGTCCTGCTCCCGAGAAGATCTTCGACAGCTTGCCGGACCGAGTCCAAGGCGTTGCCCCCACCGTGACTTGCCCCCCTGCCTCCGCGCGCGACTCCCCGCTCGACGAATCGTGCCAGGGCTTCTGAAGCCAAACGTGACGCGCCAATGCCGGGAACACCGTGGATGAACGTGATGCCTCCCCTCCCCGCAGACACCCCAGCAAACACATCCTCCAAACGGGCCATCTCCTCGACCCGCCCGACAAAAGGTAACTCTTGCAAGAGCTGGCCCGTAGCGATGGTAGGAGGGAGCGCGACTGGAGCTCTCGATGCAACAGGTACAGATGGACCAGCGGAGGTCTTGTGCGACCGAAGCAGAGCATCCCGCATGGCTGCTGCGCTCCCGAACCGGTCCGTGCGCCGCTTGGAAAGCGCACGCTCAACCACCGCCTTCACCTCCAGGGGGACCGTCATTCCGTCGCGAGGAACAAGGGGAGGGAGCGGTCGAAATGCGTGGCTTCGCATCACCTCCATCAAAGGACCAGTGAACGGTACCCGCCCCGAGAGCCATTCGTAGAGCACGACGCCCGCGGCGTAGACGTCAGACTCGGGCCCTACTTCCTGGCCGAGCGCCTGCTCAGGCGACATATACAGCGGAGTCCCCAATACGGTGCCCTCCCTCGTCAGACGCTCCTCACCATCCTCTCCCTTTTCTCCCCAAAGGACCGCGGCGATCCCGAAATCGACCAACACGAGTTCGGACGGGTCCCCCTCTCTAAGGAGCATATTGGCCGGTTTGAGATCGCGGTGGAGGACACCTCGGGCATGGGCCGCAGCGAGGCCAGCGAGCATCCCTGCCCCGGCGGTCAGTGCATCATTCAGAGTAGGCGGAGTCGCTCGAGCCCATTGACTGACCGTCGGGCCATCTACGAGCTCCATGACGAGGTACGGGTCGCCGCACTCCGTCTCTCCGTAGTCGTACACCTGTACTACGTGTGGATGACGTATCCGGGCGACGGCGCGGGCTTCCCTGTGCAGTCGCCGACGTGCTCTCCCGTCCACGTCGGCGGACCGAAGCACCTTGACCGCAACCTCACGGTCCAGGAGAAGTTGATGCGCGCGGTACACACTCCCCATCGCGCCATCACCTAGGTGCGCGAGCACCTCGTAGCGGCCTGCGAACACCTTTGTCAGGAAGGGATCAGGAACTCCAGTCACGCGAGCAGTGGGCGGCCGGAGCGTGGGGGCGTAAAGCTCAACGGCAGCCTCCTCCGCGGGAGCTGCGCTCCTCCGCCGGACGCTTGGGGAAGACCCCCAGAGCGACGGGAATTCCGGTCCCTCCCTCTTCTTCATGCTGCACGCCACCGCTACTGACGAAGATCTGCGAGGACGGCCCCCCGTCTAGGTTGAGGGCATCCTTGCACCCAATGTCCGCGAGATACCGGGCGAGGACCGACGCCTCGACGGAGGTTTCCGTGACGAGGGCCACGACCTTGCCGCTCGACTTGGAGCAGACGGCAGTCCTCCTAGCTGACTGAGGCTTGAGGGCCAACACCTCCCCTTCGACCACCAGTCGCGGACCCACCTGGAAGGCCTGTCGCGTTCCGGCCCCTCCCCCGTAGTCACGAGTGTGCACGACATGTGCTCCTG
>Ga0315320_10002190_pt1 | contig 16120 bp, 22 predicted proteins | sample M140m21515metaG_FD_203458 | JGI IMG/M metagenome (GOLD analysis project Ga0315320, IMG submission 203458) | Ammonia-oxidizing marine archaeal communities from Monterey Bay, California, United States - M1 40m 21515 | ecosystem: Environmental > Aquatic > Marine > Coastal | place: USA: California... | reverse complement strand
TTGAAAGCTGCCGAAATTGAGAGTAGACAATTGAAGTTGTTTGCGCATGAGAAAAGATTAATCGTTGATTACAAAGAATCCGCAAAATGGTTTAGGAAAGCTGCCGAACAGGGACATGTAGAAGCCCAGTGTCGCCTCGGTGCATACCACCTCAAAGGCCTTGGTGATGTGGAGAAGGATAACAATGAAGCCATGAAATGGTTTAGGAAAGCTGCCGAACAGGGACATGCGGAAGCTCAGCATGAACTTGGGGTGTTTTACCTCAAAGGCCTTGGTGATGCGATACTGAATGAAGCCATGCAGTTGCTCTTCAAGGCTGCTGATCAGGGGTATGCTCGTGCTCAGTTTGTGCTGGGGACGGTATATGAACATGGTATACTAAGTGTAGATGTCGATAGCGAGGAAGCTGTAAAATGGTATACCAAGGCTGCTATACAAGACCATAGCAGGGCTCAGTTGAAGCTCGGATCTTGTTACTACTATGGTAGTGGAATTGGCATGGATCTTGAAGTTGCAAAAAAGTGGGTAGAAGCGGCCATTGATAATGGAAACGATGATGCAGTTAGATTCTGGAGAAAACATAAATTTCACAAACTCTAATGGCGTAAAGCGGTATTTGACTCTCTCATCATCAGTCTAACGTTCCATCCTATATATCTTCCCCGAGTCTGGCCACGGGACGTTTTGCTCCTAGCGAGGATGAAAAGCGGAAGGATAGAGAGAGTGCTGTGAAAGCGTTTGTATGGTATTTATTGGCGGCAAGGAACGGTCATGCAGAGGCTCAATATGAAATTGGTGAACGTTACTACTATGGTTGTGGTATCCAAAAAGATCGCGATAAAGCCAAAGAGTGGATAAAAAAAGCTCACGAAAATGGGCTAGATGAGGCCACCAAATTCTGGAAGAACAATCGTCTATGGGAGGAGTAAAACTCAGGTGGGGTAAGAACTTCTACCAGCTAAATCATCGAGTTTCTCTGGATTCATCAGAGGCTCAAAAATGAAAGAGTAGCGTTGAATCGTAGCATTAGTTTGCTCTCCTGCTGTGATGTCCTGACGGCTCTTACAGGCTGTGAGAGACACTAGGACAGCTACGAGGAATAGCACGGTGTTACAATGGGGGTTGGCGAGTCCAAATGAAGGAAGCATCCGCCTGACTCTTTCCTTCTCGACATCTAACCAAAGCTAGTCATATTTCTAGTGTTTGATTTTTTAAATGGTAATGAGGTTCAAATAATATGAGTGAAGGGCTATCAGAAGAAGAGATACTCGATCGTAAAATCATCAGGAATGTGCCTCTCGTGTTGGACGATAGCGAAGATCGTGGCCCTTGTGGGCATTGGCTGAATTTCACTGGCCGGCGTATTTACTCCTTAGATCGTGTTTCACAGGCTGAAAAACTCTTGGAGAACCGTAAAGGATTGCAGTTTGTTAGCGATGATGCTCAGAGCCTCAACTCCAGTGCTCGCCCCGTTACTCCAGCAATTCTCATCTTCGATTATCGCCAGTTCTTGGCTACATTGGACGATGATTTAAAACACCGAATTTGGAGGGAGCGACTCTGCCATCCCGTGGCGGGTAGATTCCCTGGTTCAAATGGTAGAGAACTTAAGTTAATCGAAGAGGCTCTTACGCTGATTGCACGATATGCCTACCCAAGTTTATCGTTCGGGTCTTTTTCCGATGTCGAGCTACACCTTGCTGAGATTGCGCATGAAGCTGATTCTGCACTGTCACCTGAGTGGCCAAATGTAATAGTGAGAAGCCCTTTGCTGCGATACAATATCTCTCGCGGTCGAAGCCTTCGAGCTGCTGATCGAATACTTTCAGTTTTAGCGCTACTCCATTCGGGGAAGCTGAGCCACGATCTCATCGCCCCAGCCGATATTCCTATCACGGAACTTCTAGTTCTATCACCAACCATTAGAATTGATCACAGGATACTCGAAACGTCGAACTAGAACGACTGCCCCGCCCCAAGTCGAGTGACACAAAGGCCACCATGATTATCAGGCGGTGTAGCACGTCCTTGCAATGGACGTGAGCGGGGTTCTGGTCGAGTGCAAATGGAGGAAGCGTCCACCTGACTCTTTCCTTCTCGACATCTAACGTGAATCTGCAAGATTCTTAATCCGTAATTCTCTAAATTCAATTGCTTGATGCTTACATAGACGTTGAGGACTGCGGTTGGGTTTTATGATAAGCCAAAAACAACAACTAACTCAGACCATGAAAACAATCCAAATAGCTCTTACGGCAATAATGTTGATATTTGTTGCTCAGCCAGCAATTGCTCAGAACAAGACTGCTGAAAAATCAGGTATGCGTTACTGGACTGAAGAGGCTACTGGGAAAAAAATCATGGCAGAAATCATTTCAAAAGATCCAGATGGGCGGAGGATTCGCCTCAAGTTAAAGAACGGAAAGCAAATGTGGTTGGAATCAAACAGGTTATCTCAGAACGACCAAGATTACGCTAAAACATGGACTCTTAGTATGGTGACCGTGAAGGCCAAGACATTGTCTTCGGGCGTGAAACGATCTGACAATATGAAGAGCACGTCTCTTGAAATTGTTTCTTCGGTAACAAGTGCAGTTTTAGGTGAATACCGTCATGAGAAGGAAAATAAATTGAAAATTACTAGGCGTGAAATACTCGTCACTTTTAACAATAGCGGATTGAATGAAGATTTCTTGCTTGAGGTGTTTTGGTTAGGCTTTCATAAAAACAAAAAGAATAATCGTATAATTTATGCGACAACGGTGCGCTATATCGATAATCCCCTCAAAAGAAGTATCCACTGCTCAAGTCAAAGCTGAGTATAAGTTTCGCCAACATATTGAACGTGAAATTATTGAGGGTGAAAATGTAGTAAATCCAACCAATACGGAAAAAGTAGATTCATGGGGGTATACTTATGCGGGTTGGTTAGTAAGACTTAGTGATAAACAGGGAAAGACTGTAGGCGCGACAGCTTCGCAACCTGTTCTTGTTAAATACTTAAATACAATTCCGATCAGCCAACCAAAAAAATAGATGGATTGCGTTCTGCATCAAGAATCAAACATCAATAAAAAACCAACACCTGTCCAATTATGAATGATAAAAACAAAAACTATAATTCAACAATTCTCACAATGACAATGGCCATCATTGCACTGTTATTATTGCCTCATAACGGCTCTGCCCAAACAGCATCATACAGCCAATTTACTCAATACAAAAAAGCGGGGCTTAGCATAAGCTTACCTAAAGAACTCTCACGCTTAACGGATGAAAAGCACTCATATGAGATGGGAACACTTGAGACATACACTGCTGTGCATGAAACACGCTCAGTGCTCATCAAACACTTCCGTGTGAGTCCCGATATGAAATTCACACCTACCCAATCTGCCGACGTACAGGAGAAAGACATAAAGAATCAACCCCGATATTCATCCTCCAGAAAGAAAGTATCCATCAACGGGATTAATGGATTAGTGCTAGTCATGAAACACGAACCCATGGCAGGCACAAAGGTCAGTCAGACTGTTTTATATTTCGAGAAAGGTAATGAAATGTGGGAAGTGCAAATATTTGGTGTGAAAGAACCGAACGCAGCTTCACTAGAAGCCATGAAAACTAAAATATTCAAAAGCATTAAAATCAATAAATAGTAGAACCTGAAAACTATCAAACGCATATGAAAACACCCGCACCTCTCGCCGTCTCAATACTTATCATCTTCGGATCTTTCGCTACTGTGCAAGATGCTAGGTCGAAAGAGCCACGATCGAAACAGCTAAGCTCGGCATATGGTTTTGTTCTCGGTCAACAAGCTTCGCTTGAATTAATTGAAAAGAAGTTTCCTGATCTTTCCCGCGACGTAAAGGCTTCATGGTTTGCGTTTAACTCAAGTGCCCTTGGTGAAAGCGTTAAAGGCGTTGAGGCAGAGCTGTCTAGCCAATTTGGGGACAGATGGCCAGAGTTTAAGAAAAAGATGGCTTCTCAGATGAGAAAAATAGCTGAGGGACAACAACCAACAAGAAATCAGGCAATTGCTTTCCTCGGTGAAGTAAAGTTGAGAGCAAAGGGTGAATTGCCAGATTCCATTCGCTCGACTTTGCTCTCTGCACATCCCAGATATTCAAAACACCCAGTCTTGGAAATGAGTGAGGGGTGGAAGAAGATATTCCACTCGAAAGGACATGCAAAGGCTAAGGGGTTAAAAATGAAGATATCTTACCCTTCGTCATGGAAACAAACCGAAGGATCAAGACCAAATATAATGCAGAAGTTTCAAGGTGGTAATGCTCAGGATGGAGTAGTCATGCTTATTACAAAGGCCCTACCAGCCCCTTATAACCGAAAGCTCACTGTCGCGGAAAAACAAGAAATAACATCTAAGGAAGTGGTTGTGGAATTTGTTCCAAATGGCTCAAAATTAATTTCATACAAAGCAACTAAAATAGATGGAGTAATAGCCGCCATGATTGAATATGAAGTGATTGCGGAACGAGCAGGCTATAGCATAGGGCAAAAAAACTTGAGTTTCATAATCCCTCATCATGGAGCGCTCCTCCTCATACAGTGTGGAACAGGAGGAGATGCTTCAAAAGGAATGACCACCATCAGAAACCGATATCGAGCAGCTAAGCCGCTATTTACTTTAATTGCCTCGTCCTGTATCTTCGTCGATAAGTGGGAGAACTGAGGTTTGGCATCTAGTTTTCTTGAACACTGAAGCAGCACACAGCTTCGCAATTATTCATATTATGAACGTCATTAAATTTTATTGTGCACTTTGCGGTCAACGCATTTCTTGTTCTCCTGAGAGGGCTGGAACAAGAAGTAGATGCCCAGAGTGCAAGGGAGCTATTTCTATACCAGACAAAAGAACAGAGTATAGAAAACCCGCACCTACAGAAATGATTCAAAGAGAGGCTCAGACATACAAAACTATTTGCAAGAGTTGTGGGAAGATGGGGAAGGTGACACTCGAGCGTGGCGATGAACAAGTTAAGTGCAATGCCTGTGATGGATACGTTGAGTTCCATGAGTATAGCCAAGATCTCAGCAAGCCCGTTTCAGGCTGGGTTATTGCTGGGTACATTTTTGCGGTTCTTGGCGGTTGGCTAGGAGTGGCTATATCCGTAGGGATATTAATGGGCGACAAGAAAGATAAGAAACACGGGATTGCAATCCTTGTTATCAGTGTTTTCTCCCAGGCACTATGGAAAAGCATGTTGAAGTAGCGTATCCGCGGCTACTCACCCATACCCGATAAGAAAATGCAAAGACGTGCCTTCGATAGCCTCGTCAAAGAAGAACACCTCGATGCCGAAAAGCTGGAAAAGGTCATCGACCGATACATCTACACAGGAAACGAACCATTACCTGACCCCGACATCATCGACCTTCTAACCGTGAAGCCAAAACTCAAAGACCGTAAGCCCACCCGCGAACGTGTGCTGACCAAGGTGATCGACTACGTGGCTACGTTTATCAAGGGAGTGGCTGCGTAGGATAGGAATATATACACCTATGAGCATGAAATTTAATTCCCAGTATGATTTTTTTAGCTACCTATACGACAAGGGACTACTCAGTTCCTTCGAAATATCGTCGGATGGAGGATACGGTTTCCTCGTTGATATTTTCCCCACACCGCCCTCGGAGCAAATCAGAGAATTGATCGAAGGAATATGCTGGAACAATCTCGCACATCTTACAGGCAGTCACCAGTTAACAAAAAACTCGAACGGAGAACTAGAGTCGAAAACATTCCGTTGTGAGAATGTAGAATTGTGGGACAACAAGAGAGAGATTTCTAGACAGATTATGGAGACCATTGCCACTCATCTCTCTCTACCTAATAAATTATTCCGTGAGACTAATGAATTTGAGCCTGCTGTTTTTGTAGATCTAAAAATGACTTATAGGGACAACAAAGTCGAAGAGTTCAGTGTAGATTACAATTGGGATGACGATACCTTAAATGAGATGATCGAACATTTTTCTTTAAAGCCCAGCACTAAAGAGGTGTCCGACATTCTGAGTAAAAAACATCCTGCTAATTTGAGTGAAGCCATTAAAGACTATGTATTCAGTTTCAGTTTTGATTTTAATCCCACTGGCTTTTTTCTAGTTCTCGAAGAATACGTAATATACCAACTAGAAGTTAATGGTGAAGACGAGATTTCCCTGAAGGATAGACTAAGCAAGCAGGAAGTCATCGAAGCAGAAGATTTGGGAAAATAAGCTAGAACCAATCAGTTGTAACTCACCTTTATTTACAGCCATGGCATTAGAAACATTACATTATCAAGAGCATTCAACCATGGCATCTACATGGCAGACGGAAATAATTGCTTATACTGAGAAAGGTGGCGGTTGCACTTTAACAGCTAAAGTTTACGGCGCAGATTGTGCAAAGAGCGAGCACGCGTATCTTGATGAGGATGAGGATACTAGCTCGGCTAGTGTCCAATATGAATCATACATCATTGAAACAGCCGATGAATTTGTAGAAGAGTGGGATGAGTGCCGCAAGGTTCTGGATGAAGATGATTGCTTGGATTTACCATACTATTGGGATGCCATTGACCCACTCAAGAAAGTCAGCCCGAAGTTAGCTAAGGAATTGGATTTGAAATTTAATAAGGAATAGAAGGAATGCCAATAGGCGTGAATTTCAATCGTTAGGCTCATCACACAATGTTTTCTAACTACCAAAATAATCATGAAAGAAGAAAATTGTATAATTGGCTGTGATGAAGAAGCCCTGCGGGGAGAGGTGTTTTACTTTGCCGACATTCCAGAATGTTGGGAAGAAGGCGACTTTATTGCGGAGTTGGATCACTACGACATCCTTGATATTCTTTGTGAGACAGCAGATTATGTCGACTCAGATGTTTTTGAAGATGGTATGCCCGGTATGAGTGGAGCTTACTACAAAGTCTATGCTGCCGATGTTAAACAGTTCAAAAGGAAGCTTTCCGAAGGGCTAATATCATTGCTAATAAGAACATACGGAAAGATAGAGTAGGATCATTTTTTGGGCTGTAGATAAAGGAAATTACAACTTTGACCTAGTCACCTATTTGCAAGATGCCATACCCTTTTTACAGGCGGATTTAACTGCGTTCAGCACACGGAAATCGCAGGCAGGCAGTTTTCCTGACAACAGATATATTGATTATCTGCTTTCGATGTTCTGGATTCAATGATCGTCAAACGTAGAGGCGTTTTTTAGAATGTTATACAACGCACTCCCCAGAATTTTTTTATGAAAATGATCAGACACATCCCACACGACAGCACTAATATCCCAGATGATTATAGGGGGCAATTCACACTCACTGATACAGCCTTGGCTGATGAGATCCTAACTATGACGGATTCTCACACGTTGGCATTGTTTGGGAGTGGCACAGCTTCAGATGTCGTATGTCCTGTCTCGCGACTGCTGGTTGACGTTGAGAGATTTGAAGATGACGCTCAAGAGTCCATGGTTGCCCAAGGGATGGGTGTGCTATATAATCGCACCCATGATCAGATGCCGCTACGGCGCGACATCAGCATTGAAGAACGGGAGGCGTTATTGGTCAAATATTACCGCCCGCATCACAAACTGCTTCAAGAAAAAGTTGATGATGCACTGAACGAGGAGGGGCTGGTGTTGATCATCGACTGCCACAGCTTTCCTTTAAAACGGCTTCCATATGAGATCGGAGGAAAGGGGCATCGTCCAGAAATTTGCATTGGGACAGATCCATTCCACACGCCCACAAAGCTACGAGATTTTGCGGTGGATGGTTTTGAAAAGGCTGGGTTTTCCGTTGATGTTGATCAACCGTTTGCGGGAGCGTTAACTCCTCTTAAACACTACGGTAAAGACAAGCGAGTTATGGCTCTTATGATCGAAGTTCGCCGTGATCTCTACATGGATGAAAAGACTGGTGAAAGAAACGATAAATTTAAAGATGTTCGCGCTATCGTCCAACAGATAATGAACAAGCTCCCCGACAAGTATCAACCGTAGAAATTACCACCCGTTAATTTGTCCATCGAACAACTACAATCACAGAACTTGAAGGCTTAGATTAAGTTCAGGATCAAATCGATGCCATTGCTGCCGATTGCGAAGCCTATTTCAGCACATGAGTCCTGTCAGCCGAAATACTGGTTCTTGGATGGGATTTGAGCAGAGGCGGACGAATGATACAGATCTGATGATTCTAAGCCAAGTATTGGGTTGCGGGATAGCCGACCTATAACCAAAGGAATCCAACCAAATTCTGATTCTAAAGGTGCTTCGTTAGGGGCAACCTTAGTTTCTTAGCGGGGATACCTCACCAAGGAAGCGTTGCGTCAGATGGGTTCCCTCCAGAGGGAGCATTAATTAAATTGGATAGCAGGTCTGAAAAGCGTAGTATGCCAGCAAATAAATCAAACCAGTAATGAGCTGTCTAATACCCAAGTCCATGAAGCTCTATGTAGGAGGATACCCTTCGGAATCTTTTAATGTGTATCTCGATGATGGGGAAAAACTCACCTACGAGAGCAGCGGCAATGAATCAGAGGGCGAGTGGGAACCGATGGTAGATATGGAGCCAGAGATCGAAGCGAGACTGAGGGCTATGCATGAAGGTAAAAAAGCTACTAAATCCGTGATCAAGCCTAGCCAATCTGAGTGGGAAGAGTTCCGTAGTTTACTCGACAAGCTCAGGATCTGGGACTGGCAGAAAAGCTACTTGCCTCGTGCCCGAACCATGGATGGGACACGTTGGTCTGTATCAATAGAATACGAGGATTGCCAGATAGAGTCAAAAGGGAGCAATGCATACCCTAACCACCTCAAACCTGAGATAGCTCATGGTGATGATAAAGAGGATTGGATTCAATTCCGCGAGGGTGTCAGTAGATTGGTTGAGGGTAAAGCCTTCTGGTAGGAACTAACCAAATCGAATCATGCCAGAGGCATACCCCAAAGCAAAACAAATACCCATCACCAGAATAAACAGTTTTGCTGTTCTTACTGGAGTCAGTTTACGCCAGCCCGTTTTCTTCACACCTCTTGCGTATTGTAGGTTTATTCTTTTGTCTGCGATCTGACCAACAAATCCAATTGCAACCAATACTGCCATCACTCCGAGAACAAAGGGCAAGTCGCTCAGACTTGAGCCATTAATTACCATAAACCAGCTCATAATAATAGCCGCATACACTACCTTAGCAGCCATCCAACCTGCCTCCGCTGTTGGGCTAGGAGGAGCTGCACTGGGAGAAGCTGCAGGAGTAGGAGTAGGAAGGTTAAGTGGAGGAATGGATTCGTCCACTATTAAGTTTGTATGCTCGGGTGCGATGTAATTCTCTTGAGGCAATGCTTGTTCGGTGAATTGTGTCTGACCCTCTATTAAGATTTGCTCGGGTGCGATTTCGTCTACGGGTAACTCTGGTGGAGTCCATTCGCTTGCTGCCTGTAGGGACTCGATTACATTGGAACAAACTACATCATATCTCTCCCAACAATCTGAACCTACTTCGATAATCATCGTGGAATCACTAATTATGCCAGATGTATGGAATCGATCCAATTCATCAAGTTCTAATGGACCGATGTTAGTTCCTTTTTCTCCACGATAGTAATATGGTTCCACGAAAATCGTTGTGCAATTTCAGGCGAAAACATCAAGACACAATGAGTTTAGGAGGCTCCCCAACGGTAAGCCCTCCCGCTCTGCTTATGAGCTTATCTCTATCGATAGCAATCGGCTAGAGGACAGTTCCTTTAGGGGGACTCCTATGGTCGGGGGTAATTCAGGATTTCCATTCAAACGGTCAAAAAAGTTAGAGGGGAACTACAAGGACGGGAAGGTGCATGGTATGAAAACTGAGTGGCAGGAGAACGGCTACAAAATGAGCGAGACTAGATATGAGAACGGCGTGAAGAAAGATTGACGCTCGCATGAGCTAGTAGCGTTCCGATGAGGAGTTGTCTTTGAGTTTGACCATTTCTGTCATTCTGCGGACTTCGTCGAGATTTGCTCCCATTAAGCCAACCTTGAACCCAGCACCTTTTAGGCAAGTAGTTGCTTTTTGGGATATGATGAGTAGAAAAATCGTACTCATCACAGGGATTAACATAACGATGCACAATGAAACTGGGGAGTCCTCCCCTAGACTCTGCGCCAATTTGTAGATGTAATAAATTTGAAATGGCAAAATAATGAGGAAGACAAACGGAAAAGCGGGGGACAGTAAGGTTAGCGGAATACACCAAAGAATACACCAAAGCACTTTCTTTTGCGCCTTTGCAATTTCAAGAAGTTGATTCGCTTGATCTGAAGCCTTTGCTTTACAATAGGGGATGTCCTTCGGTTGGAGTGATCCATGATCGGTGGCTCCTTCCTGCTTTATTGATGAGGGTTTGAGAGAGACATCGTTTTGCGCTGTTGTCCATACAGCTTCCCCATTTGGGACGCCTGTGGGAGCGGGGTGTCCATGAGTTGTGATTTCATTGGAGCCAATAAATTCTTTTGCAGGAGCCTCCGTGTTGCAATAAGGGCAAGCTAGTAACTCGTCAGCAAACGCATCTCCAATGACGTCTAAGTTCTTAGAACACATAGGGCAATGTCCAGATCGGGGGGCTGACAGTGGCGGAAGTTGTGGAAGAGCGACTTTGGCGACTGTTAGCTCAGGTGGCGTCCATGGCGTCTCAGCTTGCGGGGCGGCAACATTGGGAAATACAGCGTCATAGCGTTCCCAATTATCCGAGCCTACCTCAATGATCATCGTGGAATCTATTATTATCTGAGCGGAGTATAGCTGCTCTAGCTCATCCTTTTCCAAAGTGCCTATGTTGGTTCCTTTATCCCCACGATAGTAATATTGATTCACGATTACTTTTGTATGGTTTCCCAACAGAAAATCAAGATCAAATGGGATACAAGATTTCGTGTAATAGTTTGAACTTGGCTGACTTGGACTTTGGGTGTAAATTGCAAACAACATCAGGAGCGGCTCGCAAGAGTCTCAGCAACCTAGCCAACTGGAAGAGCTAAGGTGCTTAGGGAATAACGAGAGTTATTACCAAGATGTGCGGGACAGAGTAAGATCTGTTCTGAACAACTCACTCCAGCGAGACTTCAAACGGCTCGACCTGATGCATTGTGCTTTTCCGCACCGTGAATTAGGTCGAGCCGTTTGCATTTCCCGATTAGTCCTAGGGTTAATGAGGCTCCTGATGGTTTGAAAATACAACTAAACCACAACAAAACAGAAACTACATTACCATGAAATCAACATTCACAATTCATCTCGGATCACCCCCATCTAATCCCCGACTTGATGAACATGATCGCGTCTCTGCGATCCATAAAGAACCTGAACTCGTCCCCCCCCCAGAGGGAGCGGGATCTCCCCTAGAAGCAATCCAACAATAAATACAAAATGAAAAATCCAAAAGACCCAGAAAACCAGACAGAAGAGTCGCCAAAAGGCAAGAATCTAGTGATGTTACAGCCCATTCTTCGCAAGCTACCAGAAGAGTCGCCCCGAGAGTTCTCGGAAAGGGCGATGGAGGGGCTGGGGGCGATGTTCGGGGAGGAAGTGAAAATAAATGAAACCCCACAAACCGAGCCAGAAACCCATGACCCAGAGGCTGGATAAATCCGCCCTGATGACGAAGTATAAAAAATCGAGATCAGTAAAGATCTGAATGGGACGCACTCAAACAAGCCATAGATTCAATCATATTCACCAAGCTTAACCAATAATACCAATGTTAATCATAATAAAAATATTCGTCTTCATAATCTACGTCATAGCCGCCGCGCTCTGTGCAAAATGCATCTTCCATATGTATAAGGCATCTGCCAAGGTCAACAAAGGCTGGGATGCAGTCATCCCCATATTCACCATCACCTGCGTTGCAATTATATTTGTCGGCATCTTCTATTACCTCTTCACACACTTCTAAGGAGCTCCGTAGACCAACATAGGCTTACACCTCCAATCCTACAGGTATAAAATATATTCTGGGCAAGGGGCGGGGTGGAGTCCCTTAACAATAAAACCGTCTAATACTGGTGGTAGGATCGCCCTGCCTACGTATTTATCTCTATCGATAGCAATCGGCAGAGGACAGTTCCTTTAGGGGGACTCCTATGGTAGAGTCTCATCTTGAAACTGTTGCGACCCTATGGAATACAGGATCGAAGGCTATACACATCTGGGCATCAAGATAGTAGATTGGCGGGAATCGTAGGCGTAGGCGTAACAATAGTAAATTACATGGCAAGTAAACCGTCCGTGCCAGAGAAGAGCTAGGTGAGGACATTTTTTTTTAGATCGATATGAGAGGGGTAGAGAATAGATAGAGGGAGGGGATGAGCAAGGAGGGGATAAAAAAAAAAGAACCCTTTGTTGGTCCATTTTAAGCAGACACAGAGCGACATAAAGTAGGGCGAATAGACGTTTCTTTAGTCAGGTGCATGTGCATGAGTTCTTGAACATGATCCACATCCGACAGCCTACACATAATAGAGTCATGGATAGGGATGGATGGAATCCCTTGGCTTTGAAGTGTCGCTAGGACTCTATCAATAAAGACGCTGCTCTCTGCGCTCTGCATATCAATAGCTAGAGCTGTTGGTCCATTCCGCCTGCGATATTGCTCAATAAATTCCAAAATACCTGGATAGGCTTTGCCCATTGCCTCTCTTACTTGAGCATGTTTGAACTCTGCTTTGGTCCAGTAGCGGTATCCGTATTTGTTATGTGCAAAAATTATGGAGAGGATAATTCGTTTGAAGGATTTGTAAGTGCTTATATTTGTGAAGTTTAAAGGGGGCTTTAATCGTTCATTGATACGGTTGTAAAACTGTCCTTTGCTTACTGCGTCTATAAGTGGAAGGCACTTAAATATGCTAGCTAGGAAATAAGGTTGAGAGCTGGCAAGGTCGATTTCTACGACGGGTTCGCCATACAACAGAAGACCAGGTCGTATGTAGGATGATAAACGATTGATGCAGCAATAGATGCGGCCATTTGTGTTGGATCGTAGGATTAAACCATAATCAGAACACTGTATGCATTCGGCAGTATATTGAAGGACATTCCTTCGATGGGTTTCACATCGAGTTCCAAGTTTGGGGGGGATTTGATTTATGTAATCTGCTATATTTGGGATGTCCAAGCTGATGTTATGCATGTCTTCATCTAGTTGCCTCTCAATGCTGCCGTAATGAGCTTTCCCGCTGGCTTTGTTACTATTCAATTTTTCGATAAATCTGGGGCAGATGAAGTCGTGTTTGACTGCCTTTTTACCTCTCATGCTTTGTCCCCAACGGTAGCCCTTGGGGTGCTTACCAACTTTATATGACTGATTGGTTTCAATCATTGGGCCAAAGTATTTGAGAGCTTCGATTACAGCTCGTTTTGAAATGTCTTTTCGCAGGCTAGTAGCATTGATTGGGACATGTTTTGATAAGCAATCAAAAGGTCGTATCGTTAATTGCTGGCCGAAGTAAGCAATGCGAGCTGGACGCTCACCGTTTCCTGGGATTTCCTTTGGATCAAGACCATCTGGGAGGTATAGGGATAGCTTTCTGTATTTCATTTTATTGAAGAAGACCGTTATCAATTTGATTAAGAGAGAAGCTGACAATGCCAATGCTCTTGCCGAAGCTGTCTCGTTCGTGACGGACGGATGACACAATGACCCAGCCCATATCTCTGAGCGTTGCTACAGTGGCTTTGATGTAGTCAGTGCCAGATAGACATCTCAGTAGAGCTTCACTGATTGGATGACCGTAAGAGTCGATTAGAGCCTCAAGAACGGCTCTGGCTTTTGTGCCTTGTTTCGGCATTTTTCGCCCTACAAGTTGGGCGTCTTTCTTAGATGTAGTTTTCATAGCGAATCTTGGTTGATTCGCCTTGCTCTAAGGGGAAGAAAGACTAAACTATGAATCAGTTCAACGATTCAAAAAGAGCGTCCTGTTCCTCTTCGGGAGCAGGCGTTCTTTGTTTAGTTGGTTTGGGATTTTAAGCTGGTGATTACGTCCTCGAAATCAAAACGCGTAGCCGCGCCTAGTTTGATTTTTTTAAACAATCCTCTATTTACAAATAGGTCTATCGACCGTTCACAGACTCTTAGTTTTCGGGCAAGTTCCTTTTTGGTTATAAGGCGATCAACCTGCTCGGCGATATGGTTTGGAGTTTTATTTCTCATTGCTCCTCGACCATGCCTTGCAATTCTGACGTGATCGGAAGGGAAAGAATTGGGGAATTAATCTCCGCTAGGACATATTGGCTTTACAGCCCTTGTGAGTTTGTTTCTGATCTCTGCACCATAGCCTCTTTGGTTAGGGCCTAATTGCCTATTATAGCTATCTTTCCAACACGCTGGGATATACTTCGATCTAGGGGTTTCATTATCCACCGCAAATTCACAAATCACGCTAATCCAGAGTGTGATGTTTTGACGTGTGAATTTTGGCAGGTTTTTAATTTTTTTAATAAGCGACACATCGACACCATAGAAATCAGCCCACTCCTGAGTAGACGGACGTTCATTACAGGTTGGTATGGACTCAGCGAAATCAATGCGTTTACAATGCAAGTCCATCATCTCATCGGTAACACCTTCCTTACTAATGGATAGCACTTCATAACGCTCTTTGAGCTTTAGGCATTCGAGTTGGGCCTTATTGCCTCTCATTGCATTTGCTTTGATTGCTAAGAGCACTTGAATGATCCGGCTGGCTACGTCGGCGGAGCCGTTTTTTTTCCAGTCTGTTTTGTTGCCTCTCCCGAGTATCGTGTTCAGCTTAAATGTATGGCTATCCCCCAGAGGGAGGCTTTTGAATGAGTCGATTTCTTTTTTCCTAGCCGATGCCGCAGCCGACAGTAAAACCGGCCAAGACTCAGATTTTTTCATCAGGCTGAGGAGGAAGTCTTTGGTTTCGGCTTCCATATAGGCACCTGCAAGAAACTTACATAAATCGCATCCCAAAGAGTGCAGTGTTTCTAGAGCATCTTTGTCCCCAGCAAGTGTATACTCGACGAGAGAGAGGAACCCACTGTTTAGCTTCAAAGCTGCATCTTGAGATGTGTCTAGATTTAGCTTTTCGCGTTTTTCGATAAGGTTGGTTAGAGGCGTATTCGTTTTAGGCATGAGAGGTTAAAGATAGTTCCCTCCCTTATAGCGCACAAATGCGCACAGAACAGAATTATTTGCTACGCGAGGGGGACGAACTATGTCTAAGCTGATTTAATATGTGTAATATTCTCTAAAGTAGAAGGCTTGATGCTCCAATAGACTTTTGCAGATTTAGGTGTGACCAGTTGCCTGTAATGTTTGTAGAGTAAGCTGGGGTTTGGGTGTCCTAGTTCAATGGCGAGCTTCCCCGCATCGCTGTGTTCTGCGAGGTGGTAAGAAGCAAAGGAGTGCCTGCCAGCATTGTTCGGCCACTCCTTGATTTTTGCAGCCGTTCGGGCAGCTTCTTGGCCCTTTCTCCAGAGGAAAGGGGTCTTAACAATGGCTCCTTCATGTTGGGCATATGGGGTAAGCCATTCCCTTAGATTTTCACTTATAGGGATTAGTCGCCTTTGAGCCGTCTTAGCCTTGCTTGCTTTGATCTCAATGTATCCTTCATCAAGATCCACCTCAGACCAATCAAGCCTCTCAATTTCTGCTCTTCTCACTCCCGCGAAAAACGAAATAGCCAAACCCGGTAATGTTTCATCATCAGCACACGACAATAGCAGGGCTACTTGTTTTGGCTGAAGAATACCTGTTTCACTTGGCTTGATAGTTTGGCGTATCGCGTCTACGACAGGGTTTGATGGCGTTGCTTTTAGCTTCACCGCATGGTTAAAGAGATGGTTGATGGCGAGTCTGTAATTTAATTGCGTTTTGGGTGCGACTTTCAGTCCAGTAAGGAAATCATCAATGACCTCAGTGGTAACGTCACAGGCTAGCCAGTCGCCGTAGTTCACGTTAAAACGCTTCAGTCGCTGTGACATACTGGAATAGTGCCTCTGACTCCTCCCAGCCCTTTGAAGGCGCAGCAGGAGATGATCGGCAACGTCTTGGCATGTGATTGACTTGTGACGCTGCTCCTCGTGTTTA
>Ga0315320_10002188_pt1 | contig 16134 bp, 13 predicted proteins | sample M140m21515metaG_FD_203458 | JGI IMG/M metagenome (GOLD analysis project Ga0315320, IMG submission 203458) | Ammonia-oxidizing marine archaeal communities from Monterey Bay, California, United States - M1 40m 21515 | ecosystem: Environmental > Aquatic > Marine > Coastal | place: USA: California... | reverse complement strand
TTATACACACCTTTAAACACAAAGAGACTTCCTACAGCAGCTCCTAGGATTCCAAACTTCCTATAGAGGCCTGAAATATCCGCTAACGAACCCGCCCCTCCTAGAATCGTTATAGGTAGGCTGGTCAGTTGACGGATCTTCGCAACGAGATTTGTATCGTAGCCATCCATCATTCCGTCGCGGTCGATAGAATTCACGACAACCTCTCCTGCCCCTCTCTCTTCGATCTCTCTGACGAAATCTGACAAGCTAGATGCGGATTTTCTTGCTCCGTTATGCGTATATATCGTGTATTTTCCTAAGAGGCCCTTTTTCTTTACGTCAATAACTACAACAACGCTTTGAGAGCCAACCTGCTGTGCAATATCAGTTATCAGCTCTGGCGTATCCAGCGCCGCAGCACTGAGGGCCACCTTTTCTACTCCCAAGCTAACGAGTTTCTGAACATGTTCGACAGAAGTAATTCCTCCACCGTAGCACAATGGCATGCGACACTCGGAAGCGAGGTTTCTAACGAGTTCGTAGTTCGGTTCTCTGCCATGTGCCGTTGCATCAATATCAAGCACGATCAGCTCATCAACTTCCTTTTCATTGAATATCCTAACAGCATTCAGCGGATCACCCACGTACTTGGAGTCACCGAACTGTACTGTTTTGACTAGCCCCTTGTTCTGGACTAGCAAGCATGGAGTTACGCGAGGCCGAAGCATACTATCCCTAAAGTTCTCCGAAATTTTTTAGGATCTGCACACCCCATGCATGACTTTTTTCGGGATGGAACTGTGTACCGAATACGTTTCCCGATTGAACAACAGCGACAATATCCGTACCGTAAAGACTCGTAGCTACGATGTCTTCTTGAGCTTGTGGCAAAAAGTGATAAGAATGTAGAAAATAAAACTCAGGGTCTTCGGGCAGCCTGCTCAGCAATGGTGTATCTCTGCACACCTTCAGGTCATTCCAACCCATATGGGGAAGGTTCAGTTCTTCGGACTCGGATTCGATCTTTCGAACTTCAGCGTCTATCCATCCCAATCCATCTAGCCGGCCCTCTTCACTGGAGTTTGCTAGCATTTGCATACCAACACACACACCTAGCACAGGAATTCTTTCCCCGGAGACAAGTTGATCAAGCTTTTCTTGCATACCTGAATCACCTAATTTTTTCATCGCCCAATCAAAAGCACCAACCCCAGGCAGAATCAGCTTTGTTGCTTCCGTAAGCCCTGCAGTCGAAGACGCAACGGAAACAGGCATTCCTAGACGCCTATAGATGTTCTCAAACGCTTTTACGTTTCCTAGACCGTAGTTAACAATAGTGATCAACGCTTCCCACCTAATTCAAGCCCTAGGAGACGCATCGCTCTTGCACCAACTGAATAAATTGCGTGTTGCGACTTATAGTCACGAAAACTTCGATTCGGGGCATCCATATAGGATTGAAGCTCTTCGACTGTAGTGCCGAGCTTTGTAGCTACATACTCAAAATCGTGATGAATGGTGGCTTCGTCGTAAGGAGGGGTCTTCAATTTCTCGAGCGCATCTTCTCTTGTCATCTGGCCTGTAACTATCAAGCTAGAATACTGGACTTTTCGAGTATCAAACCCAAACTTCTTAGGCAGCCAATAGCCTTCATAGAAGCGAGTAAAGCGGGACTCGAAGTGCTTCTGAGGGTACGGTTGCCAGCCAAACCGCTCTGTGAGCAGCTTGATAGCATCATTTTTTATGTATGGCCGGTAATTAAGCGGCCTCAGTACTTTTATGCCTTTGACATAAGGCAACCAGATCTTGTGCTTAAGAATGGACGTTAAAGGAAAAGTATCGAGTGGTCGCTGACCAAATTTCTTGTGAATATCTCGAAGTTGGATCGAGTCAGATTGGTAATACATCCACTCCAAAGGATTCCGAATACACTCTGTCGAATAATTTGCACCAGTTAAGATATGTTTTATTCCATGCTTTTCTGCGAATTTATACATTGTTGCGAAGAAAGCGTGATCTTGCGGAGTATCAATGTGTGACACTCCAGATTTGAAAAAAGCTAGTTGTAAATCACGCATTTCTTCCCAGTTAATCACTTCCGTGTACAAATCAAGATCTAGTTTGTCCACTATCTTTTCAATATTATTTACTGCCTCTTGAGAATTCCATCCTGCATCCACATGAAATACTAGAGGCCTAAGGCCGAACTGTTTCTTGGCGAGATAAACCAGGTAGGAACTATCAATACCTCCACTCATACCAATGATACAGTCAAAGTCTCTACCTTTGCTGCTATCTTTCATGTTTTTCACAAGAGCTTGTAGTCCGTCCGTGTCTGACAGCATTTGATTCCAGGCGGGCGAGATACGAGTTGCAAAGGTTTGGCAATGGTCACACACACCATCCTGATTAAAGGTAATTGTGCTATCTGAACTGTCCATCACACAATTGCTACATACTTGATAACCGTTACTCATGATGTTTTTGTCATTCTGAATTAGCCATAGCATTCCGACTCTTAAAGTAGATGCCAGTTAGAAAGTGGGGATTTGAACAATTTATAATGCACTATAAAGTCCTGATGCGACTGTGGTAGATGAAGCATAGACAGACGGATTAATAGTCTAGATCTTGATTAAGTAATGATTCATGATCTAAATCTCATCCATCGTTCTGCAAGGTTTGCCGCGTGCTTATAAAGCCTTTGTTTTGGGAATCTAAAATTCACAAAAAGAGAACATCGACTACCCCCTTGTTGAGGAAATCCACCATCATGTACTAAGTGAAATCCATCAAATAAGACTGTTGTTCCGCGGCTTCCTAAAACCTTTTTCACATTCATTTCTTCAAATGGTCCCGCGCCAGTAAAGAATCCAACCCTATCGCCCTGACGGAGTACCCTGGGTAGTTTCGAAATGAGTTTCTTATCGACTGTACCATCTTTGAGCATCGAAAAATTGTGGACAGCCATGTGCATAGCCCTCAACACGTAGTCTTGCGACAATTTGTCCGACGAATCTACATAGGAAAATGGGCCATCGCGCTCCCCCACTTCATCTAGATAGACAATCAGCGGGAAGGAGTATGGCGTAGAATCCCAATGGAAATTTGCGTATTCATGTTCGTAACGGGGCATCCAAAAATTGTCAGCACGACTCGCATTCACAACGCGCACGTGTGCAACTGGCATCATCCCCTCATCGACATGGGCTCGAATCGTCGGACGGTACACATTCTGCACCCATTCAAGGAGTTTGGAATCTTTCTTTAACTCATAATCAAATACTGACAGCCCATTCTGTTTAACTTTCCCTTGACGCTCTAGATCATGCACAAACTCTACCACTTTCGATGTTAACTCGTTCTCTAGATTCCAAGTTCTAATTGATGCATCTTCATTCAAATGATTCTGTTTTTTGGAGCATTGCAAGGCGCGAATATTTATTAGGTTCGCTAATGTGTTAAACAAAATATTTTTAGCGACTTGCGGAATATCTGTTGAGTCTCCGACGCTTTTCGCAACAGCATTCTCGTAGGCTCTAATCAATTCGAATGCAGACATGCCTGACAAACCCGACCCTATGTCCGATCTCAATTTGTCGCAAAGTGTGTCAAATTCGAAACCCAATAGACCATGGAACTCTATTGCATTGAAGTAGTCCAGCTGCTCAACTTTCCCTAATTGAAATATATTCGAGACAGTCATTTATCTAAACTCCATCAAATTTGTGTCAACTACAAATCGCATTTGCAGTCAGGTTAGGTTAGGTAATCCATTTGTATTGCTGCGAACTAGTCAAATTGTGATCAGATTCAATTGCCGCTACTAACAATTTGTTTTAAGTACGAAAATGTTTCATGACTACATCTTTGCCAAGTATATTGTGCTGCTAGGGATTGTGATCTAGCAGAAAGACGTGTCCGAATTTTTGGGCTCTCTATAATTTCCTCAACGGCGCGGACAATAGAATCGGGCTCTTCTGGGTCAAAATAGACACCGCCATCCTGTAGCACTTCGGGCATTGGCCCCCTGTTTGAACAAGCGACAGGCAGCCCGACCGACATGGCTTCAACTAACGTATTTGGCATATTTTCACAGCTAGATGCGAAAATGAATATATCAGCGTTTTTCAAATAGTCGACAAGTCGATCTTTAGACTCAAATCCATGCAAACGCACAAACTTACCGGACGGGTCCGATTCTTGAATCTGATTGCGCAAGCGTACCTGCGCCTTTCCCTCTCCACCACCAACAAGATCAAGCGATACGTTGCGTCCCGCGTCATGCAGTATTTTCAATGCCTTCACAACTTGCCATTGATGCTTGTAGGGCGCGCAATTGGAAATGTACAGACAGCGGATATCAGAACTACTAAATGTAGAGCCTGATATGCAATCCGTAAAAATACCCGACACACCGTGGGGTATATAGGCGACATTACCCAAGTGTCCACATGAACGCTGAATTACAGACGCAGCGTACTTCGTAAGGAATATGACTCCGTCGGCATGTTGAAAAGCCCTATTCTGAATATATCGCAACGCGATCAATCGCAAACGGGCCTTGCTCAATCCGTAACGTTCTATTTCACCCGGCTCATAGGACAACATGTCTCTGCTCATTGTTACCGCGGGTAGAAATCGACATACAGAACCTGCATCTACATTAAGCAAAATTGAAATTTTTGAACTGCGCAGATCTCTCGGAAGTACAAAACGTTCCCACCAAAGCTGAGAAGTTATGCCCCTCGCCCCCACTGGCACCTCATGTTTAATTAACCATGCCTTATCAGGAAGTCGAGCGAGTAGTTCAGAGTAAGTCCAAACATGTACTTCCTCAATGCCAAGCGATAGCGGACTTCCCTCTTGCAATAAGCCGGTAAGATGGGCAACAGCACCGCCCGAACGGGCTCGTGAAGCGTTAATTCCAATTTTTATTTTCAAAGAATTATTTGGTTCCCCGAGCCACCAAATGCCCCTCTTTTAGTACTTCGATATTTTGTAGATTTGCAGCTATGAGCCATCTCGTAGCCGTTTCAACGTTTTGCGGTTGATCGTAGGCAGGGGATAGCCAGTCGAATGTATCTAACAACGCCCACTCTCTCAATTGCTTGCTATCAAGCGAATAGATTCCTTCGTAATTTGCTACCGGAACGATCCGCTTTAGAATTCTTCCAATCAATGGTATGCGATCTAAAACACGGCTAATGAATAGAAGTGAAGGTATCAATAATTCTAGAATTCTAAATAGCTTTTTTGGTTCTATTCTACTAGTTAGGGGCCGAAGCCAATATTTTGGCAAGAATAAGCTCCAGAATGTTTTCTCGTAATAATCGACACAAAGCTGTCCACCGGCATCCAACATCTTAGGCAATGATTCAAACGCCTTCGCAACATTGGGAGTATGTTGCAATACTCCAAGAGAGTAGACAAAATCAAACGAGTGTTGTGGAAAAGGTAGCGCGTAGATATCTCCCTGCACAACATGCAGATTAGGATAATGTTTTAGGTTTTCATAACATGCATCTACTGCGCTTGAATAGTCCAGTGCAACTACATTCGCACCCGCAAGAAGAGCTATCTCGGCAAACCTGCCTGATCCACACCCAACATCCAAAACCCATTTACCTCTAATACCTCCTGAATTCCAATTTGTAGACGACCAAAACCTGTCACTCGATACAGATAGATTGGAATGACTATCTAACTGGGTTCTCGAAAAGCGAGCCCATTGCATTCCAAAATTGTCAGCGTAATTTTCCTCTGGAACGAATCGCGCTATTCCTTTTCTAATAGGATAACGATAATGCCCATCCTGAGACACCAAATATCCGCTTCTAATTATTCGCCCTGCCCCGTCAAATTCGCCCTGCTCCAACGACAATACCTGACCCGTTTCAGGACAGCATAAGCGCTCTACGAATTTAGTGTCCATAGGATTTGAACTTTGTTCTTACATTGAATTTTATTGTTTCCATTAAATACAAATATCTGCCTATCAAATAGTAACGTTGTAATTCTTTCGCCAAAGCTCAAATTGAACGAGTGCAAACAGCCTTTCGCTATTGTCGTACCCTCGGTCTTGATTTTTTAGTAGATTTTTCGTCATTTTTCGATCAAATGTGCAAGTTGTGCTAGATAAAGTGTCCCAAAACAACTCCCTAAACGGCCCTGCTTTCAACCAGTCTTTCAATGGAATTGAAAACCCCTGCTTACGCTGCATATCGAAATGAGATGGAAGTAAGCGAGCCGCAAGTCGCTTTAGAAATATTTTTCTACTCTTTGATGTCGCTTTCAATTCAGACGGAACGCAACCATATGCAAATTCTATGACCCTGTGATCTAGGAAGGGAGCCCTTACTTCTAGTGAATGCGCCATACTTGCACGATCTACTTTCACTAGAATATCTTCAGACAAATAGCTGCCAAAGTCTGTTCTCGTTGCCCTTTGAATTAGATCACTTTCATCTGACGTCACAGAATCATAGTATTTTTCAGCATAAGCACCGAAGTCAGCCTCAGATTGCATTAAGCTAATTCGATCTTTTGAATCAAAATATCGTGCAAGCAGCGGAATCTCAATACCAAAGTCACAGCCCAGAGCCTGTAGATAATTCCTTCCTTTAAACCCTACCGGGAATACACTCTCCGCCAGGCCAGCAACGCCTTTTCCAATAGACACCGGTAGTAAAGACAACCGTTTTTGCATCCACACTAATCGACTATAGTGATTGTATCCTGCAAATAGCTCGTCTCCTCCATCTCCCCCTAATACAACAGTACAATACTCTCGAATTTTCTGACTGAGAAAATAAGTAGGAATCATCGAAGAATCTACCATTGGTTCATCAAATTGCCGGGCCAAGATAGGCAGAATATCAGCTGTTAGTGGATCTGATGTCAGCTCAATATGATAAGTACCAAAATGAGACGCAATGAGTTGAGCATGACTGCTTTCATTGTGCTTCTCTTGTCCGGGGAAGGTCATGCAGAATGTATGAACATTTGACTGGTTACGACAAGCGAGAGCAGTAATCAAACTTGAATCAACACCTCCACTCAACATTACACCAACTGGCACATCAGCAATAAGTTGCCTCCCAATCGCATCTTCCAAAACTTTCTCAAACTCATCCAATAACACTTCTTCTTTAACTTCGTGCTTTTCATGTATGGTCGGAGGACATGGTAGTTCCCAATAGCACCAAGTATGCAATGTGCCATCGGTCAAACTAAAACTTAATGCGTGAGCTGGTGGCAGTTTGTTAAACCCTTCTAGCATGCACTCATTAGCTGGCACGAAACCCATAGCCAAATAACAATCAAGAGCGTTTGAATTGAGGTGACGAGAGATTGTCGGATCTACCAATAGAGCTTTCAACTCTGAGGAAAATCGGATTCCACCAGGTTCTCGTCGATAGAACAGTGGTTTTTCGCCAGCTCGATCTCGTGCTAACAGTAGTCCTTGGTTATTCTTATCATGCAATGCAATGGCGAACATGCCGTTCAACCGGGTCAAGAACTCAGCCCCCCACTCCAGATATGCATTGAGCAGAACTTCTGTGTCACTCTTAGATCTAAAGCTGTATCCCTTTTTTATGAGATCAGATCGCAGCTCTTGGTAGTTGTAAATTTCTCCATTAAAGACAACAGAAACCCCACCAGTTGATGCAATCATAGGTTGGTGTCCCATTTTTGATAGCTCTACTATCGCTAGCCTTCGATGTGCCAACCCCACACGCCCATCATCAGACCACAATTCCCCGTCATCATCTGGACCACGGTGGAGCAAGGATTGTTTACCAGCTAACAACCAACCACGATCTTGGACTGGATGTTTACTAGCCACTCCCACTAATCCGCACATTTGAGCTAGCTCACCACTCTGGATTGCTCTGCACCAAGATGGTGTAGCGCGTATAAAAATTCTTGAAATGTTGTCGCACTGGAAAACTGTTCCGCTCTAGCTCTAGTGTTTTTTACAAATTCACCATTTAAGACTTCGATAATGCTTGCAGCAAGGCCCTCCATATCACCACAAGATACCAGGTTCCCCCACTTCCCATTCTCCAAAATTTCAGAAGTTCCACCGTGACCGTTCGTTGCGACTATTGGGACTTCACAGGCCAGCGCTTGAAGGATGACATTTGGGCAACCTTCAGTTAGTGATGCACTGACAAATAAAGCAGATCGGCTCAATGCAGGAAATGGGTTGTTCCAAAAGCCTGGCAGGCGAACGCTACCCTCAAGGCCCAACGATAAGATAATATTCTCTAGTGATATTCTCTCTGGACCTTCCCCTAGTATCAAAAGATTACACGGAATCTCTTTACGTACCAGATTGAAGGCCCGAATCAACAAACCCATGTCTTTGACCTTGGAGAGGCTGCCTATAGATATCAACACCGGAATAGAGTCAGAATCAAACCAAGGATCAGCCAAAGGATCTAGAGACAATTCTTGAAGTTTGTCACAGTCAACAGGATTATAAACCACTGCACATTTTTCTGGATAGACTCCTAACGTTTCTACAACTTCGTCTCGTGCGAATTTCGAATTACATATTACGCCTACAGCTTGACGAAATAATATGGCAGAAAATGAAATCCACAATCTGTGACTTCTTGGTTTGTCCAATTTCCATGCGGCTTGTACGCTTGAACGTTGATTAATGTAGTGTCTATTATTTTTTCTTGCCAAAATAGCAGCACAAGCAGACAAGATATTCGAGACATTTCCACCCGATAAAAAAGCATCGAAGTTTTCTGAAGCCAGGTATTTATACAGTTTTAAGACTATGGAAAATTTCGATGTAGCCGAGAGCACAATCACCCGAACATTATTCGGAATCTCATCAATATATTCTCCTTTCTGCTGGGCAATGACTAGATCAACACTAACTCCTTCATCAAGAAAAAGCTGGGCTAGCTCCAAAAATGCTCTTTCGACACCACCTCCACTCAGGTTCGGCAAATAGAACACGATCTTGCGAAATTCTTTGTTGGCTAACACAGAACTAATTAGCCCTCATATCCAGCTGGATGGTGCGCCTGTGGGAGAAATGGTCTATTGAAATACACATCATCATTAGATAGTTCTTTCTTAAGTTTCGCTGGATTACCTGCAATTAGAAGATACGGTTGAGCAAAACTTTTCGTGACAACCGAAGCCATTCCAATGAATGTTCCCTCCCCAACGGTCGCTCCAGGTACAAATCTAGATCCTGAACCGATATATGACCAGTCTCCAATTTCAATAGGTTTTATCGAATCTAGATCAGTTGAAGATATTCCATGAGTGAAGAAGTGAGATCCTCGACCTGCAACGATGCAATTTGAACCTATGGTAATATTCCCTGAGGCCTCGAAAAAATGAAATCGAGTAATCCCGCTGTTTCGCCCCAATTTGAAAAGACCAGCGCGAGCCCCTGTTATCCAGTTTCCCATCACGATTGCAGAACCGGACCCTAGTTCCAATCTGGTGAGCCTCCATAGCAGGTTTAGACTCCCCACTTTTACATTGTCACCAATACAAATCTCTGAAGCATCGATTAGCGAAAATCCAATCTGGCAATTATTGCCGATAGAAGCACCTCTAGCTCTTAGCAGAAATATCTTTAGCCGGCTCGGTAGTAATACAATTAAATATTTAAACATACGTTATTTATTTCACGAGTGTGATGGCAGAGTTCCTGTCCGCATCTTTCTAATTTGTGCTCTGTTAACGTTTAATAAAGCACCACCAATAGCGAGAACAATTAGAGCAGGAATTAATATCTGAACGATTCCTGTGAGAAACCAAAAGCTAGAATTGCGAATAGAATTAAAACTGAATGCCACCAAATAGATATAGGACGGAAATACCCACCAATGATTAGTATTACTACGATAGAATTTAAAAGCATACCCGAATATTAGCCCAAGCAAGGTACCTCGTATTAAGGCCTCAAAGATGCCGTTTCCAACCGCCGCCTGCGCGATAGCACCGAATGCCCAACCTCCGCCTAAAGCTTTGTATGCCGGATAGTATTCATCTAGAAACCAGTCAGAAATTGCTTGTTTTTCAATGGGCAGTAATTGGCTGGGCACAAATGCCCACAGCTCTCCAAAACGCGCTGACAGCGATACATTAACAAAGCCCTCACGCTTAGACTGGTAGACCTCAACTGCATTCGCCCAAAGCTGATCAAATTCACCCAATCCCCGCCCGAACATATCTAGATAATTGTAGTCTTGACCTATTAACCCTCTTAAGATTCCGAACAGAAGAAATAGCAACAAGCCTATGGCCCCGCCACCAATCCAGAACTTAGTGCTTAGAGGCCGTTTCAGTACATGCCACAGAATAAACAGAGTAAAAACTCCACCAAACATTTCTCCCCTCGAGCCCGCCGGACTGAAACTTACTATCAACGCCAATACATATACGTAGACAAACATTTGATATCTAGGCCACCTCTGCAACAAGCCAATTAATAACACGATACTACAAACAGATCCTACTCCAGCAACGAGTTTAAGCAGCTGTCGTGAGCTCAACGAGAGCGCTGCGGTTTGGCGAAAATTGTCTCCGTAATATGCCCCACTCAACGACACATTTTGATATAGCCCATATGAGGAAACTATCAAAACGATTATTGCCGAAGCCAATAACTTCCCATTACTTATCCTTGGGGGCGTAAATTTATTCATTGCGTTCGAATTCCTCACGAGCAACCAATACGTACTGGCAAAGGAAAACGCATACGCTGCTGCAATAGATAACAGATCAAACACATCACCGGCAGACGGCTGAAGTCTATACAATCTCTGAGAAAAAACCGGATTATAATCACCAGATTTTACCCACCATAAGATTGAAGGAAGAGTTGAATACAGGTTCAGAAATACTAACCACCATAGTCCAATGCTGTCAGCCGGGAAAGCATTGTCTCTCGACACATGAAATCTGTATAGAAATATCACCGATGCTATGAGTATCGAGCATGGAAAGAGCGCCAATATCAAATATTCGAAATTCATCTCAAAATTTTTTTATTCTGCGAGGACGATGAGCTATTCGTACCAATTCATTACGTTTGATGGAACTTCCATGAATTTACGTAAAGCCTCAAAACATTCACTTAGTCTTGTTAGTTCAAAATCTTGAATCGGGGTTCTCCAGTTATTGAGGCGTCCAACCATAAATCTCGACATATAAACTGCAAATGCCTCCTCAATTTCAACGTCTTCTGGTGCGGACTTTTCCAGCATTCGAACTATCTGCGCGCTGATTTTATGCGTTTGTTCGGCTCGCTCACTATTGGGGAAATGAATGTATGGTGAATCGCCAAATACTATTACCGGCTTCCCTAGCAATGCCGCTTCTAAACAAGCCGTACCTTGTATTCCAAATACAATTTCTGAGGACGTAATAAATTGATGACTTGAGGAATAGGGATCTGCCAATTTTACGCGACACAGCTTCAGCAAATTATTCAATTGCGTTCGACTATAATTATTAGGATCACTTTTGTGAAGCTTAACAACAAGCTCCATGTCTACTGGAAGAGCCAAAGATATCTGCTCAATCAGCGCTAGCTGGTTCATATAAAATGGCGCCCAAGTATCCACAGTGGATTCAGGCGACATATGAAGTGGGAAAAAGGCAAATTTGGTTTTGTTTGGTGTATTAATTAACCTAAATCTTGGCAGGAATACAGAATTTGCAGTTCTCCTAGCAATATCTTGCAACCGTTCTAACATAGATGGCCAAGTGTAGATATCGTACCCAAGAGAACTCGACCCACGCATTCTTACAAATAGGTTTTTTGCATAGCTAAAAATTTTTCTGGTTTTTTGAGACACCGTTCTTGCTGGAAGGTATGTAAGAACATCTATATTTTTTCCCCGTAATTCTGAAATAATTTCCCGAGCTTCTTCTCTCAAATAGTTATCGACGGGCCTTTCAATCTCAATCATTGAATTTGGCGTAACTCCTTTACAAAAACCGGTTAAGTCCTTTGGTATAGCTGAAAAGCTCATGGATAGCCAAGGTACGTTTTCTATTCGAGCCACAGCGAGGCTTAAAGAAGAATGTAGATTGTCGAACGTAGCAAGCACCACATCTGGCTTTTCTTCTCTTATAACTTTACGAATATTCTTGGCTAACAAGGTTGCGTAGCCAAATGAAATCTCATCAGGCCGATTTCGAAGAACCCTATCGCCTTGAATCATGGTTTTTACTGTGGGGACTCCAGGTGTCTCCAACGAGCGTAGCAGTTCATAATCCGGAGCCGGTAAGGGCTCGCTATTAAATTTACTCAATGGCAAAAAACGCGAGCTCAGAAATAACTCTTCTACTCTTTTAATCCGCTTTGCATCACCGACAAGTCCATGAATAAAATCAATATCGGTTTTTTGTGCAACTGGAATGCCTAACTTCCTGATAAATGAAGGTTCCCAACCTATCGTAAGAATTCGAAAAGACTTCTGACTATTTGTTAATTTTTTCATTTACTTGCAGAACACATATGCATCCTAAGAAAATACTATCTTATTTTCTATTCACTAATATAACGGACAATCGCCCTTAGTCGTGAGCGCAATAGTGCTAGTTTAATTTCCTTTCGCACGTTCAATCAGTCTTTCCACCACAAAGCTTTCAGCATATTCCACGCCTACACTATGCCCTCTATGAGTCGCAAGTGCTCTCAAATGTTCCATGCTACGAGCATGTGGCGCGTTTCGCATTTCTAACCTATAAGCCTGTAACGCTGCCATCTTCAAGTCTATATACGGACTTATATCTTTGTACATTTTCGGGGTGAATACATTTTCGCTAAATGGACTCCATTCAGAGCTCGACATTACCTCAAATGAGTAGATTTCGCGGACGGAACACCCGGGCAGCGGTCTGCAACTTGTCATAACGGCCCGATGGGTTATGCAATGATCGATATTCAAATCCGCTTGATTGTGCGTATAAACTATTTGAGGCGCAAACTTTTCGATGACTTCTTCAATTGAGCGAACAATATCCAAAAGCGGGACTGTATCCAGGCTATTATCTGGGAAAGTTAAGTATTCAGAACAGCTAATACCAATAATCTTGTGCGCCTTATCCGCTGCTTCCAATCGACTTTTGATCGCATTATCATTTCCCTTACCACGTGAAGAAACTCCATCAGTCATGAAAACTGCATGAACAATGTCACCTTCTGCAACATGGCGTGCCAGTGTGCCCCCGCACCCCAATACCTCATCATCAGGATGTGCCGCAACTACTAAAACTGTTTTAGTCATCGAATAGCTCCCATTGAGCAGCCGTACCGCACAAAACGTCTTGATTTAATTTCTTTCCTACTAGCGAATCAAAATACTTCGGCGGCAACCCGAATCCTGGCCGGATACGACGAATATCATCCGCAGAAACCCTTGCTCCCGCTGGTAGATCTCGCACGAAATAGACTGAGCGGCGAAATACCATGCTCCCGTTTTCCGCTTCTTGTCTCTCATATCCTTTTTGACCTAAAGCAAGCCATGCATTGTAAGTGTCATCACATAGGCGAGCCAATTCTTGAGGCTCGATTGAAAATGCACTGTCTGGGCCACTGTCATTACGATCGAGAATAAAATGCTTCTCAATAACGGACGCACCTAAAGCAACAGCCGCAACAGACGCAGCAGTTCCTAATGTATGATCAGACAACCCAGTCACTACGTTAAATCGACGTGAAATTTCCTGGATCTGATGCAAGTTGGCTTGATTCATTGGAGCTGGGTAACTGCTAATACAGTGCAAGAGCACTATATCAGTACAGCCTGCTTCAAATGCTGTATTGACAGCTTCTTCGATTTCTTGCTCACTCGCCATGCCTGTAGACATGATAATAGGCTTACCTGTTTGAGCAACGTACGAAATTAATGGCAGGTCAATTAGTTCAAATGAAGCGATTTTGTATGCCGGAGTGTTTAAATCTTCGAGTAAATCAACAGCTGACTCATCGAAAGGCGTTGAAAATACAGTAATACCGATTTTGCGCGCATAGCCAAACATCGATTTATGCCACTCAAATGGCGTCTGCGCCCATTTATAGAGGTCGTATAATTTGTAACCCGCCCAAGGCCCTTCCTCAATTTTGAAGTCAGGCAGATCACAATCGATGGTCATGGTATCTGCAGTATAAGTTTGAAGTTTGATAGCGTGGGCACCGCATTGATGCGCGGCATGAATCGTTTCTAATGCACGTTCCAACACACCATTATGGTTTGCCGACAGTTCAGCAATTATAAACGGGGGCTCACCACTTCCGATTCTCCTTCCATCAATAGATATGCTCAATCGTTTTGCCCCTCTGGCTCACCCATTGTTCTAATTAAAGCAGTCGCGTCAATCTCACCATTTTTCAACTCTGCATGAGAAAATTCGATAATAAAACCACCATGCTCAACGAACGCAAGAGGATATGTAGGTGCGTCAAGCATGCGGATATGGTCATAGAGTCCTTCGATATTACCTGCAGATGGAAGCAGGCTATCTTCCGGTGTTCTGCGCTTAAACAGCACCGGTTCACCTTCCTGCGGCGTAGGCTCAAAACCTGAACCCAACAACATGGATCTGATGATCTCCATGCTTAACAAACCGGCGCGTAAATATATTTCTTCTGCCCTGCCGTGAAGAGACATTTTCTTTTTAGCATACACTGGCCCAGCGTCCATATCTTCAACCATACGCAGTGCAGAAAGTTGAGTTTCCTTCAGTCCCAGCGCAATTAAATTCTGCAGAGGACTCCCGCCCCGACCGAACGGAACATCGGTCATATGGAAACAAACGCATTCGAAATTTGACCAGATAGATTCGGGCACCTTCCAGTTCCAATGAAGAAAGAATATATACCGCGGACTTATCTTGGTTGTTAGCTCTAGCAATTCATCTGGGTTTGACGCCCAATCCCAGCTCTCCGAATCCCGATCTTGTAACTCTAGGAATGCTGGTTTATGCCAAGTTTTGCAGCTAGCAAAAATGTATTTCTTTTCTATCATTCTGAATCTTTCTCGATCAACAGCCGATATAATTGACCACGAATATTAAAAAATGCAGGATATCGTTTATTGTCAACAACTCTCAGCAACTCAAATTGATTTACTATTGATAAATTAGGATCCAATTCGCTATGGGCCCGTTCACGTTTCTCAAAATACGAAGCGTCACCTTGTTGTTCTCTTGCTGTTTCAACGCTAGCTGGATAATTCTCAACCCAGCGTTTACACAAACTCGTTGTACATCTAGCCTGTTTCGCTCGCCAATCTGCACTAAGCTCGGAGCCTTCTAACTCTATCCATTCCTGGAGATAGATTCGCCCAGTATCTACAGCGTCTTCAGCCTCAATCAATGTAACAGGTATTCGGCTACTACCAGCGAGGATTTGCCATGACATCGGAGACCAACCCCTCCCTTGTGGAAGCTCACTCTCATGGACAACAAGAGTGTTTTTGAATTGCCGACGGATACTAGATGGGACTATTTGACTAAAACTTAGGCAAAAACAAAAGTCCGCAGGTACAGCCCCGGACGCTTCGTGTGACATTTCACATCGATGCCCCATGGCCCGCCACTCTTCCACCAAGTCATACAAATAAGGTAATAGCCATGAATCAAGATCACAAAGTATCACTATCGTAAAATTCTTACGCTCCTGTGTACTCAATGCTTCAAGCTGATCAATATGACCTTTAACCTCCTCCCGAACCTCCATCCACTTCGTCCCGAGAATTCCCAACCGTTTTATATCAATATAATCCTTTCCATCAAAGTAGTCAGATTCAAACTCACCCTCAACTTGAAATCCTAGCTTTTTTAGCAAGCGTATATGGCTCTCATTTTTGGAGTCTAGGTCCATACTTACTTTATGAAATTTCGACACTTGAAAAGCTTGATCCATGGCCGCAAAACCAACTTGCAGGTTTGAGCAAGATCTTTTCCTATCCGATAGACAAATACTCATGAACACATGATTTATATTTGACTCTCGGGACCGGAAACAAACAGCGGCATTGTGCTCACCGCTGTCATCGATATGAATATACCAGTCCAAGACTGAGTCTTTATCTTGAACCGAGGAAGCACTGCCCCTCAACGTCAACTGTAATTCGTCATAAATGGACGAATCTG
>Ga0315320_10002183_pt1 | contig 16150 bp, 16 predicted proteins | sample M140m21515metaG_FD_203458 | JGI IMG/M metagenome (GOLD analysis project Ga0315320, IMG submission 203458) | Ammonia-oxidizing marine archaeal communities from Monterey Bay, California, United States - M1 40m 21515 | ecosystem: Environmental > Aquatic > Marine > Coastal | place: USA: California... | reverse complement strand
GATGGTTCGGTAGACGTTCGGGTCGACATTCGGTATCCGGAGTTCGTCGACGCATGGGACTATGATTTCCCTGAGCACAGTCCCAACCCAATCTGGGGCGATTGCGACGACAACGACCCCACCCGATCACCTCTCAACACCGAAGTGTTGGGAGACGACATCGACCAAGACTGCGAAGGGGACATAACCGAGCCCGACAAAGCGGGCATAGGCATGTCCGACTACACCTGGACACGACCGCGCTCACCACAGCTTGGCTGGAACGGTCAGCACATCGCGCTGAGTGTCATGGCGGATCAGTTGTACATCGACGACAGCTTGCTTACCGATGAAGCCGGCATGCTCTTCTTCTTTGACCCAGCATCCGTACAAAACACCACGGAGCCAGACAAAGAGTTGAACTGGCACGGCTTCGGTTCTGCCGAGACACAACACCTCGGAGACGGCTTGGACATGTACATCGACCAGTACGGTGCAACATGGCTGTCCTACACCTACCAACGGTGGTCCACTGCAGACGGTTTTGATGGGTGCGATTTGAACCCCTCGCTGCCGAGCTGCTACACCTACTTGACCGCGCAAGAGGTGGAATACAACGCCGAGAAGGGCGCCTACGTCTCTACGCGCTACTACAGCACAACACACAACTCCTTCTACCGAAGCACAGACATCGACCTGCTGGTCGACAACAACGGACCGTGGGCCGTTGCGTGTGGTGTCGCAGGAAAGGACATCGGAGGCGACTCTCCTACGTTGGTCGACATGCCTGTCGTCAAGACGCTTCGCGGTGTTGGGGTAGACGACACCCGCGCGGATGATCTGGTAGACATGAATGAAGTGTTCCCAAGAGCCCCGATCGAGACGACCTCCCCAATCCCACAAGCGTGCTTCTTCGCTCAGTCAGGTCTGCCCACCGGGAACCAGGCCGAATTCTCCGTATGCAACGAAATCACCTGCGCAACCCACTCGTTCAACGGAACGTCCAGCGAGATCACAAACAGCGAGGGTGTCGACACATGGTTCCCATCGCTGCTCAGTGAATCCAACGAGATCTACGCGATCGACCGGGATGGGCTGGGTGATGGCGGCGGCAACGTCGAGTTGTACACCACGATCTCTTCGATTGAAGGCAAAGACTATCTGGCCGTCTTCAACGACGCGAACGAGATGCTCGCCTCCTTCGTAGGAGAACACTTCGAAGCGGGTGCCGCGACACAGATTGGAGATGTTCTGTACATGGCGACCATTCCGGGAGATCGAAGCAGCGACGTCCCGGCACTATGGTACGGCAGCATCGCAGACGGCGATGTCTTCAGCGAAACCGCCACCTCGATTCCACTCAGCCACGGCGACCTTACCGGTAACTTCTCCGATGTAGCGATCCTCGCGACGTCTACGAAGGGCGGCGCACAGACGCTTGCTCTCGCGCTCACCAGCGGAGCCGATGAGGAAGCCTCCGAGGGTCAGGTGGCCTGGTCGTTCTGGCAACTCATGTAGCGGCCGCACCAAGCGGCTCGCTCCTACCAGCTCGTCAACACCCGTAGCAGCTCAGGCGGGTCTGCGAGCTGGCCTACCCAGAGCACAAACATCGCGGTCAACACATAGCCTACCGCGGTAAGAAAGAGCGGCGCATCCTTGAGCAAGGTCTCATCCGGCGCGTCACCTGCCCCCTTGTGCTCGACCAAGTAGATGTAGCGAAACAGCCCATACAGCACCCAAGGCACCGTCAGCACCAACCCCGTGTTGGCTTCACTGGTGAGCGTGTACAGCGCATACGAGAGTACGGTCGCGGACATCACCATGGCTTGGTACTGCTCGAGCATCTTAGCGGTGTACTTGCGTAGGCTCTTGCGTGTCTCTTTGACCGCGCCCAACTGCACCAGCTCGGCGCGACGCTTGTGGAACCCAAGAAACAACGCCAGAAAACCTGTACACAAGAAGAGCCACGGGCTTGCAGGGACGACGATCGCGACCGCACCGGCCACCGCGCGCCAAACGAAACACAGCGCCAGCACCATGACATCCAAAATGACCAGATGCTTGAAGAAGAAGGAGTAGGAGAGCGTGGTCACCAAGTAGGCGATGGTCACCCACAAAAAGGCTTTGCTCAAGCTGTAGGCGAGGAACAGCCCACCAAAGAACGTCGCAAAAAACAACACGGCCGCAACCGCTTCCGGGAGCGCTCCCGACGCGATGGGGCGCTTGCACTTCTTGGGGTGCCGCCGATCGGCTTCTCGGTCAAGGTAGTCGTTGAGGATGTATCCAGACGAGGAGACGAAACAGAACGCAAAGAAGCCCTGCAGCGAAAGCTGAAGCGACTCTGCGCTCAAAAACTCCCCTGAAAACACGAGGGCCGCGAACAAGAAGGCATTTTTGGTCCACTGCTTCGGCCGCAACTGACGAACCGATGCGCGCGCGATGCTCATCACCGACCGCTTTGCTGGTGTCGATTCCACAAAGGCTCCCTTTCTTATGGCGGCCTACTAGCCCGCTTCCGGCTCAACTGCAGCCGCTTAACCACACAGACGTATGCTCTCGACGCGTTGACAAGCGCACGGCTTGGCGCTTAGTTCCTAGAACAACACACACCTCCGATAGCACCATGTCTTCCGCTATTTACCCGCAACATTTCTCCAACCGCGTACGAATCTTCGTCGCCGTCACGCTCAGCCTCTGGCTCGCAGCCACGCTCGGCGCCGACGCCTTGGTCCAACCCGTTCAAGAAGCGGTTCAGTTCATCGAACAACTCTTTGGCCTCCACATCGTCGCCGCACCTTAAAGGAGCCGCCCGTGACCGAACTCACAGCACCCGCCATCATCGCACTCGTCGGTACCGGCATTGCAGCTCTCACCGACGCGCGCACAGGGAAGATCTACAACAAGCTCACTGGTCCGCTCATCCTCATCGGATTGATCACCAACCTCATCTTGGGCGAGCCGCTGGTTGGCCTCTTGGGCTTCCTGCTTGCGACGGCGATCCATATGCCCACTTGGTTTCTCCAAATTCAAAAAGGCGGCGACGTCAAACTCATCATGGGTATCGGCGCGTGCCTGGGCTGGCCTTTCGTGCTCGAGTTTACCATGTACTATGCCATGTTGTATCTGGTCGTAGGTACGCTCACGCTGATCCTTCGGGGGCGGCTGTTCAACCTGTACATGCTGATCTCCTACCACCTCAAAGAGCGCCTCGCGGCCGCCCGCGACACGAGTGAGGGCAACGACAAACCTGAGGTTCATGCCTTCGAGGCGACCATCCTCTGGACCGGACCGGTGATCTTCGGCGCCACGATTGCAGCTCTATATTTAAACTAGAAAGGCAAGACGTTTCGGAGAGAGGGAACGCTTTCCACCTCCCTTCGTCTCGGTGAACGCCTAAAACTATTGCTCTTGTATGGCGCACTCTATCGACGATCCGCTATGCTCGTCCGAGGAGGACGAATGTCTCGCATCTTGATCTTGCTCACACTCGCGAGCTGCGCCTACATCAGCCGTAGTGACTACGAGGACCTATACTGGGACGCAGATGGTGACGGGTGGTCATTCGAAGAAGACTGCGACGACCAAAACGCAGACATTTATCCAGGAGCCCCCGACCAACGCGGAGACGGCTGTGACGCAGACTGCGGAGCAGAGACCGACACCGATGGCGACGATTGGCCCGACGCGGCCGACTGCGAAGCCTCCGACGCGACCATTCACCCATGCTCAACGCGTGAAAAAAGCGGAGACGGTGTAGACAGCGACTGCGATGGAAACGACGAGGCCCGCACCGACATCTGCAACGTCAATGACCCCGACGTTGAAGAGGCGCCCTCCATTCCAGGCAACGCATGCAACGTCGACCCCAATCGCGTGATCTCCAGCGCACCAGAAAACGGAGGCACCGTATGATTCGAGCCCTGACCGTTCTCACCATCGCACTCCTGTCAAGCACGCCCGCACTCGCGCAAGAAGAGGCCTGCAGTGGCTACACCAACATCGAGTTGAGTGAAGCGCTCGCGCGCGCCCAGGAAGCCTTGGATAAGATGAACATCGCGCGCGCCACACGCTCCGTAGCGCAAGCGCACGCAAAGCTACGATGTCTCGATGAGCCCATCGAGATCTCCCTCTTCGCAAACTTCGCACGCTACAAATCACTGATGGCGTTCTTTGACCAAGACGAGGCGCTCTCCACGCAGTGGGCGACCGCTTCGCTCTATGCAGATCCCGATCTGGCCTGGCCAGAAGGCTATCAAGAGGGTCACCCTTTTCGAACCTTCGTAGAAGAGGACCTCGAAGACGTCGCCACGGGGCGCGTACAAGGCGCGTTCTTGAACATCCCTAGCAAGGGCGCGGTGTTGCTGGGTGGTCGCATCCTCTGGGAGCCCATGGCGCCTTCAGAGACGCCTCTGCTGGTCCAGACGGTTGACCGCAAAGGCAACGTCTTGTCTACAGCGTGGCAAGACGGCGCGGCCTTCACCGACAGCCTGCTCAGCCCTGAACCTACCACCGACCTCAAGGCTCCTCGGTGGTATAGCGGTCCTGTCCCTGAAATCCCAGACTCCTTGATCGGACAAAAGAAGCCTCTTCAGGTCAAAAAGCTGATTACAACCGGCAGCATGGTGCTGGTATCCGGGACCTTGTACGCGCTGGCCGCTTCAAGTCGGGCGACCTTAGACGCTGACATGCAAAGCGGCGTCATTCAAACCAATGATGAGCTCGCAGCGAAGCGTGGTGCCATCAATATGCTGGTGATCGGCAGCGGCGCGACCGGTCTGGTTGCCGTCGGTGGTGGGGTCAGCCTAATGGTAGACAGCCCCACGTTGGGCTTTGGCTTCCGCTTCTAACGACGTGGAGTGGAGTCTTGGCGTTCATGCACAATCCCACACACCGAGCGGTTCTTTAGATGGCCGACAAATTCATCGCCATCTCTGGAAATATCGGGGTAGGCAAAACCTCTTTGGTCGCCTACCTTTCGCACCGCTACGGCTTCCAGCCCGTCTTTGAGCCATTCCAAGACAACCCCTACCTCGACGACTTCTACAACGACATGAAGACGTGGTCGTTTCAAAGCCAGTCTTGGTTTTTGGCGCACAAGTTTCGACTTCATCAGGAGATCATCGCGCGAGAAGGTACCTGGATTCAAGACCGAACCATCTACGAAGACGCCGAGATCTTCGCCAAAAATCTGTACGTCGGTCGGAAGATGTCCGCACGCGACTTCGAGACCTACATGGAGATGTACTCGGCGATGAAGCGCAGTCTGCAGCCGCCGGACTTGATGATCTACTTGCGATGCGGGGTTCGCGCGATGCGCCAACGTATCAAGAAGCGAGGACGCACCAGTGAGCAAGACATCCCTGCGCGCTACCTTCGGCGGCTCAACGGATTGTACGAAGATTGGATCGGTTCCTACGACGCCTCTCCGGTCATGATCTGGGAGAGCGACAGCGGCGATTACCTCTCCGACTTGGTGCACCGCATCGAGTTTCACAAAGCCATCGAGCGCTTTTTATAGGACGTGTTCTTACATGAGCCCTAGCAGAGCACTTGACGGTACGCGCCTCACATCCTACGCATAGGCTTGTCTTAGGGGTACTCATGAAGGTCGTCTGCGAAAACTGTGGAGCCAACTACACGGTTCCTGACCACAAACTCACCAAGCCGATGAACAAGGCGACGTGTAAAGCGTGCAATCACAAGATGTTGATTCCACGGCCTACACCCTCTGTCGACAATCCGGATGAGAAGACCTTGATTCGCGACCAAGCCGGCCCTGGGGCGTCCTCGCCCCTCGCCGATGCCGACTGGAAGGCTAAGCCAGGCGTCACGCCCGAGCACCACCCTGTCACACCACAAACGACGACACCCGATGCGTTCGACCCGTCGGGAGATTTGGCGTGGGCAGGCCTTGGCGCGTTCGTGTCGCTGCTCGGCGCCATCTTACTCGCCATGCTCTCCCTGATCGATCATGACGGAATACTTTGGGCCGGTTTGGCCTTCGCCTTTGGCGGAAGTCTGCTCACTCTGTCGGTCCTCGCCACAGGACAGCGCGGACGTATGCCCGCCAATACACTCCTGTCCGTCTCCGTCGCCTTTGTCTTCGCCATCTTTCTTGCCAGCACGCTGACCGGGTCCAAAGTGGGTGGTACCTACGTCGCTGAAAACTACGAGTTTGACTTCATCAAAGCCAAAGGTGCCTCGGAGCCCTTGACGCCAGAAGAAGAAGATGCGCTCGCAGGCGAAGAGGCGATCGTTGAAGAAGACGCAACGGACGGCGAAGCTTCGCCGGACGAGACGGAAGAGGGTAGCGAGGGCGAAACACAGGAAGAGGAAGAGAAAGAGGAAGAGGTCACTCCAAAAGAGGCTGTGAGCCCGAAGGCCACGCCACAACCCGCAACGACCACTACGCCTGCTCGTCCGAGCGCCGCACCAGCGCCCGCGCCAGCACCCGCACCACAGCCCACCCCAGCGCCGCGACCCGCACCTCCGGCAGCGCCTGCACCCGTCGCCGCGCCTCCTCCTGCACCCGCTCCTGCCATGCAGACCGTTCCGTTTGAAGTCATCCAAAGCATTCTTTGGAACAATGCACCTGTCAAACGATGCTTCGTACCGCTCATCCAATCGGGCAACGCGCCGCCGCGCGTCGACGTCCAGTTTAATCTGATGTCTTCCGGTGGTGTTTCCAACATTTCCGTTGTCCAACCTCAGTTTTCTGGAACCTCCTTTGAGTCATGTTTGAAGACGGCACTCGGTGGAATTCAGTTCCCAGCGGCCGGCGGCTCGGGTCAACGAATCACGTTCCCGTTCATGCTTCAATAGGTCTAAGGAACACAAGACACACGCATCCTGCTCCAAAGCGCGTTAACCGCGCGCCAGAGCAGGGCACTTAATGGCCCAAAGGAGCGGTCATGGTGTTTCGCAACGTAGCGATTATCGCGCATGTCGATCACGGCAAAACCACACTTGTTGATGGATTGCTCCGTCAGTGCAAAGCTTTCCAAGAGCACGAGCAGATGGTCGACCGTGTCATGGACTCGATGGACCTCGAGCGTGAGCGCGGCATCACCATCACGTCAAAGAACACCGCGGTGATCTACAAGGGCGACAAGATCAACATCGTGGACACCCCCGGTCACGCCGACTTTGGCGGCGAGGTTGAGCGGGTTCTGTCCATGGTCGACGCTGCGCTCTTGCTGGTGGATGCCAGCGAAGGCCCACTGCCACAGACGCGGTTTGTCCTCGAAAAGGCCATGAAAGAGGGCCTCGTCATCATGGTCTGTATCAACAAGATCGACCGACCCGATGCACGCCTCAAAGAGGTCATCAACGAAATCTACGACCTGTTCATCGATCTGGACGCGACAGAAGACCAGCTCGAGTTCCCGGTCCTATACGCGTCTGCCAAGCTCGGATATGCATCCACAGAGCCTGTACCGTCTGAAGACCTCCGGCCGCTGCTCGACGCGATGGTTGAGCACATTCCCCCTTCGGCGCCCGCAGAAGAAGGTCAAACACCGCAGCTCCTCGTCACCAACCTCGACTCCGATCAATACATCGGCCGACTCGCCCTCGGGCGCCTGGTGGGTGGAGACCTCAAACGCAACACCCAAGCGGTATGGTTCCACGAAGATGGCGAGAAGCGTGTCAAGCTTCAAATGCTCTACACATGGAGCGGTCTTCGACGCAAAGAAGCTGAAGTCGCACACTCCGGTGACATCGTGGCCGTCGCGGGCATTGACGGCATCACCGTTGGCGACACCATCTCTGTCGGTGAGAACGCCGCTGCGCTCCCTCGTATTTTGGTAGATGAGCCTACGATCGGGATCACCATCACTGTGAACAACAGCCCACTCTCTGGACAAGATGGCACCTACCTGACGGCGCGCCAGATTCAAAACCGGCTCAACAAAGAGCTCCTTCACAACGTCAGCCTCAAGCTTGGCGAGGCTGGAAGCAAGGAGTCGTTCAAACTGTTTGGACGGGGCGAGCTCCAGTTGGCCATTTTGCTCGAGCAGATGCGACGCGAAGGCTTCGAGATGTCCGTGAGTCGGCCCGAGGTCGTCTTTAAAGAGGTCGATGGAGAGATTCTAGAACCCTACGAGTCCATCACGCTGGATGTCCCAGACGAGTACATCGGCGCGATGACGCAACATCTCGCACAGCGCAAGGGTCAAATGAACGACCTCGTCTCTGATGGAACCGGCCGCACACGGATGATCTACCGAATTCCAAGCCGTGGCTTGATCGGGTTTCGTGGCCAGATGCTCACGGATACACGCGGGCTTGGTATCATGAACTCGCTCTTCGACGGCTGGGACAAGAAAGTTGAGAACCTCCCTCGTCGAGCACGCGGAGGCATGGTCGCCGACCGAGCTGGCCGTACCACAACCTACAGCCTCGCCAAGCTACAACCGCGTGGAGAGCTCTTCGTGGGTGCTGGGGAAGACGTCTACGAAGGCATGATCGTGGGTGAAAGCGCGCGCATCAATGACCTCAACGTCAACGTGGTGCGAGGCAAGCAGCTCACCAACTTCCGAGAGTCCGGAACCGACGAAAAAGTCGTCTTGACGCCACCACGACAAATCACGTTGGAGAATGCGCTGGAGTTCATCGATGAGGACGAGTGGCTCGAAATCACTCCGTCTTTCCTTCGTCTTCGTAAGCAGATCCTCGCGTCCAACCAGCGCAGCATCGTCCGCACGCCGAAAGCGGAAGCCTAAGGAGGACCTATGCCTGTCGTCGTGATGGAAGTCACCGAGAAATCGGCACACGAGAAGACCGACCAACTCTTCATCTACACCTTCGCCTCGCCCAGCCATGAGCCGAGGCAGATCGTGGCAAACTTGACCAACGTCTACGACGTAGGTGACCGCGTCGCCATCGCTTTGGTGGGCACGCACCTGCCAGGCGTTGAGATCGTCCCGCGCAAAGTGTTTGGGATCGACAGCTCAGGTATGGCGCTCGGGCCGGTCAATGAAGCACTCGACACCGACGTCACCGAAGCTTTCGACGCCGATCGCGAACCCAAACCATGGACGATCACCGCCACCGTAACCGTCGACGCGCGCTACGAAGAAGACGCACAGAAGCTCGCGGAGAAGGCGCTACGAAAGGGGCACGGCAAGGTCACGGACTGCAAAGGGGCCTGAAGCCTCTTAGTTCGAGCCCACTTGGCCGCGCCACCGGAGCCAATGGTCAAGCAAGACGATGTTGGCCATCGCCTCAACGATGGGCACTGCGCGCGGAAGAACGCACGGGTCGTGTCGACCTTTCGGATCGACCGTTGTCGACTCACCGCTTCGATTGACGGTGGCCTGCGCGACGGGGAGCGTCGAGACGGGCTTGAAGGCAACCGAGAATACGATCGGCATCCCATTGCTGATGCCCGCTTGGATACCACCTGAGCGATTGGTCTGTGTCACGGCGCGTTGTTCGGACAGCTCCACGAAGCGGTCGTTGTGCTCGCTTCCCTTCATTCGCGTGCCCCCAAAGCCACTCCCGACCTCAAAGCCTTTGGTCGCAGGGATCGACATCATGGCCGCAGCGAGCGACGCGTCGAGCTTGTCGAACACCGGCTCACCCAAACCCGCGGGGACACCTCGAAGTACACACGAGATCACACCGCCCACCGTGTCACGCGCTTCCATCGCGGCCGACACCGCCTCAACCATCTGTGCGCTGGCCGCCTCGTCTGGACAACGAAGCTCCGAAGCCTCCACCGCTTCAAGGGAAACGGTTTCGACGTCGACCCGTGCGACCACCTCGTGCAACCGGTCGACCCACGCGACCACGTCGACCGACCCAAGCGTCGTCAAGACCTGCCGCGCGACGTCACCCGCGATCACACGAGCCACGGTCTCTCTCGCGCTCGCCCGACCTCCGCCAGCCCACGCCCTGCGACCATACTTGGCCTCGTAGGTGTAGTCGCCGTGGCTCGGACGGTACACTTCTTTCCAGGCCCGATACGCCTCCGGATCGGCGTCCTTGTTGTCTACAACAAAACATAGGGGTGTACCGAGCGTCTCGCCCTCAAACATCCCGGATAAACAACGCACCTCATCGGGCTCTTGACGTGAGGTCGTCCACTTCGATTGTCCCGGTCGTCGTCGGTGGAGCGCTGCTTGAATCGCGGACACGTCCAGCACCACACCTGGTGGACACCCGTCGATCACCACACCGAGTCCCCCACCATGACTTTCACCAAAGGTTGTGACCCGAAACGCCTGACCCATGCTACTACCCGGCATGGCGCCCCCTTTTGTGCTCACCAATCTTGCCTTGAGGAACCGATGAAAGACGCACTGATCGTCTCCATCCTATCCATAACCCCAAAACGGTTGGCTTCCTCCTTGCTCGGCCGCTTCGCGCACGCGATCTTGTCGAAACCGGTGATGCGAGCCTACGTCTGGCTCTATGGGGTCAATCTAAGCGAGGCTGTCCGAAGTGAGCTTCACGAATACACCAGCCTCTCGGATTTGTTCACCCGCGCCCTCAAACCATCCTGCCGACCGATCGATCCTACCGAAAACGGTCTGGTCTCTCCAGTCGACGGGACGGTCGCGTACTGTGGCCCCTCCAACAATGGGAGGGCCCCCTTCCTCGACGGCCGACCGATCGACCTGTCCAACCTGTTGAGCAGGCCCGTCTCCACCGACGACGACGTCGTGGTCCTCTACCTCTCACCCAAAGACTACCACCGTATCCACAGCCCTATAGACGGTGAAATCAAACGCGTTGTGCACATACCCGGACTTCGTTTCCCTGTGTTCCCAAGCGCCGTGCGCGCCGTCGCTGGTCTCTTTGAGAACAACGAGCGCGTAGTGATCGATCTTGAGACACACAACGGCCCTCTCACGCTGACCATGGTCGCAGCCTTTGGGGTCGGACATATGCTCTGGCCCGATGGTACAACCATCTGGCGCAACCCACAAGCCCCCCAGCCAAACCAAACATCCGGCGAATGGCTCGGGACCTTTGATTTGGGCTCCACCGTGATCTTGACTGTTCCACGTGGAACACTCAACTGGCAGATCACAAGCGGCGAAGCCGTACAGATGGGCCAGTTGATCGCAACGCGTACGTCTCATGACGGATAGGTTCTCGCCATTGCGCAGAGAGTGCGCCTTTCCACGGAGAAGACACACGCCACGGATCATTGACCGTTTCGTGCGGCTGCGCCTTGGGCGCCTCCGGCGGATAGTTGATATGCCCGAGTGGATGCTCGGTGGGTGGTCCTCCTTTGGCTGCTCGATACATGTGCGTTCTCTCCTTGGCCCTCCCCTCATCGGAGGCCGGATGCCAAACCTTGAGCCTATTTTCCAAGCCCCAACAAAGAGGGCCTCTTGAACGCTTCACACTCCATGCTCGATTGGGATGCGGTCCGCGCGGCCTGGTCCGACCTCGCCGCGACCTCACTTGGAAAAGAAGGGGTCCTTCAATCCGAACCCATGAAAAGCCTCGACGCTGTCCGCGCGTGTCTTGGCAGCGTTGAAGAGTGGATGTCCCTGCGCACCGCTGGTTTTGAGCCGCCACTCGGTGGAATCTATGACATCCGAGAGGCGTTGGTCTCAGCACGACAGGGGGGTATCCTTGAACCGCCCACCCTCACCCTATGTGCCCAAACGCTTCAGTCGCTTCGAGCGCTCGAGGTCGCCTGCCACGAGCACGCCGACGTAGCGCCTAGGCTATCGGATATTGGCTCGCACATCGTGTTCGACGACCACGTCGCAAGCGAGCTCCTGGCCGCCTTTGATGAAACCGGCGCGCTGTGCGGCGAGACCTACCCGACCCTCGGCGCGCTGCGCACCAACCTCGCCGACCTCCACCTCTCCATTCGGGCCACGCTCGACACGCTGATCCAAGACAGCTCTATCCAAGACATCTTGCAAGACAGCTTTTGGACAAAGCGATCGGATCGCTACGTTCTTCCAATTAAATCGCATGCAAAGCGATGGGACCTAGGCATCGTTCATGGGATGTCGGGCTCGGGACAAACGGCCTACATCGAGCCCACGAAGATCGTCGAACTCAACAACAAGCTCCGGGTTCTTGAGGGAACCCTGCGCGCCGAAGAACACGCCATCCTCCGCGGGCTCTCTCAACGCCTTGGTCTAGCTGCAGATGAAGTCCTCAACGCGTTGGATATCGCGAAGCGACTCGACGTGATTCACGCGCGTGCCAGACTCGCCGTCGCGCTCAACGGATCAAAACCGCTCGTTGAGCAAGAAGGCGTCGTGCAGCTCGTCGCGGCCAGACACCCGATCTTGTGCCTACGCGAGATCGACGTCGTAGAACAAGACCTCACCTTAGACCGAGCGCGACCCGCCTTGGTCATCAGCGGGCCCAACGCCGGCGGAAAGACGGTAGCCCTCAAGACGATCGGTGCGTGCGTGCTACTCGTTCAGCACGGCTGTTTTGTACCCGCCAAAGAGGGTTCGCGCGTCGACCTCTTTGATCAAGTGCATGCGCTTATGGGAGACCAACAGACGGTTGAAGATGACCTCTCCACCTTCTCCGCCCACCTCAAACAACTGATGGAGATGATCGAGCAAGCACAGCCTGGTCACCTACTGCTACTCGATGAGCTTTGTCGCGGTACAGATCCAGAGCAAGGTGCGGCGCTCGCGATTGCGCTCCTCGAGCACTTTGTTCTCTCTCAAACGCGTGTCGTCGTCACCACCCACTTCGCCACGCTCAAAGCCAAGGCGAGCGCCGACCCACGCTTCGCTATCTCAGCGATGCATTACGAACATGGTCAGCCCACCTACCGAATCTTGGAGGGGGCAACCGGAGAGAGCCATACATTGGCGACCGCAGAGCGCATGGGCTTTCCAGACCACATCGTCAAACAAGCCCACAGCTTGATGGGCGACAAAGCTCACCAGCTCACCCAAGCCCTAGAGGCCATCGAGGTCACCCGCAATACGCTCGAGACACAACGCACGAGCCTCGAGGCGGAGCGAAAAGAGCTACAGGAGCTCAAGACACATGTTGAAGCGAGAGAACGGCAACTCAAAGAGCAACGGGACGCGCTGATCGAGCGTGGCGCTGAAGCCTACCTCAAGCGCTTGAACGCGGCCGAGAAAGCCATCGGCCAAGTGGTCGCCGATCTCCAACGCGCACCCTCTCCGAAACGCGCAACCGCAGCGAGGACGACACTCCAGACGATGCGACCGCTCGGACATGTGCAAGCTCCTCAAACACCCAAAGAGGTCTTCTTTGACGTGGGAGACACGGTGCGTATTGTCTCCGTTGGACAGCCCGGCACCGTTGAAAAAGTCAAAGGCGATCAATGCGTCGTCAAACTAGACAGGGGCCCGCGCGTCACCGTAAAACGCCACGAACTGGAGCGGCGAGCCCTACCAAAACAAGAAGCCAAACAACCGAACTTCCAGCAAAAGAAGAAGGCAAAATCGAAAGGGGTTGATCCGATGCTGGCTTTGCGTCTACCCAACAACACCTTGGATTTACGAGGGCAGCGAGTCGATGACGCGATGGAGGCGTGTGAGCAGTACTTTGACTCCGCGCTGCTCGCATCGGAAGACGCCGTCTTTGTGCTACATGGGCATGGGACCGGCGCGCTAAAAACCCATCTCCGATCTTGGTTTTCCAAGTCTCATTATGTGAAGACATGGAAACCTGCGCAAGCCGATCAAGGAGGCGACGCCTACACCGTCGTCGTGTTGAAGTCCGTATGAACCTCTCCCCGCTGGTCGTGTTGCTTATGGTGTCTGGGTGCGCACACCTGAAGGTCTCCTACGGTGAGTCCAGCACCTTCCAGGTCGTCCAGCCCAGCACGGACACCGAGCGCTGGTACCTCACGAGCAGCCTTGGCGGGGACGGCTTGTGGTTCGTCGACACCGGTTACCCAATCACGACATGCGACCAACATCTCGTCGATTCTCTTCAGTTAAAAACAAGAGGAAAACAGCGCTATCGTGGATCTACAGGCACTGGTGTCGCGACCTACGCGACGCTGCCCGGCCTCCAAATCGGTTCCCACGAGGTGTCCGACCTCAAGTGCATGGTGAGAGATCTCGACGCGTCCTCCTCCATCTCGTCCCCGCCGGAGGTCCCTGTAGTCGGGGTGTTGGGTATGGACCTCTTGCGCCGCTTTCGATTCTCATTTGACGCCCAAGAGCGGGTGCTCACCCTTGAAGAGCCTTCCGCACCGATCGACTTGCCTACGACGACCAACCGCGCGGCGCTCAAGAAACGCCTTCAGATGAAGATCTCGATTCAAGACAAGCCGGTACGGGTGTTGGTCGATACCGGCTCGACAGACACTCAAATACCCGGGAAGCGGCTCGGTCTTCAGCCCTCAAAAATACATGTAGACGCCACCTTGCGAGGTTCGGGAGGCCTTGGTTGGCGAGTCGCCGACCTCACACACTATCAAGAGACCGTTCGCATCGACCCGTACGCCTATTGGACGGTCGAGTTGACCGAGTCTCTGTCACCACCCGCCCTGCTTGGGCTCGACATCCTCAACTACGCAAACCAAACGTGGGATCCAAGCTCCGCAAGGTCCCTCATTGTATGGGCAGAGCGCGGCCGAAGTCACCCGTGGAACCCTACACTCCCCGCCGCTGTTCAAGCTTCGTCGTCTTCACCAAGCAGTCGCACAATCGAAGCTTCATCGGCTGGCGGGAACGAGTAGTTGTCGAGCTCCTCCACGGCGACCCAAGCGATCGCAGCGACGCGCACAGCGCGCGGGGCTTCGCGAAGCGTACAGCGGTAGACCGCAAGCGTGATGTGACGGGGCGCATAGCTGTGTCCGCTCTCTTCGATACACTCCCCGACCTCTACGGACACACCCAGCCGATCCAGCAGCGCGCGTGACAACGCCTGTTGATCGGTCTCGCCCGTTCGCACACGACCACCTGGAAACTCCCACAAGCCTCCAAACAGAGAACCCTCACTTCGCTGGGTGATCAGGTAGCGCTCGCCATCATTCACCTCGGCTACCACAACGCGCACATTGTCTTGCATGATGCCTCCCTGCCGTCTGGATCGAAAAACCCTGACACGATACCTTGATGCCATAAAGCGTGCAGAGGATTTAATGCTAAATTCATCATTGGTCGTGGCGAGCAGAAGACAGATCGCGCGGAGCGCAGAGGCTATCCTACACGCCCTTCAACTGATCGAGCCAAGACCCGCCCCTCAACCGAGCGCGCCCACGGGAGATACATCATCCGAGCCAACCGCGTCGAACGAAGCGTCGAACGATGATGGCGATTGCGCGTTTAGCAGAGCCTCGGTCCAAGAGGTTCTCGACGACTTTGTACGGCCTGCGCTGCAAGACGATGGTGGAGACATCGAGCTTGTACGGATCGAAGACAATGACATCTATGTACGTCTGGTCGGCGCCTGCGCAGGATGCCCTTCGTCCACAGCAACGCTTTACGGTGGCGTCGAGCGCTTGCTTCGAGAAGAGTTTCCCGACATGGGAGATCTCATCCAAATCGGCGCCTACGAAATGCCTGAGGCCTAAGAAGGCGCCGTCCTCGAGAGACCGGCGGCCGTGATCCTAGAAGGTCACGCCTGCCGACGCGAAGCCAACCAGTCCACGTCTACTTCAAAAAGACCGATGACCTCGACGGGTCCCTCCAAGGACACCTGAAGCGAGGCGTCAACGATCACTCGAAGCGTTCCTCCCTGCATGTGCACATCCACCTCTCCTGGCGGCATTCGACCGGTCGACACCGCGGCCGCCACGACCGCACACGATGAGCTGCCCGATGCCAACGTTGGTCCTGCGCCTCGCTCCCAAATTCGTATCGCGACCTCGCGATCACGGAGCACCCTCGCCACCTGTACATTGGTCCGATTCACAAAGAGTGGATGGCTCTCGATCGCCTCACCCCAAACCTTCCACGCGGTCGCATCCAGAGGGGTGTCGGTAAAGATGACCGCGTGCGGATTGCCGACACAGACCGTATGAATCGTTGGAGCGGATGGAGCGAGCGATCGACTTAGATCCGCCAAGGCCGCTGCATCGGGAGATCCATCGCCGGCGACGATCGCCCGACCCATCTGGACGCGACCCCATCGCCCATCGAGCGAGCAATGTACGACATCAAACCCTGTGTCTATGCTGAATGCGTTCGGGCCATTCGCGCGCTCGTGATGCCACACCGCGAAGATACGAAGACCATTGCCAGAC
>Ga0315320_10002181_pt1 | contig 16162 bp, 10 predicted proteins | sample M140m21515metaG_FD_203458 | JGI IMG/M metagenome (GOLD analysis project Ga0315320, IMG submission 203458) | Ammonia-oxidizing marine archaeal communities from Monterey Bay, California, United States - M1 40m 21515 | ecosystem: Environmental > Aquatic > Marine > Coastal | place: USA: California... | reverse complement strand
TCGCTTCTGTATAGAAGTAAAAAACTATGAAAGTTCTCCTTTATCGGATAAAATTTTTACGGCAAAAAAGACAAATAACTTAATACGTTGGTGGGTAAAGCTGTTACAGCAAGCTGCAGGCGGTAACCAGGAGCCTCTATTGTTTTTCAAATATAATCGGTCCCCAGTATTTGTAGTTACGAATCTATTGCCACAAAATACAACAGAATGGTTGCGTATAGAATGGTTAGACTGTTATGTCTTACTAGCAGAAACGTGGCTTACAAAAGAACCAACGAGGTTTGTAGATGGCCTTTAATTTAACAGATAAAATGGTAAATGAAAATGCAAATGCTACGTTAGTAGTAGATGCACTAAACCTGGCGTTTCGTTGGAAACACCAAGGCCGTACAGATTTTCGTTATGACTATCAAGATACAGTCAAGAGTTTAGCAAAGTCGTATGATTGTGGTAATATTATTATCACGGCAGACTGGGGCTCCTCTTCTTACAGAAAAGGAATATCCCCTGACTATAAACAAAATAGAAAAGATAAATTTGCAGAACAAACAGAAGCAGAGAGGCTCGCTTTTGAAGAGTTCTTTGAAGAGTTTGAGGCAAGTCTTGAAGTACTTGCAGAAGATTACCCTATACTTAGGTATAAGGGTGTAGAGGCTGATGACATCGCCGCACACTTAGTTAAGCACAAAGAAAAGTACGACTTAGAGTACATGTGGCTTATATCAAGTGATCGTGATTGGGATTTGCTAATACAAGAAAAAGTAGGGCGCTTCTCCTATGTAACAAGAAAAGAAGTAAGGTTGGATAACTGGAGAGAGCATTACGAAGTTACCCCCGATGAGTACATATCTATGAAATGTCTTACAGGGGATAAAGGAGATAATGTTCCAGGTATACCCGGCATTGGCCCGAAGAGAGCGGTACAGCTTATAAGAGATTACGGCGATGCAATGGATATTTATAATGCTACTCCCCTAGAGAGTAGATACAAATATATACAAGCATTAAATGAAAATGCAGAGCAGCTGCTCGTAAACTATGAGTTAATGGATCTAATAACGTATTGTGATGATGCGATTGGTCAAGACAATATTGCAAATATTGGAAGTGTGTTAGATGAATATAAAAATTGATTTTAAAAGAGACCGCTATCTCTCAGAATTTAGCATTAAAACCCTGCAAGACAGGTACTTAGTAAATGGAGAAACTTCTCCACAGCAGGCTTTTGCTCGGGCAGCAGGAGCATTTGCGGATGATGAGGCACACGCACAACGTCTGTACGATTACGCAAGTAAACTCTGGTTTATGTTCTCAACCCCTATACTATCAAACGGAGGGACAAAGCGTGGGCTACCTATTTCTTGTTTTCTTAACTATGTGGACGATAGTAGAACTGGAATCACGGGACACTACACAGAAAATGCTTTCCTTTCTTCTGTCGGGGGTGGTGTTGGTGGCTATTGGGGCGATGTCCGATCTGTAGGTTCTAAAACCTCAGCGGGGTCAGAGTCAACTGGGGTAATTCCTTTTGTAAAAGTAGTTGATGCAGAAATGCTTGCTTTTTCACAAGGTGTAACTCGTCGTGGAAGTTACGCGGCATACCTACCAATGGATCATCCCGAAATAGAAGAGTTTTTAGACGTTCGCAAGCCTACAGGCGGAGATATTAATCGTAAGTCTACAAATCTACATCATGGCGTAGTTGTTTCAGACAGTTTTATGCAACTTATTGAAAATGCTACTAAAGAGGAGGGCTTCAATGATAGCTGGGATCTCATAGACCCTCATTCAGGCGCGGTAACAAAGACTGTATCAGCAAAAACACTTTGGGTAAAACTGATACAAAATCGTGTTGAGACTGGCGAGCCTTATATTATGTTTGGTGACACAGTACAAGAAGGTATGCCTGAGTGCCAAAAAGAACTAGGCTTACAAGTACATCAGTCAAATCTGTGTAGTGAGATTACACTGCCGACAAACGAAGAGCGAACTGCAGTATGTTGTTTATCTAGTGTAAATCTTGAAGAATACGACGAGTGGAGCAATGATCCACAGTTTATTCCTGACCTAGTACGAATGCTAGACAATGTAATTAGTCATTTCATTTTTCATGCTCCAAACGAGCTAGAAAAAGCACGATTTAGTGCACAAAGGGAGAGAAGTATTGGCTTGGGGGCGATGGGGTTTCATGCCTATTTACAACGGCACAACATTCCGTTTGAATCGGCCATGGCGAAAGGACGTAATATGTCTATATTCTGGCATATTAAAAGCTGTGCGGAGACTGAGAGTAGAAATCTTGCGGTGGAGCGAGGAGAAGCGCCTGATGCAAATGGCACAGGTATGCGTAATTGCCACTTGCTGGCTGTTGCTCCAAATGCTTCATCTAGTATTATCTGTGGTAACACTAGTCCTAGTATTGAGCCTTACCGCGCTAACGCATATACACAGAAAACTAAAAGCGGTACCTCTCTACAAAAGAACGAGTATCTTGAAGATCTTCTCCGAGATCTAGGAATGGACACGGATGAAGTATGGAAGAGTATTGTTACAAACGGAGGCTCCGTGCAGCATTTAGACTTCTTAGATGATTGGACGAAAGATGTATTTAAAACCGCTGTAGAGATAGACCAACGATGGGTAATTGACATGGCAGCAGACCGACAAAAGCACATTTGCCAAAGTCAGTCTCTTAATATCTTTTTTCCTGCTGATGTATCTAAAATGGAGCTTCATGCAGTTCATATGATGGCTTGGAAAAAGAAAGTAAAAACTCTATACTATCTACGAAGCGAAGCATACAAGCGAGCAGAAAAAGTATCTGACGAGGCGCTAAGACAACGTATTTTTGACTCTATGGATGAAAACGAATGTCTAGCGTGTGAGGGTTAAGATGAACGTAGAAATTTATGGAGCAGATGGGTGCGGCTTTTGCGAAAAAGCTGTAGACCTCGCAGAGGAGTTATGCCTCGACTATACCTATATCGACGCTAACAAAGCAGTACAAGAATTTAGTAAATTATTCCCCGGCGCAAAGACCGTACCTCAAATATTGGTAGAAGGTGAATGGGTCGGAGGATATAGCGACTTCGAAGAAGTCATGGAGAGCTTTTAATGAATCTTCTTACAGAAAGAGAATATTACAAACCGTTCAATTACCCTTGGGCATTTGAGCACTATAAGTCTCAACAGCATATGCATTGGTTACCTGATGAAGTAAACCTTGCGGATGATTTAAAAGACTTTCGAGAAAATTTGACTGAAGGAAATAAACGACTGCTTACACAGATATTTCGTTTCTTTACTCAGGCGGATGTAGACGTATGTTGTGGATATGCAAAGCATTATCTTCCTACGTTTAAGCAACCTGAAGTACGAATGATGTTGTCTGCTTTTGCAGCAATGGAAGCCGTACACCAGGAAGCGTACTCACTATTACTAGAAACTCTCGGGTTTGGGGATGATGAGTATCAAAAGTTTATGGACCATAAAGCAATGATGGATAAGCACGAACATTTATCCACTTTCGGTATGGATACTCCCATGGATATTGCAAAAACAATGGCAATTTACTCTGGATTCACAGAAGGAGTACAGTTGTTTAGTAGCTTTGCTATCTTACTTAACTTCCCTCGCCACAACTTAATGAAAGGAATGGGACAAATTGTTACGTGGTCTATTCGAGATGAAACACTTCATGTCGAAGGCATGTCTCAACTATTCCGTACTTTCATACAGGAAAACCCTGAGTTGTGGAATGACGAGTTGAAGTATGAAATTTACTGCGCTGCAGAGCGTACTGTAGATCTCGAAGATGCTTTTATTGATCTGTGTTTTGAAGGTGCAGACGTACCTGATCTCACACCGGGAGAGATTAAAGAGTACATTCGATATATTGCTGACCGCCGACTGCTCGGTCTAGGAATGAAGAAAATTTTCGGCAGTGAAAAGAACCCACTACCTTGGCTGGATTATATGCTAAACGCAGTGGAACACACTAACTTTTTTGAAAACCGTGCCACCGAGTATGCTCGCGCGAGTACTACGGGAAACTGGCAAGACATATTTAAATAGGATTCTATTATGACAACTGAAGTACAAGAAAAGCCAACTCTAGTTTTAGATGGCGAAAACCACGTAATTGATGATCTCTCTGACAAGGCCAAGTATTTGGTCGGTCAGTTGCAGGATCTTCAGCAACAAGCTACTGCGACTTCTGCTCGTGCAGATCAGATTGAAGTAGCACGACAAGGATTTACGACTCTTCTCAAAGAAGAAATTGCAAATCCGCAAACTGACGAAGCTCCTCCAGAAGGTGAGCTAGTACAGTAAAACGAAAAGGGGCCTTGAGCCCCTTTTTTTATTTTACCAAGGAACCCCTATTTCAAATTCCTCATGCTCAGCATTATCCATCCCCCATTGAACAGCGTCTTCTACCATAACCATAGTTTCAGGAGGAATCGCAGCTTTTACCCACCCTATAACAGTTTCTTCAGTTAAGTTCTCCCAACTAACAAAAGAGTCTATAGAGGATGTATCTAAAAATTCATTTCCAAAACATTGGCCATAGTCCCCATTTTCATTAGAGTCATAACAACACCAGTATACGTTTTTTACAACATTAGAGTTTCCTCCACTACTGGGCAGCCTCTGCACATTTAATATTTTCCAAGTTATCATTTTATTTCCCTTTAGTAAAAATACACATCCCGTACTGTTCCAGTAGTCATAGTATTACTTCCTGAAGCCCACCTCCACACACTAAAAGTACTACTAGAACCACTAAAGCTAGCGGAAGTTCGAGAAAAATTTTGTGAAGGTCCAAGACCCATAGTTGTAAACCCTGAATTAGAGCCGCTTCCAGATCCATTTAGTAAGAGTTGATATGTGTAGGCATGGGGAGAATTAAGATTATAGTACAAACCCGCCCATGTAGCACTAGTCCAAGTAAGACTAGTGGGAGAACGAGATCCAAAAGTAGGGGAATTAGTTTTAAACCCTGTTGCATTAAAAGTACCATTAGTTCCTTGTGCACAAGTAACAAGATACCTAGTTTTGTTGTAAAAAGAGCTAAAGGTACTAGAAGCACCGGAACTTCCATCCTTTAAACGACGCACATCAGAATCATTTAAAGAAACAGAGCTGCCACTAGTCCCTCCCGCTTCAACGTGAAGTTGATTAAGACTAATAGCACCTGAGGTAGGGGTAGTCATTTATTAGCTCCAGACAGCACCGCAAATGCTTTGCACTAGCGCGTCTTCTCCAGTAACGTCTGTAGCTGCTGAAGATTGAGTAGGGTTGCCATCGTCATCTGTACCGTGAGTGATAGTAAACTTTTGAAGATGTTTTGTACGAGTAGCAGTCACAGGAAGTTCGGAATCGTCTGGATCGTCTAGTATATCTTCATAGATTACCATTACTGTAGGCCATGCTTCACTTAAAGTTGTTTCTGCTGTTGAATCCATTACTCGATAAACTTCTGCACGCTGAACTCGAGTTGTTTTTGTAATTGCCATGATTATTTCTCCATTAAGGCGTTGACCATTTTGGTCAGTTCGTTAATTTGCTCTTGTTGAGCGTTGATTTGAGCAGATTGCTCTTTGATTGCTTCAATTAATAAGCCCACCATATTACCATAGGCAACATTCTTTTGTGCAAATTCGGAAACTCCGTCTTTGGGGGTCTCTCGTACCAAACACTTGAGAATTTCTACTTCTTCAAGTTCCTGTGCAATTACGCCCATTCCTTCTTCGCCAGTTTCTTTCCAATCAAAAGTAACACCCCGAATTTTCTTCACAGTTTCTACTGCATCTGGAATTGTTTCAATATTTTCTTTTAATCTTTTATCGGAATAAGCAGTCACGTTACCAGCAAATGTAGCATTACCAGAACGATCTAGGGTCATCATTGCTACGCCCCAAGTACTGGTGCGATGACCATGGTCTCTGTTTATTCTAAAGTTTGTATCTGTATACCCATACCCTATACCCCAAGTATTTGTACCTTCTGCAGCTGAACTAAATATTATAGTTGGATTATCACTATCACCGGCGGTGTTAATTCTAAATTCTGCAACGGTACCCCAAGAGTGGTTTCCTCTATCGTTAACAAATAGCGTGCCTCCGCCGTTGGTACCGTTACTGCTGCCCTCGTTTCTAATAACGTGAGTATTCGTAGTACCATACGGAGTATTTTCTGCTGCAGACGCGGAAGCGTATAAAGCACCGTTTACGTAAACACCTTCTGTTTGTGTGACAAATCGCTCTTGATCTGAGTTGTATAAAGTTACGGAGTGATCGTTGTTAGCTCCTCCGGAGTTAGTAACAACAATACAATTGTAAGCTCCAGCACTTCCTCCGCGAATATGAATACCTCTGTAAGTATTCCACTTCATGCCATCAAACTGATTGGCCGCACCTCGAGCACCCGGGCCTCCATAATAGTCATTCCAAAGATGATGATTTGAATCAAAACCTCCACTACTAAAACCAATTCCTCCATTATTGAACTGTCTATCTGCACACAAAACACCCTGTACTACAGGATTAGAAAGATTAGAAGAAGCATTTACAATTGTAGTACCGTTTATTTGAAGATCGCCCGCAGCAGTTATGCGGAATCTTGGAGTCGGAATAGTAAGGGATGTATGTGCAGCATTCCCAGAAAGCGTAGAGGGGCTCCAGTTGTAGAATGAGAGCTCTTGGAATCCAACATTTAACGCTGATGCTCCAGAATTAGTGTAAGACGTCATTTGTTGAACGCCAGAATTTGTAGTTCCAATTGCAGTACTTACGTTTGTACCAATCCAATTATCCCACCCAGAGTACCGAGTACCCCAAGAGGCATATGGAGCAATTCGAATACCTCGAGATGTTGTTTGAGTTCCAATACTAATGTCAAACTGGTTTGCAGTTGTCATTGTACCAAAATTTAAGTAATTACTGTCGGCAATTTTTACTACTTTATTTGCACCGCCATTAAACTCAAGACCTGCAGCATCTGCCCATTTCATAAGGGTCCATTCAGACCCTGCGCCCCTTGCTTTTATATCAAAAGCCTGAGCATAGTTATAATTCGCAGAAAACTTTGCATAATAGTTAGTTGGGTCGCTTGCTGTTTGAGCAACAAAGTTATCGCTATTTTTCCAAGACTTGTAGCTTCCTTCAAGTATTTGTGCGTCTAAAGAAAGAGTTGAAGTGCTTTTCTCGTAGAATCTAAAGTCGGAACCAAATTCCATGAACGAAATATAATTACCTGCTGTAATACCATAGCCCGTCTGCTGGTTTGGCACACCTCGAATAATAATTCCATGATACTGATCGTGAGAGTTAATAAATGCACTATTTGTACCTACTTGAAGACGCATAGAACTATTTAGTACAAAAGCACCGTTTCCGTCTCCTGAGTATACATTTAAATTTCCGCCTGACGCACCCATTGTCCAGCTACGAGTTCCAGATTGATCAAAACCTAAACGATTATCATGGAGATTTATGCCGCCTATATTTGTTGAGTTTACATTTGCTGTTACTGTTGCTCGCAGATCGTTGCCAGTCATAAGCTGTATATTACCAGCATTTGAACCGCTACTTTGTAGACGTACATAGTTATTGTCGTCATCTACATGAACGTAAAAGGAGTGCTCGCCTCCACTATTATAATTACTAAAACGCGCTACTTCTTGAAGACCAGCACCACTTTTTAGTACATGAAGCCTTGCAGAAGCTGAAGTTCCTGCTGTCATTCCAACTCCAAGATTTCCAGTAATTCTTGAATTTCCGTAAACCTCAAAATTTTCAGTATTTCCTGAATAAGGCCCAAACCTAGCAATTTCTGTAAATGAGTTTGCAGTTCCTGCAGCGTAATCTAAGAAGAGTGGAACTCCTCCACCATTGTCTTGCTTTCTCCATCTATGGCGATATTGTCCATTTGTATAGTTACCGTCCATAATAAAGCCACGAGTTCCAGCATTTGAAACTCCAAGACTGCCCGTAGTAACTCGTGTGTATCCTCCGCTCGTAGAAAGATCAGCGGTGTCTCTTACGAAAAAGTTTCCTCCTGATTTTACATCTAAGCCGCTATTAGATATAGTAACTCGTTGCGTACCATTTGTAGCAAAGCCAATAGAGTCTGCTGTGTCTCGATACATGCCTGTATTTGTATCGCCGCTAAAGCTATAGCTCGGGAAACTATTGCTACCTCCATCAATATAATGCGCTTCGGAAGAACCCGAACCTGTATAGTTTGTGTATACGTGAGATATTGCAGTATGCGCAGCACTATATGCGGCTAAAGAGCTTACAAATGAAGGAGTTCCGCTCGAGGGGGTTGCTCCCCACGTTCGTGCATAGAGCTGAAATGCTGTAGGAGTACTGCTGCTATAGGTAAGACGCATTTGTACATAATATATACCACTGCTAGTTTCTTTTATCACTCTTAGCTCACTTGCGCCCGGATAACCGCCGTTTTGTGTCCAAGTACTGCCTAAAACCATAATTGTTGCAACGTTTGACCCACTATAGCCCGTAGTTACTACAAAAGTCATGGTAGAGTGTGCACCGAATTTTAAAGCAAAGTATGCAGGAGTAACAGTTTCACTGATTCCAGCAAGAGTATACCAATCTCCGCTTTGACTGAAAATTGAAGTTCCGCTATATTCTGCTTGATCTACAAACTTGTGAGAATCAAGTTGTATATTTCCTAAAGTGTTAATGTTACCGCTGCTTGTAATAGCGCCCGATGAGATTGTTCCGTTTCGATTTAATACAATAGCTTCTGAGGTGTTATTATAAACTACTAACGACTTTGTATTTGTGCCTCCTGTGGTCCCATAATTAATACCAAAGCTGCCATTGTTATCCGAGCTGAATCTACTAGTAGTTCCAAGGTATATAGAGTGCCCCCCAGTCATTGATAGGTTGCCACTAGTAGTAATAGCTCCGGAAGCGAGAGTACCACTAATAGTAGTATTTCCGCTAGTATCAATTACTAAACGGTCGTTTGTACCAAGTGCGCTCCATCCATAACTTAACTTAAATTTATCACCATCTGAGTTATCAATACCGAGGCTATAACCTTGAACTCCTCCAATATCGAATGAAACAAATGCATCGCCACCGCTTGCACCAGTGCTTCGTACAGCTACAATCGCATGGCTCGTTGCCGTAGTGCCTGTGTTGTACACATAAATTGAAGGCACATTTGTTTGGCTAGGAGCAGTATATGTGCCTCCAGTTCCTGTAAGCTCGAGTCGATTTGCTCCGATTGAGGCAATATTTGTGATATTGCGGTTAGTATCAATGACCGTTGTAGTGCCTTGCTGTATAGGTCCGTGAACTTGCAGGGTGGCGTTTTGATCTGATCGACCTACGATGACCGCGTTACCAGCATAATAATTGAGGTACAGATTTTCGTAGGACGTACTTGCGGCGGCCTTACCATCAATGTGTCGCGATTTGAGTACTTTGCTGGCAGTGTTGCCAATAGTTACGTGACTATTTGTAAATACATGACTCGCTTCCGTGTAGAGGGAGTTAGACCCACCGCCGCCGCCCTTGATGTAGTTGTTGCTGCCGTCGTGGTCGAGCAGGGTGCCGAGCGAGTTGTCGATCTTTTGATTAATTGTAATATTTCGCGAAGAGTTAATTACTGTATTTGAGCCAAACTGTAAGTCTCCAGAATGAATACGAACGGTGCCGCTGCCATAAATGCGAAGTAAATGGTTGTTATCCCAATGCCCAAGAGAAATAAAGTTATCATTACTTCCAGCCGATGAATAGTAGTATCCAATCGCTCCAGAATTTTTTGCACTTCCTGCTCGTCCGAAAAAGTGGCCTACAAATTGTCCTGCAGTCATGTTTGCTGCAAAAGCATTACTTGCATGAATAAATGTCGCGGAGTTTGGAGAAGAAATACTTATTGTTGGAGAGGTACTTGTTCCATTTGCTGATGCTATTAGTCTTGCGCCAGTAATGTCTCCTGAGAACGTAGCTGCACTACTGCTCCTATCTAAAAGGAGAACATTTGCGGATCCGTTAAAAAACGAAAAATCTTCGCTACCGCTTCCTGTCATACCTACACGCCACTGTGCGCTATTTGACTCATCTTCAAAGGTCATTTGAGCGCGTCCGCTTGCAGAGGCTCTTTGTATTCGAAGCCCCACAGCAGTGTTTGACGTGGTGTCTATCGTAATTGTCGGAGCGCTCAATGCTCCCGTCATGGTGCCTCCAGCCAGCGGAAGCTTCGTCGCAATCGAGTTGGTTACTGTGGTCGAGAAGTTGGCGTCGTCGCCTAGAGCTGCCGCAAGTTCGTTAAGAGTATCTAACGTGCCCGGTGCAGAATCTACGAGATTACTTACTGCTGTACCTACGAATGCAGTAGTAGCGATTTGAGTAGTATTTGTGCCTGCTGATGCAGTAGGAGAAGTGGGAGTTCCTGTAAGTGCAGGGCTTGCAAGAGGTGCGTATGCTGCAAGAGACTGGTGACTTGTTAAATAACCTGCACTTGCATGGTTACCCCAACCATAAGCTGTGTTGGCATTGGCAGAGCTACCACCTGACCAAGTAACGCTACCACCTACAGTCAAATTGTTACTAATCACAACGTGCGGAGTTGTGTCGCCTACGCCTGTAGCGGTAAAGCGCATAATGTCTCTGAACGAGTCAGTCGCCGCGTCTACGTGCTTCATAAATCGCAAGCCGTAACCTCCTGCTCGAATCAGGTAATTAGCTCCGGCGATGTCATTGATTCTTAAAGCAGCAGCACGAGACCCCGATCCAACTGTTACCCAGTCGTAGGGACCTTGGCTGTCTTTTGTCGTGCTGTTTTCTGTGACGAGATCGTTAGCGGTTATTGAGCCCACAGTAATATTCGGACTACCCGAAAGCCCTGTCGCAGTAATACCTAAAGCATTAATATCAGATTGCGTTTGATCCGCAGTAGCTCCGCTCTCAATACCATCAAGTTTATTTTTAAGAGTAGTAGTAAAGTTATTTTGAGTAAGACCGCCATCGCCTATAGAGTAAGTAGTGTTTGTATCTACCCACGGAACATTTACATACATTTGTCCGCTTGAAAGCTCAACGGGGTAGTTTTTACCGTTCTCACTATAGCCAATCTTTACTCCCCCAAGAGCAGAAGAAGTCGCTGTAGGTAGTACATAATTATTTGCACTTGATGTAATTACACCCGTAGACGAGTCATATGAAATTGTGCTACCAGAAACGGAGATTGCGCCTCGAGCACGTGCATTTGTATAGTAAAGATAGTTGGTATGCTCTCCGATGTCCCCGGTATTTAGAGTTACAGAATCTCCGAGCGCAGTAGAATGTCCTGCAACGGAAATACTTGAATTTGTGAGTTTTGAATTTGGAATGCTCGGAAGAGTAGATAAGTCAATTACTTCATCCGCACCCGCAAGCGCAGACTTAGCTTTTTTGACTAATCCTGTTGTTCCTAGCAGTTCCGATAGAAAGCGTGCGCGTGATTTTGACATATCTGTTCGTCTCTTTTAACTTTGCTTTGAAAAGCACCTGAATATTTTGAATTATATCACCACCAAGGTGTGTTGTCAAATATTATTTTTAAGAGCTACTCCAAGGTGTCCCACCTTGTACCATAGGAGTAACATTTGAAGCAGGGTGTAAAGTATTTAACTTATTTTTTGCTTCTTGTTCTACAGCATCTACATCTAAAACGTTTTTTACCCAAGCAATCACATTGTCTTGGGTTAAGTTCTCAAAAGCAATAAAAGAGTCTGATGAGGGGTCTGGAATCAATGACACAACTCCATTAATTTCTGCTACATATTTCTCCTCTCTTACCGCCCAAACAGCCCAAGAAACCTCAAATACTCCATTGTCCGAACTATTTCTTTTCATATCGTGAATTTGCCATGTTATTTGAATAGTCATATTATTCTCCTACGCCCAAACTTTCCAATACCAACCATGAGTATTGCTGTGTGTATTTGCTAAAGATATATCAATATCGTAGTCTCCGGTTCCCTTTGCTACAGATACTGTAAGTCCTGACGCAGTATGAAACTCATTTAAGAATACGCCTGTTATAACTTGCGAACCAGAACCATTATTGTGCCAATGAACCATTCCTGTTGCAGAGTCTCCTTGCCACCCATGAAGCATAAACATAAATGCTCCGCCTTGCGCAAGAAACCCCCAATAAGTATTTACATTAATAGTTCTAGTCAGTGAGGTTGTGCTCGGACCTGCGATTCTATAAGTCTTCATTACATCATTGGTGGCCCAATAATTAGAATGCATTTTAACGGGGCCGTTAAAATTAAAGCTACCATCATTTTTTATATATGCTCTTTGTAGTAATGTACCCCCAGTAGAGTCAGTCCAAAAGCCCATCTGGCCACCACCGTTACTTGCGTAGTTACTAGTGATTCGGCTTCTTTCATTATCGTTTACAAATCTAATAGCTGAAGCGGCACCAGTACCAACTGTATCTGCAGAACCTACAGTAATGTCTCCACCAACATGAAGCGCAGTTGCAGGGTTTTTATCAGTCAACCCAGAAGATGCATCGCCACCCATGTTAATTCCAACATTCCCATTAAGATGCACACCAATACGGGCAACAGAAGGAGTACCTCCAGCAGCTGTACTTTGTTCTAAAGACCAACCACCCCAGTTACTAGAACCATAATTATTTGTCCTCATGGCCCAATTTCTATTTGAGCTATAGCTGTGAGTAGAGGTTTGGCCTATGCTTGAGGCTATCTCTCTTGATACGTCTAACGGTAAGGAAGGCCCTTGTGTGCCAATACCAAAGTTACCGTTAGCAAGCAATGTTACTAAATTATCAGCATCATAGAACCCAAAATTTAATGCATTACTACTAGAACCTGAACCAGCATATTTAAATGCCATTTTACCTAAATTCTTAGTACTATTAGCTCGTCCAAGATTCAAACTTACTGCACCGCCTACACCTATTGTTGTATCCAGAAACTCTGTTATATCATTAAATCCGGTGGTTATGGTAGTATCACTTTTAACAGATAATCTTCGAGCTGCTGCAGAAGTACCCACTCCCATGTTACCATCTACAGTCACATTAGCAACATTATTGCTAGTTGTAGAAGTGCCGTTAGAATTTGCAAACCTAAAATAACTATTTACAGTGCCGCTTCCTGGAGTAGTACCTGGTTTAAATGTTACTTCAGGGGTCCCCCCGTTATACCCATTATAGTCGAATAAAACTGTATCATACGCAGCAGAATTTCCTACGTTAGAGAGCGTTATTTGTCCAACTGCAACATCAGGCGATCCAGTCAACCCCGCAGATGTTCCGCTAATATTTGAATCGGTATAAGCTAGCTGTTTTGGTGTTCCCCAGTTTGTCGCAGTTTGATCCGCTTGATAATGGTAAATTTCTCTAGCGCCTTTACGAAAAGCGAGTGCATTAGTGTCTCCACCAGAGCTATCGCCATACGTATTAAGATAAAGAAAATCCATGTAAGTAGTTCCAGAAGTTCCGCCTTCAATACGATTTTTCTCTGCAAAAAATATTCTAAAATCGTCTGAGTATGACAAATCTTCTGGAGCAACATCTCGATCATCTATCGCGTTTAAGTTCAGAGCATGCTGGACATAACTCGTAGACATTCCTGACCATGTAACAGCTCCTGTAACATTAAGGTTAGACCCCAGAAGAGACATTCTTAACGTGCCGTCTTCATACCACTTGTAATTCGTGTCGGAGTTAAACCAAAGGGTGTTACTTTCAATACCCATCGCATACCAAGCAGTTGCACTAGTATCGTAAAAACTTATACGAGTACCCGCCGTATGATCAGCAGTGTTAGGCGCTGAAATATTTCCATTTACTCGCGTATTAGTTATAATACCATCAACTTTTAAATCGTCTGCTATATGTAATGGTTGACCCGAAGTGTCGTTACTCAGATTTCCTCTAAATACAGCCGCGCCTTGAGAATAAAACGCAGTACCCGTGTGTGCAGCATATAAATAATTAGCGGATACAACAACTTCGCCAGTGTTCTGAACTCTTAAAGCTTGTTGTTGTGAATTTCCGCCTCTTTTGATTTCAAAAGCATTTCCTGTACCGTCTGAATTACCTCCTGTAAATACTGAGTTTCCAGTACTGGTTATAGATCCAACTTCTGTAAAATCACCGTCATTAAATTCAAAATTACCCGTATATCGAATTCTTAATCTTTCAGCTAAATTATTGTTGGAAAAAACAATATCATCAGTAGAAGTGTATTCGATAGTACCTCTACTAACATCTACAGAATCTCCAAATGTAATAGTTGCGGAATCTGTGTTACTTCCCGCCTGTATTAATAATCCTGCTTCTCCTGAAGAGTCTTTGATATGTAAATTAACTGCCGGCGAACTTGTTCCGATACCAACGTTGCCTCCTGCAATCATTGATATAACATTAGAAGAGCCTTCTGAATCATTACCTTTAATTCTAAGAATATTAGCAGAGTCTAAGTGTATTAACGATCTTGAGGCACCTGCAACATTTGTTCCCATAAAGGCAGAATTATTAGCAACTCGTATATTACCAAAAACATCAAGCTTTTGACCTGGAGCCGTTGTTCCAATGCCAACGTTGCCAGTTGATTTAATAGTGACTCGTCTATTCGCAGTAAGGGTTCCATGATTGGTGATATACATGGCGGAGTCGGATTTATCAAACCCTAAACTCATTTCGTTTGTAGCGCCGCTAAAATTTATATATGTGTCGTTAGCATCAGGCGACTCAATAGTCATTCTAGTATCGCCTGTAGATTTTAGATGTAATGTACTATCTGGCGAAGCTGTTCCAATACCAACGTTGCCCGCATTAAAATATGAAGCTCCGCTACCTGCAAGATATGATGTAACACTTCCTGAAGAATTTCTTACAATTACATTACCATGACCACTTGCGTCATTTCCAATATTAAATGTTCTTGTACCGGCTGCATTTTCAGATCTAAACGTATCTCTACCATTCGCAGCATTCTTAACGGCCATTACCCCTGAAGTGCTATCTCCATTAACTTGCAACTTATAACTTGGAGCCGTTGTGCCAATACCAACGTTGCCGTCTGCCGTAATTCGCATATGTTCAAATTGGCCACTTGCAGCACCTGCTGTACCGTCTGAAGTAGTCCAAAAAGATAAGTATCCACCCCAACCACTACCTGCTGCAATTTCTTTGCCGCCACCAATACCACCGGTTTGATAATATAAATTATTAGTATTATTATAATAGGCACCAAAGGTTAAAAATCCTGCGTCTCCACTAGTATTTGTATTTAAAAGATATAAGTTTCCTCCACGACCCGGTCCAGTAGAACCATATGTAAAGCTTTTAACAATATTTTGTTGTGCAGCAAATGCTGGACTCGTTACTGCAGAAGCATCTCCGATCATAGAATCGCCGACTAGTTCTAATGTATAGTCTGGCGAAGTTGTTCGGATACCGACGTTGCCACCATAAGGCTGGAGTTGAATACTACCAGTGTTATTATTATCATATGTTTGCCATGCATAGTTTCCAGTACTTTGCCTTCTAATATAGGACATATCCGAATTAGATGCACCAAATGAAAGTATACCCGCAACAGTTAATTTTGCAATACCCCCTGTAGTAAAAACTGACTGTGACCCAATTGCAAGGCCGTCCGACAAAAGGCGCATTTTTTCACTACCTGCTCCCACTTCAAATGGTATAGCAGAGGGACCATTTAAAAAAAGCATTCCACTACTCGCTTGAACTCGAGTATTTGCAGAAGTAGTAAATCCAGTTGTGCTTGTCACGCTACCTGTTACATTTACATTCTTATTAAAGTCCCACTCATCATTTGTGCCATCGTAAGTAATTGTTGGATTCGTTCCAGACCCAATATCTACAGTAAAACCGGCACCACTTGCTGCGGCAGCATTTGCTGAGCCGCTTGCAAGAGTAATATTTTTATCATCTACAGTAAGAGTAGTCGAGTTAATAGTAGTAGTTGTTCCGTCGACTTGCAAGTTTCCTGCAATCACCACGGTTCCTGTATTATCTCCATGCGCTGCTGGATCAATCGTAAAGCTCGAAGGTCCACGAATGTATCCAGTTGTGGTAATATTTCCTAAACTTCCTCCCGATACGCGAGCATCTACTCGAGCATCAG
>Ga0315320_10002180_pt1 | contig 16170 bp, 14 predicted proteins | sample M140m21515metaG_FD_203458 | JGI IMG/M metagenome (GOLD analysis project Ga0315320, IMG submission 203458) | Ammonia-oxidizing marine archaeal communities from Monterey Bay, California, United States - M1 40m 21515 | ecosystem: Environmental > Aquatic > Marine > Coastal | place: USA: California... | reverse complement strand
TGGGCGATTCCGTTTCGACGACCTCGCGAACCACCGACTCGTGCCCACCGCCCGACGGGGATCCTCTTCACGGCGGGTCGAGCCGTCGATTCAACGATTCCGGGGCGGCATCACGGGCGGAAACAACGGCGTGTCGGGCGCGACGGCGTCGGTGTCACCATCCTGGATTCCGGTGATCGGGGCCCGGGTGCGGCGGACGAGGCCGTCGACGTCGAACCAGATCACCCAGACCCGATCCGGAATCGTGCGCGGAAACGTCGCCGCGGTGGTCATCGTGCTCAAGGTGTCGCCGTACTGCCAACGCGGCCCGTCGATCGTCACCCCGTCCTCGTCGATCTCCCCCGGCACGATCACCGTCGGCTCGCCGATGGACTTTCGAACGTCGGCCTCGGTCCAGCCGGAGCGAATCGCGTCGAATCGGGATTCCCGAGGCATCGAACATCCCGCCACCACGAGCACGAGACATCCGACGGCGAAAAGAGGGGTGGTTGGGAGCATTCGGGAAGGCTAACCCATCCACGGGGCCGCAGCCGGATCAACTACCATCCGGCGATGACCACCACCACCAATCGGATCGACGTCGACCGCGTCGTCACCACGCTCGTCGCCGAACACGGCGAGACCGCCCGGGACCGGGCCCACGCCGGCGTCTCGCAGTGCGCCGAACGATGGCTCGAACGGGATGGCGACCACGACGCGTTCGAGCGGTTCTGCCAGGAGCACTTCGCCGCGACCGACGAGGATCTCGGGCGACTGCTCGACCGCCTCGAGACCGCCCTCGAGCAGGTTCGCGGCCACCTCTACGAGATGCGGCGGAACCTCCGTCGCTGGAACGACCTCGTCGGCGACTCGCTCCCGAAGACCGATGCCCTGCTCGCGACCTTCGATCCTGCGCCCGATCTCGCGGAACAGTCCTACGCCCAGAAGCTCGCGTTCGTCGCCCTGCTCAATCTCCGGAAGTCCACCCTCGACGAGATGCTCGAGCACGGCGCGGACTGGACCCCCGAACGATGGGCCGAGGCCCGGATCGTCGGCTCCTTCGGACCGCGGATCCCCAAGGACGTCGCGGACCTCGCGCGGACGCTCCAGTTCGAAAGTTCCAACTGGGTCGCGAACTTCCACATCCCCGTCGGCACCATGGTCGATGAGACCGGGCGTCGCTGGTTCGAGGCGGACCGGGCGCTGCTCGCCCACTGGCTCGTTCGGGAGGAGATCAAGGCCGGATACAACGACCCCGAGGGCGTCCACAAGCAACGAGCCCTCGCGTGGGTCATGGGCCGCCACGTGGACGGGAGCATCCCGGCCTCGGTGATGGACGGCGGGAGCACCGCCGACTGGGATCCCGCGGCGAACACCATCGACGGCGGCGACCCCGGCCCGCTCCTCGAGCTCACCCGCTACGACCACTGGATGGACAACGTCAAGGTCGCCCGCGCCCTCGATGAACACCACCCCGATCACCCCACCGCCATCGACCGGAAGTTCGGCCTCGAGCGCGAGATTCCGGAGGCGGAGGTCGAACGACTTCTGGTCGACCTGCTCGCCGCCCCCGTCCGACGCGATCTCGCCAGCCTGCTCTCGGATCGACTGGGACGTCCGCTCGAAGCCCACGACGTCTACTTCGACGATCTCTTCGAGACCCGTGATGCGGACGCGATGAACGAAGCCGTGCGTCGCCTCTGCACCGACGAGGCCGGCTTCCAGGCGAAGCTGCCGGAGATCCTCCGAGGCCTCGGCTGGCCGGACGAGGACGCGGATTTCCTCGGCACCCGGGTCCGGGTCGAGATCGCGCGAGGCTCCGGTCACGCCATGCGACCCCAGCTCCCCGAGTACGGCGCCTGGCTTCGCACCAATCGCCTCAAGGACCAACTGGGCTGGGACGGCTTCGACACCGGCATGCACGAGCTCGGCCACAACCTCGAACAGCTCTGCTCCACGTTCTTCGTGCCCCGCCCCGCGATGCGAGGGGTTCCCAACACCGCCTGCACCGAAGCGTTCGCGTTCCTCTACCAGTCCCTCGCGAAACGCGTGCTCGGCATCGAGGATGGCGCCGCGGCCGAACGGGCCCATCACGAGGAGACGGTGGCCTCGATGCTCATGGCCTGCCAGATCGCCGGCCCGAGTCTCGTCGAGCTCCGGACCTGGCGCTGGATCTACGAGACCGGTGACGCATGCGACGCGGCGGGGATCCGCGATGCGGTCCTGCGAAACGCGAAGGCGGTCTGGGACGAGTTCTTCCTCGAGGACTACGGCGTCGATCCGTACCACATCCTCGGCGCCTACCAGCACATGCTGGGGCACCCGCTCTATCTCGCCGACTACGCGATCGGCCGCACGATCAGCCACCAGATTCGAAGCTTCATGCAGGGGCGGGATCTCGCGACGGAGACCCGCCGGATCTGCTCGATCGGCCGCATGACGCCGGATGCCTGGATGCGGATCGCGGTGGGTGGACCGCTCTCGGCGGCACCGCTGATCAAGGACACCGGGATCGCGATCGAAGCGATCCGCTGACGACCGGAGCACGCACCGAACGAAGACGCGGGCGGCGCCTGAGGCGCCGCCCGCGTTTCATGTCGTCCTCGACCGTCGCGAATCGGACGGACTCAGGCGGAGAAGCTCGATCCACATCCACAACTGCTGGTCGCGTTGGGGTTGTTGAAGACGAAGCCCCGTCCCATGATCTCGTCCTTGAAGTCGATGGTGGTGTCGTTCAGGTACAGATACGACTTGGGGTCGCAGATCACCCGGACGGTGTAGGGCTCGCCCCCGGAGGCGCTCTCCCCGTCCCCGTCGGCGCCCGCGCCGACCGTCGCGGCGGACTTCTCCGGCTGTCGCTCGAAGCTGTACTCCCACATCTCGTCGGAGTCCTTCTCGACCTCGGTGAGGTCGAGCAGGTAGCTGAAGCCACTGCAGCCCCCGCCCTTCACGCCGACGCGAAGTCGGATCTTCTCGGGGTCGAGGTCCTGCTGGCGGATGATGGCGTCGATCTCTCGGGCCGCGGTTTCGGTCACAAGAACTGGCATGTTCGCAACTTCCTTTGCTGGAGCCCGGTGCCGGGCCGACTCGTCAGTGGGCGTGGGAGTGATCGTGATCGTCGGCCGACTCCGCGACCTGACCGTTCTTCTTCTTGTAATCCTCGATCGCGGTGCGGATCGAGTCCTCGGCGAGGACCGAGCAGTGGATCTTCACCGGCGGGAGCGCGAGCTCCTCGACGATCCGGGTGTTCTTGATCTCGAGGGCCTCGTCGACGGACTTGCCCTTGATCCACTCCGTCGCGAGCGACGAACTGGCGATGGCCGAGCCGCAGCCGAAGCACTTGAACTTGGCGTCTTCGATCTTGCCGTCGTCGTCGACCTTGATCTGGAGCTGCATCACGTCGCCGCACTCGGGCGCACCGACGATGCCCACGCCGACGTCCTTGCGGTCCTTCACCTCGCTGGAGGATCCGAACGCGCCGACGTTGCGGGGGTTCTGGTAGTGATCGATCACCTTTTCGCTGTAGGCCATGGGACTTTTCCTTGCGTCGCGTTGAACTGTGAATGCGGGGAGAGGAGGTCGAGAAAGATCGTCAGTGGGTCTGCCACTCGATCTTGGTGATGTCGACGCCTTCGTTGTGAAGATCGTAGAGCGGGCTCAGTGCCCGGAGATGCTCCACCGCCTGGTGGATCGCATCGATCGCGAAGTCGATCTCCTCCTCCGTCGACCAGCGGCCGAGCGAGAGGCGGAGCGAGGAGTGCGCGAGCTCGTCTCCGAGGCCGAGGCCCTTCAGGACGTAGCTCGGCTCGAGACTCGCGCTGGTGCACGCGGAGCCGCTGGAACAGGCGATGTCCTTGATGCCCATCATGAGCGACTCGCCCTCGACGAAGCCGAAGGAGATGTTGGTGAGGTGCGGGAGACGCCGTTCGGCGTGACCGTTCACCTCGACCACGTCCATCCGCGACTTCAGCTCGTTCTCGAGCTTGAGTCGGAACGCGAGCAGTCTTTCCCGCTCGGTCTCCATCTCCTCGCTGCAGATCGCGCACGCGGCGCCGAAGCCGACGATTCCGGGGACGTTGAGGGTGCCCGAACGCATCCCCCGCTCATGTCCACCACCGTCGATCTGCGCCTGGAGACGGACTCTCGGTCGACGCCGACGGACGTAGAGGGCACCGACGCCGCCCGGGCCGTAGATCTTGTGACCCGACCAGCTCAGGAGATCGACGTTGTCCTTCTCGACGTCGGTCGGCATCTTGCCGACCCACTGGGTCGCGTCGGTGTGGAAGACCACGCCGCGTTCACGACAGACCGCTCCGATGCCGGGGATGTCGTTGATCGTGCCGATCTCGTTGTTCGCCCACATGATCGTGACGAGAATCGTGTCCTCGCGGATCGCTCCGGCGACCATCTCCGCGGTCACGATGCCGTCTGCGCCCGGCTCGAGCCAGGTCACGTCGAATCCTTCACGCTCGAGCCGCTTGCAGGGATCGAGCACGGCCTTGTGTTCGATGATGCAGGTGATGATGTGGCCTCGACCGGTCTCGCCCATCGGCGCCTTCGCGTACATCTGCGCGGCACCCTTGATCGCGAGGTTGTTGCTTTCGGTCGCGCCGCTCGTCCAGACGATCTCCTTGGGGCCGGCACCGATGAGGCTCGCCGCCTGTTCGCGGGCGAGTTCGACACCTTTCTCCGCCGCCCAGCCGAAGGCGTGGTTGCGGCTCGCGGAGTTCCCGTACGTCTCGGTGAAGTACGGGAGCATGGCCTCGATGACCCGGGGATCGGTCCGGGTGGTGGACGCGTTGTCCATGTAGATGGGGAGATTCACGTCGGCGTGCCTCGTGGTTCAGGGACGGTCTTCGCGGCTCGGGGGGACACGATGTCCCGGAGATGCCGTTTCACTCGATTGGACTGCATCTTTGCGTTCGCCGCACCCGGGGAACGGATTCCCCTGCGACTAAGTCTCAGTCTAGCCGAAACCCCGACCGATCTCCACGATATCGCCGGATGCGGAATGGATCGCACGATCCGGAATCGGCCGATTACCGGCCCGGCACCTGCACCCTTGTCCCCGAATCGACCTCGCGTACACTCCCCCCCCATGAAGCGTGCCGAGATCGTTGAAACGCCCGACCGGCTTTCCGCCCTCGCGGGCGGGATCTTCGTCCCGACCATGGGCGCCCTCCACGAGGGCCATCTCTCGCTGATCCGCCTCGCCCGATCCCTCGGCGGCCCGGTGATCACCAGCATCTTCGTCAACCCGACCCAGTTCGGTCCCGGTGAGGACTTCGATCGGTATCCGAGAACGATGGACGCCGATGTCGAACTCGCGACCGAAGCGGGCACCAACGTCATCTACGCCCCCGCCGCGGCCACCGTCTATCCGGACGGCGTCGAGCATGCGGCCTCGGTTCCACTGCCGGCGGTGGCGACCGATCCCGGACTCGAAGACGCGGGACGTCCGCACTTCTTCACGGGCGTGTGCGACGTGGTGGGTCGGCTCTTCGAGCAGGTGCGGCCGCGCATGGCGATCTTCGGCGAGAAGGACTGGCAGCAGTTCCAGGTGATCCGGGCGATGGTGGCGAACGACCCGCGGTTCAGCAACATCGAGGTCCGACCCGGACCGATCGTCCGCGACCCCGACGGCGTCGCGATGTCGAGTCGCAACGCCTACATCCCCGACGACGCGCGTCCTCGTGCCCGAGGACTCGTCATGGCGCTCGAGGCGATCCGGGATTGCCACGACGCGGACGACGCCGAATCGAGGATGGAGTCGGTCCTCGAGGCACATGCCCTCGACGTCGAGTACGCGGTGATCCGGGACGCCGAGACCCTCCGCCCTCCATCGACACCGGACCGCCCCCGCCGTGCGATCATCACCGCCCGACTCGACTTCGAGGCCGGCTCGGTGCGCCTGCTCGACAACGGACCCTTCCCCCTTGCCCGATGAACCGACGATTCCGCGTCGGCGACGCAGGTCCGGGATCGTCCTCGGCATGCTCCTCGCCGTGCTGCCGATCTCCCTCGCCGGTCCGGGGTGCCGAAGCGTGCGTCCCGCCGAGAATCCGCCGGTCGCCGATGCGGGATCGCTTCCGACGCCACCCGAACTCGACTGGCCCGCCCGAATCTCGACCTCGCCTCACCCGGCCGGGTCGGACGGGCGAATCCCCGATCATCCGGACGGCATCGGCGTGGAACGCGCCGACGGCTCGCCCATCGCCATGGAATTCGTCACGTTGCATCCGCACGGCGAAGTCTGGGCGTTCGGCGAGGATGATGCCGGGGTCAACTGGATCGCGGACATCGATCCCGGATTGATCCGATCGACCCGCTCCTTCATCGTGGTGACCACCGCGCCGGCCGATGATCCGCCATCGGAACTGCTCGTTCCGCGTCGCCGCGCGATCGATGCCATCGTGCTCACGCCGACCATCCGGCCACCCGCCGGCACCGCGATCGTCATGAGCAGTCTGGCCCGACAGACTCCGCCGGAACAGGCGTTCATGGCGGATCTGCTCGAGGCGGGATTCACCGTGATCACGTCCGCCCCACCCGTGAGCGCCATCGATCAACTCACCGGTGGACGCACCACGCTCGACATCGCCGGCACGCCCGAAACCGCGGGCCGGACGTTCGCCGCCGAAGTCGATCTCGCCTTCGCCGCCTGGGCCGACGGCCTCGACGCGATTCTCGATGCGTCGGTCATCGACGTGGACACGACTCCGCGACCCGTCGTGCTGATCGGCGTCAGCAGCGGCGCGGTCGCCGCTCCGGTGGTCGCCGCACGCCTCCATGCCAACACGCCGATCGATGCCGCGGTCCTGATCGCCGGCGGTGCCGACCTCGACACGATCCTGCTGGAGACGACCCTCGACCCGGAGGATCTGCGACTCCGTCGACTCGGCGGACGACCCGATCAGACGGCGTCCGAGGCGTTCAGACGGGCCTATCGCGACTCGGTCCGACTGGACGACCCGGAACTCGCGAAGTGGTTCGCCCGCCGTCCGATCCTGCTGCTCGAAGGCGGCTTCGACACCGCGATTCCCGCGACCGCTCGCGCGACCATGGACGATCGCCTCGGACATCCGGAACGATGGTGGTATCCGACCGGACACTACGGGCTCTTCGTACTCCTTCCGGGCGAGGGCGACGCGATCGTGGCGTGGATCCGACGAACGCTGGGGATCGAGCCAACGTCCTGATTCCTCGATTCCCTCGCTCCACGGCGTTTTCCGACGGCCGCGCGGGGCAGGACGGTTTTACCGGGTGGACGGAGCGGACCGGACGCTAGGATGAGGTTCACGTCCGACCGATCATCGAGTCGCTCGGTCTGGAACCTCCCCGGAAAAGACGCTCATGCTCCGAAACCTCATCGCCACCATCGCTCGGATGGCTCGCATGGCCTTCATCCTCGCCGCGACCACGACCGCGACCGCCGGAAACGCACCCGCGACGGTCCCGACGTCGACGAGCGTCGACGAGGAGAAGGGCTGGCACGACCGACTGCCCGCGGCGGACCGCGCCGCGGTCGACGCGTCGATCGGCTTCGCCCTGCCCGAATTCGCGGAACGGGTCGATTGGAAGATCAAGCCGCGGGAGGCCGACGTCGAGAAGCTCCGAGGCAAGGTGGTGCTCCTTCAGACCTGGTCCTGTGGAAGTTCCGCCGGGCGAGGTGTCCCCACCCGCCTGGAACGGAGCGTGAAGGCGATGGGCGACGCGGGCGACCTCGAAGTCCTGCTTCTGCACACGCCGGACGGGACGGACAAGCTCGATCGATTCGTGGAACGAAGCCGCCCGGCCTTCCCCCTCGCGGTCGATGCCGGCGGTGGCTACTGCGACCTGATCGGCGCGTTCAAGCGCCCCGTGAACATCCTCGTCGATCGGAACGGGACGGTCCGCTACGCCGGTCTGTCGGCGAAGGGCGTCACGGAAGCCGGCCGGAAACTGCTCGCGGAACCCTTCGATCCGTCGAAGGAGCCGCGCGACCGTCCGGCCGCGAAGCCCGCCGCCTCGCTCGGCGAATACCCGCCCTTCCGCGGATCCGTGGGCGCCGCCACCGACCTTCGCGGACGCAAGGCGCCTGCATTCATGGTGGATCGATGGATGACCGCCGAGCCGGACGCACGTGGCAAGGTGGCGATCGTCGACTTCTGGGCGACCTGGTGCGGACCGTGTCTCAAGGCGATCCCGCACATGAACGAGCTCGCGAACCGCTTCCGTGGGGAAGTGGAATGCGTCGGCATCTCCGACGAGTCGAAGCGGGAGTTCGAGAAGGGCTTCGAGGACCGCAACCTCGAACCGTCCATGTTTCGATACGCGCTCGCCCTCGATCCGAAGGGCCGGATGAAGTCGGCGTTCGGCATCCGCGGCATCCCGCACGTCGCGGTGATCTCGACCGACTGGATCGTTCGCTGGCAGGGACATCCGGCTTCCCTCGATGCGAACACCATCGCCGCCATCGTCGCAGCCGATCCCGGGGTCAAGGCGAACGCCGGCAGCGGCGGCGGGAACGGCCTGCCCCCGTCACGCTGGGCCGATTCCCGACGACGATGAACATCATTCACCCCCGGTGAGACGGTGGACGATCGTCGAAGTGCCTTGATTCGTGAGGCGGACCGCTCAGCGGTCTCTGGCGACGACCGCGTCCGCGAGATCGTCAAGCAACGCTTCGGTGCCGCCCAACGGAACGCCGGCGATGGCGTCCTTGGCGTCGTCGACCTGCTCGGTGGCGAACTTGATCGCCCGAGTGATGGCGTCACCCTCCTTCAACAGTCGGAGCACCGCTTCGGGATCACGCGACCGGAAGGCGTCCACGGCCTCTGAGAAGACCGTCGAATCGGCGCCGTCGAGCAGCAGGATCATCGGCAGGGTCATCTTTCCCTTCGCGAGATCGCGACCGACGCTCTTGCCGACCACCGCGGCATCGCCGTCGAGGTCGAACACGTCGTCGCGGATCTGGAAGGCGATCCCGAGACGCTCTCCGAAGACACCGAGGGCCTCGCTCGCGGAATCGGTGCCGCCCGCGACGCGTGCCCCCAGACTGCCGCAGGCCCCCACCAACACCGCCGTCTTCCGCCGGATGGTGGCGAGGTAGGTCTCGAGGTCGAGCCCGAGATCGTCCCGGTGGTGGAGCTGGATGAGCTCGCCTTCGCAGAGCGTGTTGGTCACGCGTCCGATGCGCTCGGTGAGATCAGCGTCGCCGATGCCGGCGGCGAGGTGGAACGCATTCGAGATCAGGTAGTCGCCGAGCATCACGGCGGTCTCGTTGTCGTTCAACCGGTTCACGGTCGCGCCACCGCGTCGTTCGTCGGCTTCGTCGAGCACGTCGTCGTGGACGAGCGTCGCCATGTGAATCATCTCGAACACCGCGGCGAGGCGGCACAAGGCGTCGCTTTCGAGGACCGAAACGTCCCCCTCCCGCGCTGCGAGACCGGAGAGGAGCGTGAGCGTGGGCCGGAGCATCTTGCCGCGATACCGCCCGACGTGGTTGCAGAGCGATTCCACGGCCGGAAACTCGCTCGCGAGCTGACCCTCGAAGATCGACGCGACCGCCTCCAGCGCCGTGGCGAGGGGTTGGACGAAGCGTTCGTGTCGGGCGTCGATCTCGATCATCACGGTTCCGGGTCGCCGGCGGGTCTCAGGGACCCGGTCGGCTCGGGTCGAAGCGGGTTGGTGTATTCGACGCGGATGGCGTCGGGATGCGTCCGCCTGGTCGCGGAATCACTTCTCCGCGGTGATGTAGGCGATCCAACCCGGGCAGGCCTCGCCCCGGGTCGCGGGCTCGAACTCGCCGTCGCCTTCGCCTTCCTCGTCGTCACCCTCCCACCAGACCGTGATTCTGCCGAATCCCGCCTCTTCGAGGAGTTCGCGGATCTCGGGAATGGTCCAGAGACGCCACTCGTAGGTGAACGCCTTTTCGAGCGAGGAACCGTCCGGGAACCGGAAGTGGATGTGGTTGACGACGTCCCCGGTGATGGGGTCGTACTGGTTCTGATCCCAGACGTAGGTGAAACCGTCGAGATGACGCTCCTCTTCCATCTCGAGGAAGGAATCCCCGCCGCCGTAGCAGTCGCAGAGGAGGATCCCGTCGTCCACGAGCGCCTCGCGAACCGAGGCGAAATACGCCCTCAGTTCGTCGCGGGTCTTGAAGAGGAAGTAACTGAAGTTCATCGCGAGGACGGAGTCGACGCCGGTCGCCTTGGTCGTCAGGACGTTCTCCTCGAGGATCTCGAGGCGACCCGCTTCGTCGTCGGAGAGCGTGGGGAGGTTTCGTTCCCGCCCCCAGTCGAGCACCTCGCGGCTCAGGTCGACGCCGACCGCGGTGTGTTCATCTCCGCGCCGGATCCACTCGCAGGCCGCGGCGAAGGTTCCACAGAAATCCTCCCGGACCCTGACCGGTGACCGGTCCCGCAGTTCCTCCCAGACCTTCTCGACGAAGTCGATCTCGCCCTCGACGTTCTGGACCGAAAGCTCGTAGAGCTCGTGCCGGTCCGACGTCTTCGCGGTTCGCCATCCGTCCTTCTTGCCGGACTTCTTCTTCTTTTCCTTGCGTTTCGACATGGGATCGAGAGTGTACCGGCGATGGGCCGATCCGACCTCCGCTCAACCCCAGCTCGCGAGCATCAGGCCCAGGTCGCTGCCATCGACCGTGCCGTTTCCATCGAGGTCCGCGTCGGTGTCCGCACTCCCCCACGCGGCCAGCAGCAGACCGAGATCGGCGCCGCCCACCACGCCGTCGCCGTCGAGGTCGCCGGGAACCTCGTTCCCGCAGCCGAGGGTCGCCCTCGCCACGCAGAAGTCGTCCCAGGACGACACGCAGCAGAACGGATCTTCGAGACAGACCGTGGTGCAGCACGCCTCGTCATCGCATCCGGGCGCGTCGTGCCCGGCCTCGCACGGCCCACCGGAGCCGCAGGTCGGGATCGAGTCGCAGTCGGCGTCGCAGGCGAGCGTGGCCAGCGTGACGCAGATCGAATCCCATTCGGTCTGGCAGCAGTAGTCGTCGAAGTCGCAGACGCAGGCTTCGATCCCGGGATCGGCACAGCCGGGCGACCCGGATTCGCAGGCGTCGTGCGCGGGATCGAGCTCGATGCGGACGTCGTCGATGCGGGTCGCCTCCGCCACCGATGATCCCGATCGAAACCGGATTCGCACCCCGGGCGTCGCGATTCGGGTCGTGAGATCGACGGTGAATTCGCGACACCCCGGCTCGGAAGCGAAGGGGACCCGGAGAATCTCGACCGACGCGCCATCCGGATCGACGATCTCCACCACCGGGCCGGCCACCCCGAGCGACGTCGAACACGAGAATCGAAGCACCGCCGTCCCGGCCGCCGTCAGGTCCAGACAACGCGTCTCGAAGGCCGACCAGGGAAAGCCGCCGCCGAACCGGATCGCCGCATCACCGGACGACGCACACCCGCCCGAAGTCGTGAGAAACGGCCCGGTTCCGGTACAGGTCTCGAAGAGTTCTGGAAACGCGGAGCATGGACCCCCGGGGACGTAGTCTTCACCGAAGTCGGTCTCGAACGTCGTCAAGCAGTCGGATTCACAGGCACCACAACCGCCCGAGGCGATCGCGTCGATGCAGATCGCGTCCCACGCGGTCTCGCAGCAGTAGGGATCGATCGCGCAGACGCAGGCCTCGATGCCCGCATCGTCGCAGCCACCGCTCCCGACTTCGCAACAGCCATGGGCGGGTGGGTCGCAACATGACATCGCTTCGAAGGCGATCTGGTCGACGAGCAGCACGCCGGCTCCACCGCCGTGGACCCATCGCACGAGAAGATCCTCTCCCAGGTGCGCTTCGGGGATCTCGTAGTCGACCTCGAACGCGAGACACGCCCCTTTGGACACCTCGATGAATTCGGTCCGCACCACGGGGCCGGTGCAACCCGCGATCGCCGGGCCGATCTCGAGGCGGGACCAGGTGTCGAAGATGCTCGACGCGAGAAAGGTGATTCGAATCCGCCCGCACGCCTCGACCGACGCGAGTCGCGCGGCGAGCCGGTCGGCGGGGTCGAGTCGGTAGGCACCACCCGTGGGGCAGAATCCGCTCGGGACGACCGCGCCTCCGGATTCACACCAGTCGATCGAGAATCGCGGATCCTCGACGTCTCCAGGGGCGCTGAACGTCTCGAAGGGTTCGACGTGGAGCAGACAGAAATCGGGGTCATCCCCGCCGGCGGCGTCGAGTGTTGACACCACGCCCGCGAGCAGACTCATGGAGGCGATCGCGTGGAACGCACGACGGGAGACCCTCCCACACCGTCCGACCGCACCGCCCGACCTCCGAAATGGACCGCGAAGCATCATCCGTTCTCCGAGACCTCCTGCTCGAAAAAGGATGCCACGCAACCACTTCGAACCAAATCGGTCGCCGCCGCCCGCCCGTCGAGACCGGACGCCGTGATCGAATCATCGAACCAGATCCTCCAGACCGAACACGAGACGACGACAGCGACCACAATGCATGCATGATCGATCACCTCTTCCCTTCGTCAGGTCCCCCCCGGCCTGCGTGCCCCGCCCCCCGGACGGGCCTCGGCCACCTTTCGCATCTGCTCGTGATCATCCTGCTCACGATGCCGTTCGGCTGCAGGACCACGCCTTCCGGGCCACCCGCGCCGGTCCCCCCGGAGACCCTCCCCATGTTCCTCGGAGACGGCACCCCGACCGACTGGTCCGAACTGGTCGCCCGCGCCCGCGCCGCGGAGATCGTGGTGATCGGCGAGGAACACGACGACCGAAACACGCATGAATTCCAACGCGCGCTGTACGAGGCGGTGCTGGAGGCCGAGGGGACGACCGCGATCTCGCTCGAGATGTTCGAACGGGACGAACAGGACACCATCGACGCCTGGCTCGCGGGAGACATCGACACCGACACGCTCGTCGCGGACACGGATTCCATGAACTGGGGCGGCCGAGGCGCGTGGTATCGGTACTACCAGCCGGTCATCGATCTCGCCCGTGTCGCAGACGCACCCGTCGTCGCGGCCAACGCGCCTCGGCGCTACGTGCGCCGCGCGAGACTCGAAGGGTACGAGCCTCTCCGAGCGCTTCCCGGGGACGAACGCGCGTGGTTCGATCTGCCCGACGAACTCGATCGAGGCCCCTACTTCGAACGATTCGCCGACATCATGCGGGAGCTTCGGAAGGACGACGAGCTCGATGACGATGCGGTCGACGCCGTCTTCCGGAGCCAGCAGGTGTGGGACGCCACCATGGCCGCGTCGGTGGTCGACGCCATCGATCGCCCCGACACCGATCGCGTCGTTCATCTGATCGGTCGCTTCCACAGCGATCTCGAGGGCGGAACGATCGTCGAGATACGAAAGCGACGCCCTGATTCGAAGATTCTGGTCGTGAGCTGCGTTCGGGCGTCGAATCCCACCGGGGGACTCGATGCCGAAGACCTCGGCCGCGGCGACGTCGTGGTCTACACCCCGAAGGACCTCGGGGACGAGTGACCGCACACTGCTTCCCGGCGAATCATCATCACCGGACTCGGCGTCGGATCACTTGATCAGCTTGTCGAGGTGCCGCTGGTCCTTGGCGATCTTGTAGAGCTTCTCGATCTTCATCATCGAGAGCAGGCCCAGAAGTTCCTTGCAGACGCCGAAGAGGATCGCATCGGACTTCACGGCCACGGCGGCGTTGCGAAGCGAGATGCACATCCCGAGGCCCATCGACGACATGAAGGTCACGCCGGAGAGATCCATCACGACGTGATCGAGACTCTTTCCCATTTCCTCGACGTACGGCATCACGGCCTCCTGGATGATCGGAGCCTCACGCTGGCCGATGCTCGGACCCGCTGGCTTGACGAGGAGAATGCCGCCCTGGCGGGTGATCTCGACGAGGCTCGTGGCATGGTGATCTGGGAGCGGCGGGGTCATCAGGGGCGTTCCTCTTGGCATGGCTCGGATCGCGAAGGGTGATCCTGGGCGGCGGAGTCTACCCGAACCGCCTGCCTCGATCTCCCGGGCAATCGTCAGAGTCCCGAGGAAGCCGGGGTTGGTAGGGTCCTCGTCATGAGCCAGTCCAAGCCCATCGCCTTCGTCGACGCTCGAGTGCTGACACTCGCCCCGGATGGCAACAGGCCCGATCGGCCCAGACGAGGCGCGATGCTTGCCGATCTCGGCGTCATCGATCGAGGCTGGGTGGTGGTCCGAAACGGCCGTATCGACGCGATCGGTGACGGCGTTCCACCCCGGCTGGACCCGGGCACCGAGGTCGTCGATGCGGGCGGTCGGGTCGTGATGCCCGCCTTCGTCGACTGCCACACGCACGCCTGCTTCGTCGGTGATCGCAACGATGAGTTCGAAGCCCGGCTCGCCGGCGCCTCCTACCTCGAGATTCTCGCAGCCGGCGGTGGCATCATGTCGACCGTCCGGAGCATTCGCGCCGCCTCGGTGACCGAGCTCGCGGAGGCGTTGCTTCTCCGACTCGAGCAGACGGCCCGGCTCGGCACCGGGACGATCGAAGTCAAGTCCGGATACGGCCTCGACACCGCCAGTGAAATGAAGATGCTCGAGGCGATCGCGACCGTCGCCAGCCGTGTCCCGCAGACGGTGATCCCCACGTTCCTGGGAGCGCACGCCCTCGATGCGGATCGATCGAATCCGGCGGAGGGCGTCGAAGAGATCATCGATCAAACGCTTCCGGCGGCCGTGGAAGCCCATCCCGGCATCGCCTGCGACGCCTACTGCGAGGAGAACGCCTGGTCGCTCGAGGACTGCCGTCGCCTCTTCGAGGCCGCATCCCGATCCGGCTGCCCGATTCGCGTCCACACCGACCAGTTCAACAGCCTCGGGATGACCCGGCTCGCCATCGAGATGAAGGCCCGGAGCGTCGACCATCTCGAAGCGACGACCGCCGAGGACATCGAACGCCTCGCGCGGAGCGAAACCATCGGGGTGCTTCTTCCCAACAGCGGATTCTGTCTCGACGATCGCTACGCGCCGGGCCGGGCCCTGGTCGACGCCGGGGCCGCGATCGCGGTCGCGAGCAATTTCAATCCCGGTTCCGCCCAGAGCCCGTCCCTGCCGTTCGCCATGTCGCTGGCATGTCGAAAGTGCCTGCTGACGCCGGCGGAATCGATCGTCGCGGCGACGTTCAATGCCGCCTGCGTCCTCGGGCTCCAGCATGAGGTCGGTTCGATCGAAGTCGGCAAACGGGCTGATCTCCTGCTTCTGGACACCGCCGACGAGCGAGCACTCGCCGTCGAGATCGCGGGCCCCGGCCCGATCGGCGTGATGCTCGAAGGACGCTGGCACCCGACCGGCTGGGGACGCTGACCGCCGGTCGGATCGCCCGCACTCGGGCTTCGAACCCGCCGCCACATTGAATCTCGCTGAATCGCCGATCGCCCACCGAAGTCGCCTTCGCTTCGGGCCGATGCTCCATGGCCCCGACCCGGGGCGATGGACTTTCCAAGATCCGGTGGGAGATCGCCGCAGTGACCTCGTCGATGGATCGGCGTGCGGCACTCCTTTCCGGAATCCACTTTCACGGAGACGATGACTCATGCAGAACCCCTTCTACGCCCCGTACGCGAACGAGAACAACTGCTGCGGCGATGCCGGTGATTGCACCGGTCCCTGCCCCGCCGACGGTTGGAACAACCCCGTCCAGAATGGTTTCAATCCGAACTTCACCGGCTACCCGACCCAGAGCTGCAACACCCCCGGCTCCGGCAATCCCGGCTTCCAGGGCTGGAACGCCCCGACCTACGCCGGTTGGAACAACCCCGGATTCACCGGATTCAACCCGGGCTTCAATGGCTTCAACCCGAACGCCACTGGCTACCAGGGCTGGAACACCCCGACCTACGCCGGATGGAACAACCCCGGGTCCACCGGCTTCAACCCGGGCTTCACTGGTTTCAACCCGAACGCCACTGGCTACGCCCCCGGCTACCAGGGCTGGAACGCCCCGACCTACGCCGGATGGAACAACCCCGGGTTCACCGGCTTCAACCCGGGCTTCACTGGTTTCAACCCGGGCTTCAATGGCTTCAACCCGAACGCCACTGGCTACGCCCCTGGCTTCCAGGGCTGGAACGCCCCGACCTACGCGGGCTGGAACAACCCCGGATTCACCGGCTTCAATCCGGGCTTCACTGGTTTCAACCCGGGCTCCACTGGTTTCAACCCGGGCTTCAATGGCTTCAACCCGAACGCCACTGGA
>Ga0315320_10002177_pt1 | contig 16173 bp, 12 predicted proteins | sample M140m21515metaG_FD_203458 | JGI IMG/M metagenome (GOLD analysis project Ga0315320, IMG submission 203458) | Ammonia-oxidizing marine archaeal communities from Monterey Bay, California, United States - M1 40m 21515 | ecosystem: Environmental > Aquatic > Marine > Coastal | place: USA: California... | reverse complement strand
AGATCGACCGTCCGAAATCGCCATCGCTACGGTGACGGATACCAAGATCATTACGGACGTTACAAGCGAGTTCGTCCAAAACCACAATATCGGTAAGGTCAAACGTTTCGAATTCAAAAGCTCATTCGATGATCGGCCTATTGATGGTTGGGTCGTCCTGCCGCCCAACTTTTCACGAGAAACCGGGAAGACCTACCCCCTAGTACTTGAGATCCATGGGGGGCCATTTGCAAATTACGGTTCCCGTTTCGCGATGGAACCACAATTATACGCCGCCGCTGGTTACGTAGTCATCTACACTAACCCGAGGGGGTCGACTAGTTATGGCGAAGAATTCGCCCAGCTCATTGATAAGGACTATCCTCAACAAGGAGACTTCGAAGACCTTATGTCCGCAGTGGATCATGCCTTAGAGAACTACGCCGTCGACGAGAACCGGCTCTATGTCACGGGCGGTAGCGGTGGAGGGATTCTGACAGCCTGGCTCGTTACAAAGACCGATAGATTCAGGGCGGCTCTCTCCCAGAAACCAGTGATCAACTGGGAGACTTTAGCCTATACTTCTGACGGATATCTCTATTTCAGCCAATACTGGTTTGATGGAGCACCAACAGTCGTGCCCGACGAATATCGTCGACGGTCTCCATTGTCCTATGCAGACAAGGTCAAAACCCCCACCATGTTAATGACGGGAGAACAGGACTGGCGAACACCAATCACCGAGGCAGAGCAATTCTATCATGCTTTAAAAATAAACAAGGTAGACACCATGTTGATTAGAGTCCCCGAGTCATCCCACGCGATCGCTGCACGCCCAAGCAGGATATGGATGAAGCTAAATTACTTAACGGCTTGGTTTGAGCGTTACAAATAACGACCTCAAGGAACTCGGTTATCGATGACCCGGGTCTTCACCCCCTCAATCTTATTATCGATAAGTTGAACATTACCAACGTCAGCATTGACTTGGATGCCAATGCGTTCGGCCTGGCCTCGGTCGTCGGTAATGATATTCCCGATAACCTTGGTGTCTTTCGTTTGACCATCTAGCTTGATGGCGACGCCGCTTCCTCCGCCGCTATTAGAAATACGATTTTTCGTGATCAGGTTGCGATTCGCCCAAAAATCACGACCCCGTGTATCGTTTCGAAAGAGGATGCCCACTTTGCCACTATCGATCACGTCATTATCTCGCATCGTATTGTCGGTATCACAATGACCGATCGAGATCCCGTAATCTTTATTACTCTTGATGAAATTATTCTCTGCAAGTCCGTAGCGAACACCCCAGCACCAAAAGATCCCAATCGAGTTGTCGAATAAATGATTTTTACGAATGAGGGGTCGTTGTGAACCCGACCCGGGATGAACACCTAAGTCAGCGTTGCCATGACTTTTGCAATTTTCGACGATCACATCGTGGCAGATCTGGAAGCTAATTCCATCACCATTATAATTTCTGGTTGTAACACCCCTCATCGTATAACGCTTACAGTCCTGCAGGAAAATACAACCGCCATAGTTGCCATTCATGTTCACATTGTTCGCTCGGTTACCATCCAACACAAGGTTCTCAATGAGAACGTCAGCTGAATATTCACTCGTTAATAGCGGGAAAACACTGGTGGCTTTCGGTTTACCGGTCAACCAGATATTCTTGCGCAACCCATCATTTAACTTAAAGCGGTTACCTTTGTTTGCCACGAGTGTCCGTTTGACATGAACCGCATCTCCGTTGTTTGTATTTTTAGCCGTTATAAACACTCCGTCACCCACTCGGAATCCGTGGCCAGCTTTAAGGGTGATTTCCTGATCGTACCAATCAGAATCATCTACAATATTGGCGGAGTGTGATGCGGCCTTAGTGATCACTGTGTCATCGCCGCTACCGATCATTCGCAGGTTCGAGGGTAAGTGGATTGCATTTCTGAGTTGAAACACACCGGCGGTTAGCTTGACGGTACCAGTCCCCATTCGCCGAATATAATCGACTGCTGCTTGAATGGCTCGATCATCCTTTCCATTAATATCGGCTCCCTGGTTTCCGACAGTTATCGTTAAATGCTCATCCCAATCAGGTTCCGACCTATCATCCCCATCAGTTGCTCTCGGGCGAGTTACTTTGGGCCGTCCATCCTCACTTGAAACCACCGAGTCCGTTACGGCAGTCAGCGCTGCGGCGATTGCGACTCTGCGGTTAAATACTATAGTCATAAAGCATCATTCCTTTATTTAACTGTGATCCCGGAAAGATCGTATTGCGATTTTGGATACTCTGGGCCCATCCGCTTCATCGCTTGATAGATAATTCGCGTGATCACCAAATTGCGATACCATTTGTCATCCGAAGGAATAATGTGCCAGGGAGCGTTCGTGGTACTGCACGCTTCAAAAAGACTACTAAATGCCTCCATGTACTTGTCCCAGTCCGCTCGCTTCTCTAAATCCTGGGGCTCGAATTTCCATCGTTTTTCTGGACGATTAAGACGATCTTGAAGCCTTTGAGCTTGCTCGTCTTTGGAAATATTCAAGAAAAACTTCAATACCGTTGTACCATGGTCCATCAAGCATTGTTCAAAGTCATTGATATGCCGATAACGTTTCTCGATTAATTCTCGAGGCGCGAGATTCTCTACGAGAGGTACCAAAACATCTTCATAATGAGAACGATTAAAAACTGAAATCATCCCCCGCCCAGGTGCGTGAGGGTGAATTCGCCAGAGAAAGTCGTGCTCAAGTTCGGTTTCCGTAGGACGCTTAAAAGACGCGACTCGGACGCCTTGTGGGTTCAGCCCCTGAAAAACTTTCCTTATCGTGCCATCCTTCCCACCGCAATCCAAGGCCTGAAAAACAATCAAAAGACTCTGTTTGTTTTCCGCAAATAAAGCACGCTGGAGATCTACGAGCTCTTCTCGCAAACCTTGGAATTCCCGCTTCGCCGCGGATCGTTCGATCCCGTCACTCGGGGCTGTTGTAGAGATTTCGTCGAGTCCCGGAAACTGCGCCGGGGCGTATATAAATTCGTTCGTCATAGACTATCCTGTTTTTAAGCCGAAGATATTATAGGATGTTTAGGGAATAGAAATAAAAGCATTCGCCAGACACCTTTTTTTGTTAGCTTTTCTATATCATAAGGCGATGAACTAGAAACAGCATCTTTTTTTCAAGAATAAGATATGGTCGACAGATCAAGCCGTGAACGTAATAGGCGTTGGTGGGGTCTCGTTTTTTTTTCGCTAACGATAGCCTCTGCATTTTATACGTTTTCGTCCGTAGAATCCGAAGTCCGAAAGAAATACTCTCTCGACTCACCTATTGCCGGTACGGTAGAGGGTACATATCGGATTGAAGGCTCCGCCTATCGCTTGGACGGTTCTAACGATATCCTACAGTCACGACTAAATAGTTCGAACGTCGTTTTCTATTTACTTGAACAGAAGATCCTGAACGATGGCGAATGGATTCAACAACCGGGAATCACTGATTCAGTCCCCTATTTGTTAAGAGATGCCTCTGGAGATATCCGCGTCCAAAGAGGCCAGATAGTTAACGCTTTTTCTCGCGAGATCGAACGCATGAACGTTCGCCAACGTGAAGCGATGTTGATGGTCGCTGAACCCGCATTAGCGATCGGGAATATCCAGATTGAACCGGATGGCTCTCGTGTTTTTGAGGGTGACATCACTCCCTCTCGATTTTACAACAACCGCGCTAACGCTTTCTTTTTGCTAGCGAACTACTCTGTTTATATCAACGCTTTCTTTTTTCTGGTCATACTAGCAGCGGATTATAGAAGCAGTCGTTACGGACGGGGGATTCAAACCGCCACTTGCCTCGTCACGACCTGTATCCTTGTTTTCTGTTTTGAGATCTGCCTTTACCGCGTAGGGAATCAACATCTTTTGGCGGAATACCGTCAGGTAGAAAACAACCTTATATCAGCCGAAGACAGTATGGATCGCGGAGCTTGGATCTTGGGCATCGATTCGTACAATGATCATACCCAAGACATTAGACGTCAGGCTGAGCGATTCCCCGCAAATGTTTCCGTACAACTATTCGGCCTAAAGCTGCCTGAAATAATAGTGCGCTAGTGAAGATCCACGATACTACGTTTTCAAAGGCGGTCACGAAACTTCGAGACTCCGACAGTATCATGCGGGAGATAATTGATGCGGTAGGGCCCTGTACCCTAAGAATCGATACCAGCCCATTTAGAATGTTGATTCGAGCGGTCACGGGGCAACAGTTGTCGGTGGCGGCGGCACATACCATTTGGACACGCTTTATCGAAATCAACGGTACCAAAAGAGTTTCACCGTCAAGCCTATCAAGAATTACCGACCCTGAACTACGTCAGGTGGGGATTTCAGGTGCGAAGGTACGTAGTATTCGAGGTATACAAAACGCCTTCGCCCATGGAGACTTAAGCATCCCTCAACTGAGAGCTTTATCTGACGCCAATATCAAAAAGGCGTTATGCGAATTACGCGGTATAGGACCATGGACGGCCGACATGTTCCTAATGTTCGGTCTGGGGAGACTCAACGTGTTTCCAATTGGCGACTTAGGACTTAGGAATGCCATCGGTGAGTTTTACGGATGCGGTGAACGTCCTGACAGAACCACCATGTACGACATTGGAGATCGATGGTCGCCGTTTCGGACCATTGCCACCTGGTATTGCTGGCGAGGCTTAGATGCACTTCGCACCGGACACATCAATCACGATTAAGAACGTGATTCTTAGAGTCACGATTTGAAAACAGTCCTCCAACCTCTGTTACCAAACTACCGCTCTAACCAAATCGAGTGGACAATGAATTTTTACGCGCACCATGAAACCTACTAGCGAAACGTTGTAAGATGGAGCTTACACTATCGCATCAGTTTTCAATTCAGCAATCGATAGGAACTTTACCCTATGTGCCGTTCAAGCTTGATCATTCTAAATTACCTGCTTTTATTAAGTCCCATTCTAGGCAGTGAAAACAGCGTTCCCAGCGTAACCGTCACCGATGTCAAAACGGTCTACGAACTGGGGCCCCATAATGCGTTTACCGATCTGACGTGGTTTAAGGGACGAATCTATCTGGCTTTCCGAAGTTGCCCCGACGGGCATATGGTACATCCGACAAGTTGTATCAAAGTACTCGCGAGTACTGACGGTGACGAATGGGAACAAGTCCATTCCTTTAACGTCCCGGATCGTGACACCAGAGACCCTCATTTTGTTTTATTTCGGGGAGAATTGTTTATATATACTGGCACCTGGTATTGCGGGGAACTTGAGCCGAAGGTCCGCAACATGAACCAGATGCTTGGATATGGAGTTCGCACTTCAGATGGCGCTGAATGGTCGAAACCGTTCGAACTGAACGGAACCTATGGCCATTATGTTTGGCGTGGTGCATCATACAACGATCAGATCTACATTTGCGCTAGGCGTCGCAAACGCTTTATGGAAATTGCTGACCTGAAGGGGCATGATGAAATCGTGGAATCTCGCTTACTGCAAAGTTCAGATGGCATTTCTTTTAACGACGCGGGTCACTTTCAACAGAATTATGGCGATGAGACCTCGTTTCATTTCGATGAAAAAGGAACGATAAAGGCCGTTTCAAGGCAAGGCGGAAATCGCAACGCGCAATTTATTACTCTTCAACCGCCTTACAAATCCCCAACGGCAATCGATCTGGGAAGGTACATTGGAGGACCACTATTGTTTTATTTTGATGAACACACGCTTGTGGCGGGACGCAACATCCGCGACGGACAAGTCTTTACAAATATAAGTGTTCTAAAAAGCAGTGGTTTAGTAGATTTAGTAGACCTACCCTCCAGTGGTGACTGTTCCTATCCGGGGATGGTGGCCCTTTGCCCAGGATGTATTCTGGTGTCCTGGTATTCGAGCCATCTCAAAACCAAAGAGGGCGCAAGCAAAACGAGCATTTTCATCGCCAAACTCAACTTTCGCTAATAATCCGTTGGACTATTAAAGCTCGATTTAGTTCTATTTTTACCCAAACTCGTTGGCCTAGATTTGCGTAAAATAACTGTTAGTGAGCCATAGGCTGACCAAACTGACGACCTTCACACTACCACTTTGATGGAAGGAAAACTCCTAATGCTATTCGCCGGACTCGATGATATACCTCCAGTCGATTGGGTGATCTGTATAGCTTATTTGGCGTTAGTCGTTGCTCTCGGTATTTATTTTTCTCGTACTGATGATACTAACGACGAATTCTTTCATGGCGGGAAGGCCATGCATTGGCTGCCCGTTGGTTTATCCTTGTTCGCAACCACGTTTAGCTCTAATTCTTTCGTAGGTTTACCTGCAGAAGGGGCCTTTGGTGACTACCACCAGTTGCTTGCGATTCTTTTCATTCCCTTTGTCGTCATCCCCATAACTTGCAAGTGGTTCATTCCCAAATTTAAGAGCTGGGGCTATAGCAGCCTTTACGAATATTTTGAACGTCGGTTTAACCGTAGATTACGCCTAATGGCGAGTACTGTCTTCATGTTCTATTCTGCGGGCTGGATGGCAACGATGCTTTTAGCCGTCGCCAGAGTCCTAGGGGAAGTACTGGAAACGCCATCAGCCGAAAGTGGCGCCATTATCATTGCAATCGTTGGGTTGCTGGCCACCGCCTATACTGCTATGGGCGGCGTAAAGGCCGTAATATGGACTGACACTATTCAAGCCTTCGCCCTCGGAGGTGGGATGATATTCTTACTATTTTCGCTGATTGGCGATATTGACGGCGGTTGGAATAGTTTACTTGAAGTGGCGGAAAGCAACGACAAAATGAAGATGAATTCCACTGATGGCGGCTGGGGTGAAAGAAATGTCTACTCTGCTATTGCTTACGGGTTTTTTATCTACTTAGGCGGACAGATTGCAACTTACGGCTCGTATCAGCGTTATATTACAGTGAAATCGACAAAAGACGCCCAACTCTCTCTTGGTGTTAAGGGGATCTTTACGTTGTTTTCATGCACGCTATTTTTTCTCGTTGGTACTGCATTATACGTGTTCTATCATCAGGCTCCCGAGTCTCTGGAAGTCTTCAATGATTACAGTCTGGACGCTGCGAAAGATCGCCTACTTCCTCATTATGTAATGAATTATATGGACGGTGCGGGTATCACGGGTCTGCTTTTAGCAGGTTTGTTTGCTGCCGCAATGAGCAGTTTAGACAGCGGTATCAATAGTATGGTGGCGACGCTAGTTACCGATTGGTACAAGGGGCGAAACATGGGCAAAGGCACGAATCGAAAACTCACTCTCATCTTTGGGGTGTTGGTGACCGGCATTGGTTGTTTGATGTCGTTTAGCAATCTGCCGGTTTTTGATTTGTTGTTATCGGTTAGCGGTGCCACCCTAGGACTATTGCTTTCTATACTACTTGTTGGCCTGCTTTACCGTAAAGCTACCTCCACTGGCGTTATGTGGGGAATGGTAGGGGGGCTTGCTATTTACATTTTCATACGACTTTATATCGGAGAATATGCCTCAGACGAAGTGATTAATTCATTAGGATCTTTCGGGCAAATTCGGTACAACACCTGGTGGGACGGAATGTTTACGACCTGTACCTCTTTACTTGTCGCTACCACTGTAAGTTTCTTCACCTACAAAGGCGAACCGGTCGACAACTCTTTGCTCTTCACGAAAGCACTGTCGCATGAATAATTCTGGGGAGCCATCTGAATTGACGGTTTATACAGATTTCATTTGTCCGTGGTGTTATATCGGTGCGGCCTATTTGAATAAAGCCCGAGAAATAGCTGGGTTTCAGGTCAGATACGTAATGTATCCACTGCACCCGGACACGCCATCAGACGGAATCCCCTTAGAACAGTTATTTAGCGGACGCGACGTTGACATTGCCCGACAGCAGGCCGAAATTCGGGAACGGGCGTTGAAAATCGGACTGGATTACAAATTACGCACACATTCCTACAATAGTCGTCGTGCACAGATCATCGCTAAAGGCGTTGCTGAGGATGGCGCGTTTGAGACATTTCAGGACTCAGTCTTTCGGGCTTACTTTGGAAAAGGCGAAAACATCAACCGAATCGATGTCCTCCAAGGCCTGCTGAATGACATCTCACCTAAACAGTGGTCCGCAGAGAGAATGGTTCACGATTCCAAACTGGAAGCCGCCGTGCACCAAGACTGGCAGGTGGCACAAACCCGCGTTATTCGATCAGTGCCAACTTACCAATTTAAGAACCGTTATTGTGTTGGAGCTCAGACTTCCGATAGTTTACTACGTCTTGTTGATGATTCTTATTCCAAAAACCTATGATCCACCGACTGTTATTCGTTTCCGTTCTCGCAGTTTGCTTAATACCGCAGACCCGTGGCGTTGAACCCCATCTTCCTACACCGAGCCGGGACTATCAAAACTTTTGCGCCTCATGTCATGGGAAAAATGGCGACGGGCAAGGCAAGGCTGCCCGCTTTCTATTTCCCAAACCCCGAAGTTTGACGTCTCACCCCTTTCAATACGCCACTAGCATGAACCGCGTGGCGTCCAGTCAGGATATTGAACTGGTGATACGAGAAGGCATACCCAACACCTCTATGAAAGGTTGGACCGCATTGACGGATCTTCAAATCCAATCCTTAGTGAGAGACGTACTTGCATTTAGGCGTTACGGGGCAAATAAGCGGTACGTCGACCTATTAGTCAATAATGGCGAGTTACTAAATACGGCTGATTCGGTTTTTTCTCCTCAGCAGATAGCCGAAGCAGAGAAGTATGTAAAAAAAGAGACCATACCAGCTTCAATTTGGAAATTTGAAATAACTGCACAGCCCCCTAATTCTCTCGCTAATGGCCAACGGCTATACATGACCCAAAACTGCCATAAATGCCACGGAAACGATGGGAGAGGCAGTTACGGGATCGACCTCATTGGTGAGTACGGATTTCCTACTTTCGCTCGGGATCTTGTCTCTGAACCTTTTAAGTACGGTACAGCAGCTACTGACGTCGCCCGCGGAATAAAACTCGGGATAAACGGCACGAAAATGCCCGCGAGTACTACCTTGAATGACGAAGAACTCGGCGATCTTACTCTCTACGTTTTATCGCTCCATAAACCACAGAAAACAACTCTGACAAATGCTCAGCGCTACCAGCGTTCAATTGGCAATCTCGATAAAACACGCTAAATCAGCGTTTTCTGGAATTAGCAAATCAAGTAAACTTTCTTCGATATTAATGCGCATTATGTATTTAGTGAAAAAAGCATATTCTCCGAGGGGAGGCTCATCGAATTATGGACTCGTTACGGATTCTGAATACCGGGGACTGGCGTCTAAGCAGCCCGTGCAAGGGGATAGCCAACTACCCCGAGAATCTGGCGACAGCACTAGCTACTTCCACACAGGCGAGTATTGAACGACTAATAGACTTCGCGATCGGAGACTTCGTCGATGTTATGGTCGTTGGAGGTAATACCATAGACCCTTCACTAGCGGGCCCTGCTGATTTTGCGTTTTTACTGCGGCAGTTGAAACGCTTGGAACAAGCACAAATACCCGTGATCTGGAATTGGAGCTGGCTCGACCAAAGAAACCAATGGCCCAGATGTTTCAATTGGCCATCTAATGTCAGACAGATCATAGGGGATACCCCTCAAACCATCACGCTTGATCTTACCCCAAAGGGGCGTGTTACCTTCGTGGGGATCGAACTGAACGCTGCCCAGCCAATCTCCCCATCATGGTTCGAAGGATTGACTCTAGATGGATTAACGTTTGGCGTCGCCTACGGAGCATTTTCTGATCGAGAATCTAATATTATTCCGCCGCTCAACTGGCTGCTATCCGGAAACTCCTATGGCAAGGCATCCCAAGACCATGGCCTGCATCTCTATTACGCCGGCAGCCCTCAAGGTCGATCTCTCAAGGAGAGAGGCCCCCATGGCGCTGCTTTACTTGAATACCACGAAAACGACGTGATTGATTTTCAGTTTATAAACACGTCCAAGCTGGAATACGAGTCTATTACGATTGATGTCGGCGGTATCACTACACCCGATTCATTGGCCGGGGCTGCGGTCGAACAACTTGCTAAAAGAACTTTTGACCAGAGTATTATTTACGTTATCGAATTAGAATTGACAGAGGCCAATTGCCATTTATGTAGTCTTCCCTTCGTTGAGATTTATAATGAAGCCCGTGCTAATCTACAAGCTTCCCTGACTCAACTCTCTCCAAACCTCATTTTAAGCCGATTATCGCCCTTGGCTAAGGAAGAGGAATTCCACACCTCCGAAGAGGAGGTTTTAGGCGAGTTTCTCTTTATCACTAGAGAATTAAAAGAGCAAGGCTGGTCCACACTGAACCTTTCTGAAAAACTGCCCGCTGAAGAGAGTGGAAACTGGAGCGAATTACTCGATGATCTCTCCGGCCTTCGCACTATTCTCGCCGCTGAAAGTCTTGGCAAACATCTGCTCGGCATTAGTGATAAGGAAGTTGCGTAGTGAAACTCACCGATATAACAATTGATAATTTCGGCGTATGTCAAAACCTAGACTTCCAGGATATTAGCGGCGAGATCCTTCTTATTTTCGGACCCAACGAGGCCGGCAAGACGACGACGATGGATTTTATACGGGACACGCTTTTTGGTCCTAGCACGGAAACACATCGCCGTCTACAGGCAAATGGGCATCACCAACCCGGTGGTCGCATTCGCACCATTGATCCTGAGGGGAATCTTTGGGACATTCGGAGGATTTATGGTGACGAGCCTGAGTTAGAAATCTCGATCAATTCGCAACTTCATCCCGCTTCTAGTTTAAGTCGCGACCTGCTGGGAGGAATCGGTCCGGATATATTTCACAATGTTTTTACAATCGGTCTCGCAGAACTGAGGCAGCTCAACCAGTTAAATGCTACCGAAGCGGCTGACTTTTTATATGAGATGACGACAGGATTCGATCGCGTCTCTCTGGGAAATATCTTACGTCAAATCTCTCGCACAAGAATGTCAATTCTGGATGAGCAAGGCAAAGGAGAATTAACACTACTCCGCGATAAACAAAACACAATCAACTCAAAACTCCAACTTGCCAAGGACCGGCTTGCTGAATGGACAACTTGTCAGAATAGCCTTCTGTCTACCGAAGAGGAACTAGGCACGCTTCAGGACAGGCGGGAAGAGCTTAAACGAGAATTAACCACCAACGAGGTATGTTTACGCGTTTATGACAGAGTCCAGGAATTGGATCGTTTGAAGATTTGGATGATAGCCAACCAACACGCCGCCACTCTATCTGGCGACGACATCTTTAACCGACTCGACCTCCTAGTACAAGACGCCAAAGAAGGTGAGAGACTGAATGCGCAAATAAGAGAGCACGATGTCTTGCTGCTTGAGTTGCAAGATGAGCAAGCAGGGCTCGTAAATAATCTGATACCACAGGAGCTTTGGCTTCGCACCCGCGCATTTTCGGAAATGGCTCCATGGATCAGATCCCTGCGGGAACAGCTGGCGGAATTCGATGACGAACCATTAGACATCCGCCGGAATACTAAGCCCCGCAGTGGAGTACATCTTGACGACGACGTGGATCACAGCTTGCTCGACCAACGCCTCCTTAAGGACCTAAGGAATCCAGCGAAACAACTAAAGCAATCAAACAAACGTTTACAACAAGCAACTATGGATGGGGAGGAATTAGAACAACGGCTCACCGAATCAGAAACTGCATGGCTCAACGATTCCACCTGGGACACCGTCGATAGTGTCCCGAATCTTGCAAGTCCCGTTATTGGCATCACGGACGAATATACCTGCTGTAAACGATCTATTAATGAGTTAAGAAAAAGAATTAATCAAGCTCAAGAGGATGCTAGAGTAACCCCTTCCCCACCTGACTATTACGAGGCAACAAGGGACCTGGGAAATCTACTGATTTGCGGAATCATCTTTTCTACAGGAGGTACGCTGCTTGGAATGGGATTACTTTTCCCTTCCACGTTTGGGCTATCTACCGGAGCCGCTATTTTTTGCGCTCTCGTGGGACTTTTAGCTATCGCTGGTGGTGTCCTTGGACAAATGCGAGAATCTGAAAAGCGTAAGCGACTTCTCGAACGTAAAGCACGGGCGAAGGAACTTGAACTTACTAGGACCCCCGATCCTCAATCCAAGCTGGCCGACAGTGAGCCTCTACTCGAACAGTTGCAACCACAACTTCAAAGCGAACTTAAGAAACTGACGGAAATTACCAAACTAAGGAAACAAGCGGCGACTATTGAACGACTTCGAGTTTCTCGTCAGGCTTCCAAGGACCGAATCCACAATTTATCAAACTTAGTCGAAGAGGCCGAAGCCGATTGGTTTGGCCATTTACAACAAGCTGGGATTCATGCAAATTTAACCCCACTGGAATTATATGAAGCCGTCGAACAAGTCGATCAGTTTCATACTAATCACATTAAACAGTTAGACCAACAGTCGCTTCTCCGTAGGCGCAAAACGGAACTGGCCGAAATGGAAGAGCGATTAAACGCTCTACTCCGGGAAATCCCCGACAATATCCAGCCATTTGGTCTAGACGATAAACTTGAAATGCTCACTTCCATCACCTCCCAGCAACAGGCCTTAAGAGCAGAGAAATCCAGATTAGACGAAGAGGTTGAATCCATCAGGGAACGACTAACACGCTGGGGCACGGACTCAGCAACGTTGACCCGAGGATTGGTCAACCAGTATGCCCGTGTCGGAGTCAAAGACCTTAATGGCTTACATGAATTACATAAATCTGTCACTAAATTACGCGATAACAGCCTTAGGCATGACGAATTGCTTAGTGATCTCCAATCCACAGCAGAACAGCAGGAAATTCCCCTGGAAGTCTTTATGGAAATAGCGCAATTGCCACAGCCTGAAATCGAGAATAAATGGGCTAACACTGATCTATTTCTAGAAGAGACTAATAAACATATTAACTCAGTGCACGAAGACCTTGGTAAATTACGAGCGAAATCGGAAGACCTTGGGCGACAGGAAGACCTATCTTTATATCGCTTTAAAGTGGCCGCCATACAATCAGAAATCCAAACACTCGAAGAACGTTGGCGTGTTTGGTCGACAAGCGAGGATATTAGTCAACGCGTCCGTTCACTTTACGAAACCCAACGACAACCCGAAACTCTGAGAGATGCTAGTCAGTGGCTTGAAGAAATAACAGCTGGCAGGTACGTCCGCCTTTGGACTCCCCTTGGAGAAGATTTGTTATACGTAGACGATGCAATGGGCCAGTCGTGGGTCATTGACACGCTAAGTCGCGGAACACGTGAGTCCGTTTATCTAAGCCTGAGGCTGGCACTGGTTCGTTCATACCAACAAGATGGTGTTTCCCTACCACTTATCCTTGATGATGTCTTCGTGAATTTAGATTTTTCCCGCTTGAAAACTGCTATTAGCGCTATTAAACGTTTTTCAGTTGAAGTGGGACAAGTGCTTTTTTTCACCTGCCACGCCCATATTGCAACACTCTTTGAAGAAATGGACGCGGACATACGGCCTATCGAACGCCCCGAAGAAATAAGAGCGCCAGACCTACCTCGCCTGGCATACGTAAATCAGCCTTCAGGAATTACCAAAGCAAAAGCGTCTACTTCAAACTCGGCGGATTCAACCGGCGCTACCCCGGTCAAGGCGGATCTTCTGGAACCAAGCGTGGATGGAACCCTTCGTAATAGGACAGACCTTCGCGAGGAACATGATGAAAACGACGGGAGCATTGATGACCGCTGTTCTAAGGAAGACCAAAACGACCGTGACATCGCGGCTTGACGGCCGTGTTACTTTTTTTAAGGCGAGAAGCTCATATGAATTCTGTCGCTCTACTACTAGCAACAAGTCTCTTAGGTGTTGACTATCAAATAACAGAGATTGATGGGGAATCTGTCTATGTTGTGCGTATTGAAGAATCGGTTGCTCGGGAACTAGCAAATGGCTTTAAGATTCGCAGCACGATTCCAAGTGAGCACTCACACATTCGTCGAATCCAGATACAAGTAGTCGAAGACAATGGAGTTAATGGTTCTGCTGATTTCAAATCGGATAATCTGCCTCGTTTTAGTCCCGATGAAACAGTAGTTCCAGAATCGACTGAGATATCCATATCGTCAGAAATCAATTTAGAGCCTGACGCTTTCGTTTTACCGAACCTATCAACAATCCCGCCCAATCGAGTTGACGGCTCACCGGCCCGAGAAACGCTGATCCCATTATTTGATAGTGCGTCACCTGAACCAAATTCTCAGCCTTTCACGGAGGAGGAATTACTCTCGCCTGCTCCGGCGATTGTATCCGTCAGAGAAATCCCTGCCCCGAACAGGGAAGAACTGGACGTCCGGGACCCTAAGCTTTCTTCAACTGCCAATATAGATATCGCGGACCACCAGGCCAACCAAAGGCAAAAGGCGCCAACTTCGCCACCCGATCTAATCAAAAAACATCAGGGTGAATTTGTTGCGTTAGCTTCCACGAAACACTCAGTTAAACCTATTTTAAATACGCCGGCAAATACCCTGAAAGAACACAGCGTGACGCCTCTGCTGCTTTTATTCTTCTCAATCACTCTTAATTTCTTTTTTGCTTTCAATATCTTCCAACGTTACAGGAAGTAAACAGAAAGGTTCTACTCGTTCTCGGGGATTGGGCCATCTTCCGGCGGAGAGTCATCTAGGAGGTTGTCGAGGTCGTCCCCGTCTAAAGTAGACAACTCACGATGCAAAATATTCAATAGGGTTTGCAGAAATACTACAACCATCGGACCTGTAAGAATACCAATGGGACCAAGTGCCTGCACTCCACCAACGACACTTAGTAAAGCAAACATCGGATGCAACTTAGAGGTATTCTGCAGAACAAGCGGTTTAATAATGTTGTCTGACAGTGAAACCGGACCTATTCCCCAAATTAAAAGAAAGATACCGTAGCCCGTCTTATCCGCAAAAAGAATAAGCCAAATTGCCGCCGGAAACCAAACGACTGCAGCACCCACGAACGGCACCATCGCTAACAAGGTTGCGGCAAAGGTTAACAGGAGAATCGAATTCAACCCCGCGATCCAAAAACCAATTCCTGCTAAGACCCCCTGCGCGAGAGCAGATAATACCGTCGCCAAGACCACGGCACGGCTTATACTAACAAACTCGTCGATAAGCATCTTCTCGTAATCTGACTTCAGCGGGGATAATTTCAGGATCGTCTGTATCATTGCTCGGCCATCTACTAGAAAAAAGAAAACGGCGATCAGCATTATCACGATCCCCGCCAGAAGTGACACGAAATAACCCAGAGTATTCGCACCAGCCTGCAGGATCTTTTTTCTACTATCCGTGTTTAGCAGGCTATCGGATATTTCCGTCAACTCAGCTCGGGTTGGATTGGCCGTATCTATTAATGCCTCTTTCAAAGTGCCCCCCAAATAGTCAGTTCGGAAAAGCGCGAACGCTTCCCTCATTTTTATTCCCTCATCGAGGACATCGGATGCCTCCATTTGGGTCGCCTTCCCTGTCAGGTTTTGCAAGGCGTCGCTATAAATAGCGAATGACTTTTGTACGGACTCCTTTTTGTCTTTAATATCAATTTGATTCTTTGCCTTGTTAAGGCGAATCAAAGTACCCGCAACGGCATTCGAATCTTCTTGTAGCGCGGTATCGTCGACAAGCTCTTGGATAAGCGCCTTCGTGTTCCGAATTGCCGTCTCGTTGGGTATTGTAAGCTTGAACACCTTACGAAAGTCCTCTAAAGACTCGGCAAGATATCCAGGGGTGATATTTTTTAACACGCGACTACCTTCAACGGTCGCGTAAGTACCCGCGATAATAATTGGTAACATTACCACTAAGCCAACAACCATTGTCGTGGCGGCGGCGGCCAGATTTGTCCTGCCATTAAATCTTTGCAAAATGCGATTATGTACGGGTGAAAATATAACCACTAGGACCGCTGCCAAGAATAATGGCAAAACAAACGAGGCCATGACCCGGTAAAACAACACCCCGATGAGGACGATAATGGCGAGAAGTACCAGGAACGAAATTAGACGGCGCAACTTGTTAGTTTCCATGATGTCCCAAGAACTTTTAACAGCGGTTCATAATTAATCCGGTAGAATGGTAGGACA